>Ga0065707_10000455_pt1 | contig 78106 bp, 71 predicted proteins | sample SwiRhicommuniRL3_FD_59094 | JGI IMG/M metagenome (GOLD analysis project Ga0065707, IMG submission 59094) | Switchgrass rhizosphere bacterial communities from Rose Lake, Michigan, USA - RL3 v2 (version 2) | ecosystem: Host-associated > Plants > Roots > Rhizosphere > Soil | place: East Lansing...
ACTCGATCATTTCTATGCCCAACTCAATGGCTTTGCGATAAGCCTCCAGGGTATTCTCCGGATACGCAATCGAGTGGCCGCGATGAGCGACGGACAGCGGGAGATCATCCCGAAGCCAGGGGTTGATTGACATGACAGCAATTTCCTTTCAGAAGGGAATTAAGTTTTGACCGCTCCTTTGAGCGTGAGCGTGTCGGCAAAGTGACAGGCGGCAAAATGGCCCGGTTTGTATTCTTTCCATTCGGGCACTTCGTGCTTGCACACCTCCTGCACATAGGGGCAACGCGGATGAAAGGGACAGCCAGTGGGCGGGTTGGCTGGGCTGGGGATTTCGCCTTCCAGAATTACAGGCTTCATCACGTCGTCCGGGTCCAAGGCAGGGATGGCGGACATGAGGGCCTCGGTATAGGGGTGCAGCGGCTGATAGAACAAATCCGCGGTGGGCGCCACCTCCATCATCCGACCCAGATACATGACTGCCACCCGATCACTTACATGCTCGACCACACTGAGGTCATGGGCGACGAACAAATACGTGAGACCCAATTCCTTCTGCATATCCATTAAGAGATTGAGAATTTGGGCCTGGATAGAGACGTCCAATGCCGAGACCGGTTCGTCACAGACGACAAACTGAGGCTGAACCACCAGCGCCCGCGCAATACCGATGCGCTGACGCTGACCACCACTGAAGGCGTGCGGATAACGACGAAGATGTTCCAGACTCAACTGGCAGCGGCGGGCGGTCTCACGGACGCGTTCATCCACCTCATCGCCTTGTGCCACGCCACCCGCGACCAAAGGTTCGGCGATGATGTCGCGCACCGTCATGCGTGGGTTCAGCGAAGAGTAGGGGTCCTGAAAAATCATCTGGGCGTGTCGTCGAAAGGCGCGTAGTTCTCTCGTGGTCATCTTGGCCAAATCCGTCGCCGGGCCGTTCTGAAGATGAAAGATGATCTCGCCTTCGGTGGGAGTGAAAGCTCGTAGGATCGTCCGTCCCGCGGTCGTCTTGCCAGAGCCGCTCTCCCCTACCAATCCCAGAGTTTCGCCCTGGAGGATGTGCAAGTTGATTCCATCCACAGCCTTCACCGTTCCGCCGCCACGGCCAAGGAAACCCTGCCGAAGTGGGAAATGTTTTTTGAGGTTCTTCACCTCGAGCAACACGCGGCGTTCTTCAAGCATTCTGTTTCTCCGGTTCATACAGGAGGCAGCGGACTGTATGTTGATCGTCCAACTGGGTAACCACTGGCAGGTGAACCTCGCACCGTCCTGCCATGGCGCGGCTGCAGCGCGGATGGAAGGGGCAACCGCTAGGTCGCTGGAAAGGGCTGGGGATCGAGCCTTCGATCGCGACCAGGCGCTGCCCGGCAGTCTTGCCCAGGCGTGGCACGGCCCGCAGGAGGTCCACGGTGTAAGGGTGCTTGGGATTGCGGAGGATCTCGCGTACCGGGCCATATTCCACTACTTGTCCGAGGTACATGATGGCAACCGTGTCAGCGATCTGCGCAATCACACCCAGATTGTGAGTGATAAACATGATAGCCATGCCCAGGCGCTTTTGCAGCCCGCGCATCAGCTCGAGGATTTGAGCCTGGATCGTCACGTCCAGGGCGGTTGTGGGCTCGTCCGCGATCAGCAACGACGGGTTACAGGATAGCGCCATGGCGATCATCGCGCGCTGGCGCATCCCTCCTGAGAACTGATGGGGATAATTATCCACTCGTTCCGCCGCGCTGGGAATTCCGACCAACCGCAGAAGCTCAATCGTCATCTCGCGCGCTTTTTCCTTCGTCACGGTTTGGTGAAGCAATATGGCTTCGCCCACCTGGTCGCCAATGGTGTGTACGGGCGAAAAGGAACTCATCGGCTCCTGGAAGATCATGGCGATGTCCTTGCCCCGGATTTTGCGAATCTCGGAACCGGTGGGGTTGAGGCTCGCCAGGTCGACAACCCCCTCTTCATTGACATCTGACTGACCGGAGGGATGAAATAGGATTTGCCCGGCATCGATGCGTCCGGGTTGAGGGATAATGCGCAGGATCGAATGCGCCGTGATGGATTTACCACAGCCGCTTTCGCCGACAACACCCAGTACTTCGCCGCGCCGCATGGTCAGGTTGACGCCTTCCACGGCGCGAACTGTGCCCTCATCCAGCGGAAAAGATACCCGCAAGTCTTTGATTTCCAACAACAGGTTGTTATCCACAAGTCACTGCCTTTTAGCGGGAATAAGGATCAGCCGCGTCGCGCATGCCATCGCCGACGAAGCTGAAGGCCATGACGGAAACGATCACGAACGCCACGGGGGTAAATAGCCACGGGTAAAGTGCAATGGCTTGGATGTTTTGCGCGTTTTGCAACAGCACGCCCCATGAGATCACCGGCGCACGCAGGCCCAGNCCGATGAANGATAGCGAGGTCTCGGCCAGGATCATATACGGGAAGGAGATCGACAAGTCCACGATGATATAACTGAGGAAGGATGGCAGCAGGTGCCGGGCGATGATGCGTGCATCGCTGCTACCGGCAATACGGGCGGCGACGACGAAGTCTTCTTCACGTAATGATAGGAGTTTGCCCCGTACCCGCCGCGCCAAATGCGTCCACCCCAGGAGCCCAAGCAGGATTGTAATGGTGAAGTAGACACGTTGAGGCGACCATTCTTTGGGCAGGGCGGCAGCCATTGCCATCCAGAGGGGCAGCGTGGGAATCGAGCGGATAAATTCGATGAAACGCTGGATGGCATCGTCGATACCGCCTCCGAAAAAGCCTGAGATTCCGCCGATGATCAGCCCCAGGAAGAAGGAGATGAACAGGCCGACCACGCCGATGGTGAGAGAGGTGCGCGTGGCATGGAACAAGCGGGACAGGAGGTCCCGCCCCAGTTGGTCGGTGCCCAGCAGGTGCAGGTGGCCCTCTTTCACGCCGAACAAATGCCGGTCAGAGTTAATCACCCCCCACATTTTATATGGGTCACCTTTGATCCAGAAGTACACTGGCCAGGGCTGGCTGGAGTCTTCCTTGACTGAGAGAAGGAAAGTTTTGGGATCCATGGCGGCAGTCAACGCATAGGTAAATGGACGCAGGTGGAATTTGCCTTCGGCATCCACGAAGTGCAGCACCTGCGGACGGCCAAACAAATAATCGGGAGTACGGGCGGTGGGAGTATAGGGTGAGAGAAATTCCGCGAACACCGCGATGAAAACAAAAAAGCCAAGGAGCACCGAACCAATCAGAGCCAGCCTGTGCTTTTTAAATTTCCACCACATCAATTGGAACTGCGACGCGGTATAGTACCGGTTCTCCATCTCTTGAGCAATTCCGGATGGGGGCGGTACGGGGCGTGGAGCAATGTCAATCGCTTCAGTGATCTGGGTCATTTCAAACCCTCTCCCCATAGCGAATACGAGGATCAAGCATGGCCAGCAGGACGTCCGATAGGAATGTGCCCAGGATGGTCAAGGTGGCGTACATAAGCAGGATCGCACCCGACAGGTAGACGTCCTGGTCGAGCAGGGCCCTGAGAAACAGCGGGCCTGTATCGGGCAGGGCTAGCACAAATGAAACAAGTGGCGCGCCGGCGATGATTGCGGTGAGTTCCCAACCGATGGTGCTGGCAATAGGGTTCAGGGCGACTCGCACCGGGTACTTGAGCAGAAGTTTCCACTCAGGCAAACCTTTGGCGCGGGCAGCTGTAACGTAGAGCTTGTTTTTTTCATCGAGCAGAGTAGCGCGCATGGTACGGATTTCGAATGCCGTGCCCGCCAGGCCCAGTACGAGGGCTGGTACCCACAAATGCCGAAGCAAATCAACGAACTTCGGCCAGCTCCACGGTGCTTCCGAATACTGAGACGAAAAAAGGCCGCCGACACTGTTATTGAACACCATCACACTGAAATATAAAAGGATGAGGGCAAGCATGAAACTCGGCGTCGCCATGCCGAAATAGCCTATGATGGTCGCCGCGTAATCGCCAAGTGAGTATTGCCGGATCGCTGAGTAAATACCGATGGGGATAGCCAGGCCGTAGGTAAAAATGATAGTGGCGATTGCCAGCAGGACGGTAAGTCCGACACGTTCGCCGAGCACATCGGCAACGGGTCTGTGCAAACCAAATGAAATACCGAAGTTGCCATGGAAGATAATATTCGTGATCCAGGTCACGTAGCGCACGTACCATGGGCGGTCCAGTCCCAGTTGATGGCGCATCGCAACCACATCCTGCTGCGTCACCAGCACCCCCTGAGATCGCATGTCGAGGGCGCGTCGGTCGGCGTAGTCGCCCGGGGGAAGCTCGATCGTGATGAACACGATAACCGACAACGCTGCCAGCATCACGATCATGATGATCAATCTCTGCAGAAGATATTTCGCCACTTGATCTCCTTGGCTTCGTTATGTGCGCCGCCTCGCTTCGCCCGAACGTGCAGAACACGTTTCTGTCGTTGGGCGCGACAACATTGCCAGCCTGGGACCAGAGAGGGGTACGAACGAGCGCCACCCCTCTCTGGTGAGTCTAAAGTAATTTCCAGACTCTAAGGGTCTCCAGAACTCTTAGAGTCTGCATGGACCTTATTCTTACTCTGCTTTGAAGTACCACTGATCGGTTCGATATGGATAGGTCCGATAATACTCGAACGCATTGACCTTTAACGTGGGCACATTGCCCAGCCGTCGGGAGACAATTGTGACCGCAGGCGGAGAGGTGATCGTGCCGATGATCATGCCGCGATCCATCTGGACCTGGACAAGCTGCTGCCCCAGGCTTTTGTACTCTTCGGTGCCCGGCAAGGAGGATTTCCATTTGTCGGTCAGATCCCACAGATCCTTGATGTCGGCAGGTGGTTCGATACCCTGCGCACCGTTGCTGTTGTGCCATTCGACCCATGGGGCGCCGAATAGCGGTTCGAGTGCAGCATCGCCGAAGGGCGGGAAGAGCCGGAACGGGTTGGAGTAGAGCGGCGCTTCGACCTCAGTACCGCTGTTGGTCACCTGGATATCATGATCGTTATTGGCGGCCATGGCTCGATACGCCTCGGTGCTAATTTCCTTCAACTCGACCTTCACACCGACCGCCTCCCAGTACTCCTTAGCCAACTCATGCAGGGCGGGGTCGCCCCATTGGATGGCATAGATCAGGTGGATCACAAGTGGCTTGCCATCCGGCCGGGTGCGGAAACCGTCGGCACCCTTCTTGAGTCCAATCTCATCCAAAAGCGTGTTGGCTGTGTCCGGATCATACTCGATGTCTTTGGTAAACCACTCCGGCTTGGCGAATGACACCGTCCGGTGCACGGGCACACCCTGGGTCGGCTGGCATAGGTCGAAGCACAGCGCCTTGTTGATCTCATCTCTGTTTAGCGCCAATGACATGGCTCGGTTCCAGCGTGGATCGGAGAACAACGTCGCCAGGACGGGATCTTTATGAGTGGCGTTGAATACATAAGTGCGGCCATTGCTGGCGCCCTCCGCCATCTGGATATCGTAGTTGCCCTTGTCCTGGTTCTGCTGGAAGAGCGGGAGACTTCCAATTTGGAGTGACTGGGCTTTATATTGGATCTCGCCGTTGATAATCTTTAGTTCGAACAGCTCGTTTTCGGCTGCATATACTTCCTCGACTTCGTCAATGTACGGCAACTGCTGGCCGGCCGTGTCAACCTTGTAGTAGTAGGGATTGGGCACGAAGAGCTGGTGCTCGGGTGTCTCGTCAACCTTGATCCAGGCTTCAAGCTTGGGTAGACCATACTGGTGGTTGGCGTCTTCCCAGTCGCTGTAATACAGGGGAATGAATTGTGCGGTCCAGGACTCGAATCCCGCAGCCTTTGCATCTTCGTCAGCCTTTGGATTGTACTTGGGAAGCTTGTCCATCAAGAAGTGCTTGGGAGCCCACTCATGAGTATAGGTGGTAGCCAAAAGTGTGGTAAATGCGGGGGCCGGTGCAGCAAACTTGAACTTGACGGTCACAGGGTCAACCGCCTCGACCTGCATCGGCTCGCCCCCATAGACCCAGTAGCTGGGTACATCCGGGTAAAGGTCTTTGTTCATGACGATGTCATTCCACCAGAAGACGATGTCATCACTGGTGAAGGGCTGGCCGTCTGACCATTTGTGACCCTTACGCAACGTAATAGTGAGTTCGGTATAGTCGCTGTTCCACTCGAACGCTCTGGCCATGTTCGGGACAATGGTCTGCAAATCATCATCGAACCGCAACAGATTTACATGGCGTACGCTGAGCCATTCAGAGTTGCCAGCCTCGGGGGCAATGGAGGCGCCGCTGAGGCGTCCGCCATAATGGCCGATCTCGTTATAGGGCACAACGACAAGCGGCTCTTCGGGCAGGCGCTCTTCGAGTGGCGGCAAATCGCCTTTCGGCAGAAAACCGTATTGCACCAAACGGTCGTCATATTTGTCGCGGCCAGTAAATGTCATCGTGCAGTTGGCATCTGCCTCGAACTCTGAAACTTCGTATTGTTCTGGGAACGCGCCAGCTGCAACACCCTGCATGTCAGCCACGGTAATGGCTGGGCAACTGGCAGAACCAGCAGGTTCGGTAGCGGCTGCGGGTTCAGTAGCGACCGGGGCTTGAGTGGCGGCCTGGGTAGCTGCTGGGGCCTGGGTGGCCGTCGGGGCGGCAGGGGCACACGCCGAGAATGCAACGGCAAAAACAGTGAATAACACGATCAGGGAGTAAAATCTTTTTTGGGGCATCTCTCCTCCACGGAATTAATAAAGAATGGTGATCCAAATGGACGGTCATCTGAATTGACTATGATCCGACTGCATGCCTCATTCTTCTGTATAGCTACCCTCCCTTCTTTTGATCAGATCTGTTTATTTTCTCAGCCGGGCGGGTAGCCCCGCGCTCCTGATAGCCGAGTTCAAACGCTGTCGCGAAAATTGTCTCAATGCACCCATTCTGATAGACAGGCATTCTGAACGTGATTGGGATCATTGAACTCCTTCACTGGAGAAACCCGGAAACCTGGTTGGGCCCCGCCGCCAGATAACAAAGTCAAAAGCATCCGGCAGGTGATACTCACGCGAATACACCAGGGGCTCATCATCGATCGAGTAATCTGTTTGAACAATGTATAAGGTGAGGGCATTTGGAATGAGATGGAGCTTATCTGCCACATGGTCAGGTGCTAATACAGGGAGTAATCGAGCAATTCCATATTCGATTACCTTGCCCAATGAAGTCTGCAACATGTTGTAAATAGACTCAGTAAGAAGGCGCTGTGGATCAAAATCCGCTCGCTGAAACAGCGACTCAGTCAGGGTATCCAATGAATAGACAACAGGCCGACCATCGGCGGTACGCACGCGTTCCAGGGTAATGAGAGAGGTTCCTGTGGAGACGTGCAATTGCTCAGCCTTTTCCTCATCCGCGACTTCTCTCTGAATGGTGAGGTAGCTGGTGCCGGGCCCGAGGCCAGCTGATTCGATCATCTCGGTAATACCAAAGTTAAAGTTGAGGTTTTTGAGAATGGGATGATTTCTAACAAAAGTGCCTACACCATGGCGGCGGGAAACCAATCCATCATCTTCCAGGACCCGCAAAGCTTCCCGGACCACTGTGCGGGAAACACCCAGCATCTCGCATAGCTCAGCCTCCGTGGGCAGTTTGCTGCCAGGCTGGTAAGTACCCCGAGTGATCGCCTGGCGAAGTTCCTGCTGAGCAATATCAGTTAAAGTCTTTCTCTCGGACCGAGCTGATCTGAGCATATAACTCCAGCTTAGTTGTAAGATGTCATGATAACTTATCATACTACAAATGATTTCGGAGGTAAAGACTCTCATTTAGAATCTAATCTGAAATGGGCCATACAGAGGCCCCCTAAAGTAACTGGATTTTGCAATTTTGATCTAAAATTGTTTTCCTAAAAAATCAAGGCTAGAGAAAAAGAAGTAAGGCTATATACACTTAATTTTTTGAATGCACTCGGTCTTTGTCGAGGCTACGCATGATTTTGTTTCGTGAAAAATCCTGCGAGTTGGTCCCTGTAAATCAAAGACTGGAGAGTCAAACTTCAATTAATGGAGAGTTGGACAAAATCAGACATTCAATAAATTCGAAATTTGAACGAGTGGGATATTTGTTCCATACTAAGATATGACCCCGATTGGAATGCTTGCGTCTTAACTGATAGGGATTAGAGAGTAAACAAAGAGAATAAAGGCTTTAGGTCGCTGCAATAAAAAGAGCCCTCGGCGTCGCAGGGCTCTTTTTACCCCCAAATTCGGGAGTGCTTTGGCATTGATTGCCTTTGTATGAGGCTGGGGATCAGGGATTCGAACCCCAATTTCCACGTCCAGAGCGTGGCGTGCTGCCGTTGCACCAATCCCCAATTTAATTGCTAGCTGATCCAGAGTCAGCCATTCTGCCAGTAGACGAACCCCCACCTGAACATGGAGTATCCATTCCAGCGGGCGGTATTGTATCACGCCCGCCAAGCGTGGGCAAGTCCTATTTGTTGTTGCGCGCCGCGCGGCGTGTATTATCTTCCATATCCAGGAAGATCAACAAACCTTTGGAGAGGGCTTGCAAACCAAAGAAATAAAACAGCCCGGGTAACGGCTGCTGCAGATAAGGGGTAAACATATTGAATACATTCAGGAAGGTCATCCCTTTATCCATGTACAATCCGTTGTAATACTGTGCGAAAAACAACAGGATCGAGAATATCCATGACAAGAGGTAGACGGTCAATACGATCCATGCCACAATATCGGCCCAGCGCGACAGGCGCAAGACTCCATCGCGATCGAAGTAAGTACCAAGAAACCCTGCCTGCTTTTCAGTTGATTCGCTCATCGTAGCCTCCGCGCTGAATTATACTTTGCCGTTTGTTATAATTATGAGTTGACAAAAGATTTTCCATGTCTGGTGCAAGCGATTGACGCCAGACATTCGCAAATTGTTCCACAAAATTCCTATGTGGTAAAGAAAAACATTGATCTTTGTAGCGAAAAATCGAGGGCATCTCTATGACTGAAGAAACGAAATATACAGACTTTATCCGCGAAGCCGTCGCGGAAGACCTGGCAACCGGACGTTACAACTACGTCCGCACGCGCCTGCCACCCGAACCGAATGGCTATTTGCATGTCGGACACGTCAAAGCATGGATGATCGATTACCTTGTCGCTAAGGAAAACAATGGTGAGTTGATCATGCGCTTCGATGATACAAATCCTGTGAAGGAAGAGACTGAATTTGTCGACGCCATTATGGAAGATACGCGCTGGCTCGGAATCGAGTGGAAGAAGGTAACCTACGCTTCCGATTATTTTGATCTGCTCTATGAATGGGCAATCCAGTTGGTCAAAAAGGGGCTGGCTTATGTGGATGATCAAAGTCCCGACGAAGTAAGCATGAATCGCGGCACTTTTACGGAGCCAGGGAAAAAGTCGCCCTACAGAAACCGCAGCGTGGAGGAGAATCTGGACTTGCTCGAGCGTATGAAGAACGGCGAGTTCCCGGATGGGTCGCACGTTCTGCGCGCGAAGATCGACATGGCACATCCCAACCTCAACATGCGCGACCCAGTGATGTATCGTATCATCCATGAGCCCGCCCATCATCGCACCGGCTCAAAATGGAAGATCTACCCAATGTATGATTGGACGCATGGACAAAACGATTCCATGGAAGGTATCACCCACTCGTTGTGTTCACTGGAATATCGCGATCACCGTCTTCTCTACGACTGGTTCCATGAACAGTTGGGTGTATTTAAATCCAGGCAAATTGAGTTTGCCCGTCTTAACTTGAACTACACTGTCACGAGTAAGCGCAAACTCCGCCGTTTGGTTGAGGAAAACTATGTCAGCGGCTGGGATGACCCGCGCATGCCGACCCTGCGCGCTCTCCGTCGGCGCGGCTATACCCCGGAAGCCATCAAGGATTTTGTCCAGCGCATGGGCATTTCAACAGTGACCACGAACAATGCCGGTGTCATGGGAGACATCGCTTTCCTTGAGGCTTGTGTGCGCGATGATCTTAACAAGCATTCACTACGGCGTATGGCTGTCATCAAGCCGCTGAAGCTTGTGATTGACAACTATCCGGACGATCTCGTCGAGAAGATGGATGCGATCAACAACCCCGAAGATCCCAACGCGGGCACGCGCAAACTTCCCTTCTCGAAAGTCCTCTACATCGAGCAGGATGATTTCCGCGAATCGCCTCCGCCGAAATATTATCGTTTGTATCCTGGCAACGAAGTGCGCTTGCGCTATGCGTATTTTGTCAAATGCACAAATGTCGTTAAGAACGAGGCAGGCGAAGTCATCGAAGTACATGCTACCTATGACCCGTCCACGCGCGGGGGGGATGCGCCCGATGGACGAAAGGTGAAATCCACCATTCACTGGATATCCACAGCACAGGCAAAGGAAGCGGAATTCCGGATGTATGACCGGCTCTTCATGAAAGAAGATCCAGAAGAAGATGAAGATGGATTCCTGGCATGTCTTAACCCGAATTCTTTACAGGTCCTCAATGGATATGTGGAACCACTTCTCGCGCAGACGGAAGTTGGTGACCGTTTTCAATTCGAACGGCTCGGATACTTTTGCACCGATCAAGACTCGACGGATGACAAACCCGTTTTCAACCTGACGGTGAATCTTAAAGACACGTGGTCGAAGATCGAGAAGAAAACCAGGTAAGGAGAGCCAATCACGAGTATGCGCGCGGTTTTTATATTTCAAATTGATTCCATTATCGCCGCGCAATGTCCGTATGGCAGAAGAGGCTGGAGAGTTTTGACGAGGAACCTTGCGGAGGCTTCGTGTTTTCGCAAGGTTTTTGTATTGTTAAATACCAACCAACGTGTAAACTTAATTTACAAAATCATTCAGCATGTGGAGTCATTATGGCCAATCAATCCTTGTCGGAAAAATTTCAAGAAAATTTGCTACTCTACTCACAGACCGAATCAACGGAAGAGCGGCACCAGATCGAAGAGACTCTTTGGGAGGATTACGGCGCGGAGTATGCTGTCTTCGTCCTGGACATGTCTGGCTTCTCAATGCTCACGCGCAAATATGGAATCGTCCACTATCTTTCCATGGTGAGGCGCATGCAGTTGACGACCGAACCCATCGTTAAGTCCTACGGTGGCTTCATGATCAAGTACGAAGCGGATAATTGCTTCGCAGTTTTCCCTGACCCGCTTTCAGCAGTCAACGCTGCAATTGCAATGCAGCATGCCTTTGGCGCAGCGAATCTATTGACCACCGATGATCTGGATATTCATATCGCCTGTGGCATAGACTTCGGCAAGATTCTGATCATTGCGCACGAAGATTGTTTTGGGGATCCTGTCAATCGTGCCTCGAAGATTGGAGAGGACCTGGCGGCGGCCGGCGAAATCCTGATCACAAAAGAAGCCATGAAAATGATTCCCGAGGAAGCCGGAATCAAAGCCCATGAAATGACCGTGTCGATTTCAGGCGTCACCATCCCTGCCTATATGGTTGAATATCGAAGTGGTGAAAAAGATCCGGCATAACCCACATCAAAAAGACCGCCAATAGATAGCGGTCTTTTGCAGAGAGGTTAACGCAGGAACCTGATCAGGAGCAGGATAATCACGATCACGAGTAATACATGAATCAGGTTACCTCCTGCCCATCGACCGACCCTTCTGCCGCGCGCTCTTCTTCCCCCAAAGAAACCTACCAACCACACGATCAATATGATAATGATGAGCGTCTCAAGCATGCAGATTCTCCTTTTTCATCCCGGAAAATGTTATTCATCACTGCTTACGATTTTCTTCCTGTAAGGGCTTGCGTCTTTTATATAAGGCTGTTGATTGGTTTGCCGAATCAAGCAGGGCCAGGATCAGGGCCAGGGCTGCAAGTCCAATCAGTCCATAAAACAGCAACGTGCCCCAACCTAAGCGCGGGCTCCCGGTCACAGGGATGAGGGCTGGCTTGGTCGCTTCGGGAGCAATAGAGGTATTTGCGACTTGAGGAAATGTTGATTGAGCCAAAAACTGTTTATGAGAGGCTGCAGCAGACCCGGACGCTCCCCATATTAAGAGAAGAATACTCAAGATGGATAGCCAGACTAGTTTTCTGTTCATCGGACTTACCTTTACACAGAATTTAAAATCTCCTGTTTCAATAGATTGATTACCCCCGCAGATGTTGCAAATTGCACTCTATGTTTACTAACGAGTTGACAAAAGGGCTGTTATTTTATTCACAGAGTCTGGATTGATAATAGGGATATCCAAGCAACCTTGGAAACAAGTGCAAGACACTTTGTAATCAATCAGAAATACTGATTTCCACCCCTGCGAAATTGTAGAGGTACAATAATCTTTACAGGAATCCAAAATGCGAAAACTCTTATTTATACTTCTTTTTGTTTTTCTTCCGGCCTGTAATTTCCTGCCTCCACCCCAAGCGGGCCCTTCGGAGACAATTGTGTTCAAACCTTCCGCGACTCCCACAATTGTTCCGCTGCCGACATCGACCGAAATTGCTCCAACTGTTTCCCCTGTTCCTACCACCGATCCAATTTTTTTTCGGGAAGATTTTAACGAAACCCTCACTGCCCCATGGACTTGGGTCCGTGAAAATTCAAAGAATTGGAGTCTAACCAATATCCCCGGCTCCATACAAATCAGTGTAAGTCAGGGTTATGTGTCGTCCCATACAAATACCAACCTGCTGCTGCGCCCGGCTCCCGCGGGGAATTTTCAAATTGAGACTCAAATGACTTTCAGCCCGCAAGATAATTTCCAATTCGCGGGATTGATCATCTATGAATCTGATTCCAATTTCATTCAAGCCGGGCGTGAATATTGCAGAGCAGTGAACTGCATTGGTGAAGGCTTGTATATGAATTATTACAAAAAGGGATTTTTGGTTAAGCCAGACTTTGGTCAACCCTACCGGGAAATCGACCCAATTTTGCTACGCTTGTCTCGCAGAGCGGATACCTACACATTTGAGGCCAGCACGGATGGAAAAGTATGGTTTATTATTGGCAGTCACACGAGCGATTTGAAACCACTCCAAATCGGACTGGTCACCGGTCAACGTTTAAAAGGCAACCCCATCTCTGCAGAGTTCGACTACTTCGAAGTCCGTAGCCTGCCGTGATCGCGGCATCCCTACATCTTTGATAAAAGCTCCATAGCCTTTTGTAATCTCTGCAACACTTTTTCTTTGCCGAGTATTTCCATACTCTCAAAGAGAGGCGGGCTCACTTTTTGTCCAGTAACGGCGACTCGCACGATCCCAAAAACTTGATTCGCGCTCAAACCGGATGTTTCTACAAACTCACGCATGGGTGGTTCTGCGGTTTGATGCGATAGATCTGACAGCGAGGCCAGAATATCATAGGTCTTTTGTAAGATTTCAGCAGACTGTTTCGCGTCCAGTCCTTTTGCAATTAATTCCTCAGGATTCGGTTCAATATTCTCCTTGAAGAAGAAACTTGCGAATGTGACACAGTCATCCAATGTGACAAGTCGTTCGCGGATGAGCGGAGTCACTTTGAGCAAAGTGTCGTTATCGACTTCGAGCCCGGCATTGGTGAGATAAGGCTTAATACGTCGCGCCAGATCCTCGATTGTGAGAAGTCGGATGTGAGTCCCATTGAAGTGATCCAACTTCTGGAAATTGATCGCAGCCGGTGATGGGGTCAAATGGTCAATGCTGAATCGCTGGATCATATCCTCAAGAGTCATTACATCATCTTCAGCCACGCCCCAACCCATTAGAGCAATCCAGTTTAATACACCTTCGGGAATATATCCCAAACCATCCAGATCATCCACAAAAATCGAATGGCCGTCTTTCATAACTGCGGCCTTATCCCGCTTGCTCATTTTTCCTTTGCCGCTCGGCTTGAGAAATATGGATAAATGTACCCAGATCGGTTCGTCCCACCCAAACGCGCGCACAATCTGCACATGCAACGGAAAGGTTGGAAGCCACTCGGCACTTCGAATCACATGTGTAATCTGCATTTCATGATCGTCCACGATCGCGCCGAGATGATAAGTGGGCAATCCATCAGATTTTAGCAGTACAAAATCATCAAGATATTTATTTTCTGTGACGATATCACCGCGCACATGATCATGTGCAGTCGTCGTTCCTTCGTAAGGCATCTTGAAGCGAATCACATATTTCTCGCCGGTGGCAATGCGACGGGTCGCCTCCTGTGGATCAAGTCGTCGGCACAAACCGTCATAGCGAACTCGATCTACCTTGCGCGCTTCCTGCTCCTTGCGCATCTGGTCAAGTCGCTCTGGTGTACAAAAACAGGGATAAGCATTCCCTTTCTCCACGAGCAGTCTTGCATAGTGTTGATACGTTTCTCGCCGTTCTGTCTGACGATAGGGCCCATACTTTCCACCATGCGTAGGACTCTCGTCGGGCGTGAGGCTCAACCAATCGAGGCTGCGCAAGATCTCTTCTTCAGATCCAGGAACAAATCGTTTCTGATCGGTATCTTCGAAGCGCAAAATAAATTGTCCACCCGTCTGGCGCGCGACCAAGTAAGCAAACAGCGCGTTGCGCGCGTTGGCCAGATGAAATCTTCCAGTTGGAGATGGAGCGATGCGAGTACGTGCAGGTTTGATGTTCAAAAATCAATCTCCCAAATCGTTGGTTCGATCAGTAAATCTAGAATTCTAGTTGCCGATGACGCATGGCAACGCTTTCCACCAATCCAATGCCTAACATAAGGGCCGTAAGACCGCTGCCACCATAACTAATGAAGGGCAATGGTAAGCCCGAAACAGGCACGATGTTCAAGTTCACACCGATGTTAACCATCCCTTGGAAAAAGATCAACGTCGCAACACCATATGCGATCGTCATACCTGCCACATCGCGCGCTTTTTGCGCGGCGCGCAGACATCTCCATATTACCAGTATGATAATGATAATTACCAGTAACGAGCCAACAAAACCAAATTCTTCTGAGATGGCAGAAAAGATAAAGTCGGTGTGACGTACTTTCAGAAAGCGCAATTGTGTTTGGGTGCCATGACCATAGCCCTTGCCAAAGAGTCCGCCTGAACCAATTGCTATTAAAGCTTGATCTACATTATATTTCTCGCCATAAGTCGCGTTGGGATCTGGTGAAATAAAATTTTCGATACGCCTTTGTTGGTATTCTTGAAGGAATGGGATGCGGATCTTGAACGAAACAAGCGCAAAGACAGTCGAAATTGCCAAGAAACCAACGGTGCCAAACAGTAACAAGTGTTTTAGTTGGATGCCGTTTAACCAGAGCAATACTGCCAGGATGACCATTAGTACCACCACATTGCTCAAGTTAGGTTGTAGCAGGATCCAGATCCCTAAACCCATCACCCAATTGAAGGCAACAATAATCCAGCGCAGGTCACGAGGATGGTTTTGTGTCTTATCAAAATAGCGGGCAAGCAATAAGATGGCTGCGATCTTGGCAAATTCAGTGGGCTGAAGGAACAACACACCCACTGAAAACCAACGGGCGGCACCAAACACTGCCTGCGCGCTTAGGAACAATGCAAACAGAAGTAGACTCATCAGTATAGCAATTGGACGGTATAGCGCTATCCAATATCGATAGTCAATGGCTGCCACGACAAAGATGAGGGCGAGCCCCGCCACTGCAAAATAAATCTGACGATTGATGAGCGGCAACAAAACTTCATTCCCCGCGACCGCAGAACGGATCATGGTTGTGCCAAAAGCAGTCGCTAGGACGACCGCGCCCAACAGCCAGAAATCAAAATATCGCCATGAAATATTACGAAGCATACCGGGAACTTACTTAGCAGACTTTCTAGCGCGTTGTCGCCGCGCGGCTTTCAAGGGGATATCTGCTACGAGACGCTGGGAGCGCCCATCATGCTGCACCCCGATCTGCATGGCCTGTGCATCGATTTCCACGTGACGCGAGATCGTCGCAATCAAATCATCTTTAAGGGAATCAAGTTCGGCAGGAGTCAGATCGGTACGGTCATGGATCAGAACTAGTTGCAGACGTTCCTTGGCACTCTCCGCACTGTTTTTCTTTCCAAATAAACGGTCGAAGAAACTCATGTCACTTCCTCCCCGCCAATCGTTGCAGCCGCTGCCAAAATCCATCGGCATGATCAAGGTCGAGGAAAGGAACTTTCTCACCGCGCAAACGTTTTGCAATATTGCGGAAAGCCTGCCCCGCTCTGCTTTTCGGATCAAAGGCAACGGGCGCCCCGCGATTCGAACCGATGATGACATTTTCATCTTCAGGCACAATGCCGATCAATTCAACTGCCAGTAGATCCAGCACGTCATCAGCCGAAAGCATGTCGTGATTTTTCACCAATGAGGGATTTAGACGATTGATAATCAGCGCGCCAGGACCTTTTTCTTCTGCCTCCAAAATGCCGATGACACGATCCGCATCCCGTACAGCTGAGATCTCAGGATTGGTAACTACTATTACACGGTCCGCGGGAGCAATCGCATTCTTGAAGCCTCGTTCAATGCCAGCTGGTGAATCGATCAATACAAAGTCAAAATCGTTGCGCAGCTCTTTGACCAGACGATTCATATCACTCGGCGAAACGGCATTCTTATCCCGCGTTTGCGCGGCAGGAATGAGATACAACTCCGGCAATTTCTTGTCGCGGATCATCGCCTGCTTTAAACGACAGCGGCCTTCGATCACATCCACGATGTCGTAAACGATGCGATTTTCCAACCCCAGGATCACATCAAGATTACGGAGACCGATGTCGCCATCGATGCAAACGACCTTTGCTCCATCCGAGGCCAGTGCCACAGCAAGGTTCGCAACCGCGGTCGTCTTGCCTACTCCGCCTTTGCCTGACGTGATGGTGATTACTTGTGCGGGCATGTATTTATCCTATAACCAGTGATAAGAAGTGTTGAACCTGCTCAAAAATTTAACCTGGCGACCAAAATTCTGATTGCAACTTTCCATCTTTATTAATGCGCGCGATCTCAGGTCTAGGGCTTTCGCGCGGCTTTAGTGCGGCCGACACTTCCTCTGCGATTCGCAACTGCATAGGAGAAAGATCAAGGGCGCATACGACAGCATTCCGATTCCCTTTTGCTCCTGCATGAACCATGCCACGCAAGCGCCCCCACACGATCACATTCCCATCCGAGATAATTTCGGCACCTGGATTGACATCCCCAAAAATAACAATGTGACCCGCAAACTCAATCCTCGTCCCTGAACGAAGCGTACGACTCAGGAATAACGCAGTCTCTTCACCGAGATCATCTACTGCAAATTTGCGACCTTCTTCCGGTCGAGGTTTGGAAATACGAGTCGCGAGGCCAAGCAATTGAGCGGTCTTTTCTGTTGTAGGAGACTCACTGATGACTGCCCACAAGGAAATACCCCGCTCCGAAAGTTGATCGCGTAAATCCACAAGTTCATTGACATGTAGTACCTGACTCGCAACATCCAACGCCAAACGCGCGCCCTGAAAAAAAGCGGGCTGCCCATCTACTTGAGCAAGCAAAGCGATGCGCTGTTCTTCCCACGGCGCATCGTCTAGCGAGACGAGCAGTCCGTCACGCAAGCCTTTGATTTGGATTAACGAGTTCGTCTCATTCATAAAATTAATGGGATCTTGATTAACAATCACTAAATTATAGCATGAAGTATTGGCGGGACTTTTAGCCTCCACCACCTTCCTGCTTTCCAAGATCGATCGCCTTGAGTTCAAAGTAGGCTTGCATTACGCGCGCCACAATCGGCGCAGCGACGGTACCACCTTCTCCCCCATGATAGGCGAAGGCAAGAATGATAATTTCCGGATCATCAAAGGGGGCATAGGCCAAGGTCCAGGCATGCGTGGGCCACGAACCAAACTGACACTGTTGCAGTTTTCGCGCGACATCGTCACAATATTCTGCGGTACCCGTCTTCCCTGCAATGGCAATCGGCAGAGGATAATCTTCTGTAAACACTTTATTCAGCGTACCCAATCTTGGCTCAGTCACCGCAAGACGCGTACCGGTGCGCACTGCATCAACGGTCTCAGGGTCAACGACTTTGAACTTCTCTGTTGGATCACAATATCCTACTTCGCAATTGAAAATTTCAATCTTGGGAGTTTTCGTGATATCCCATTTCAGGTTGGGCGTGAAAGGTGAAATTTGATAACTGCCCTCCGGTGGTTTTGAGAGAAGCACATCCGGTTTTGAAGGGTTCACCCATACCGTCTGTGTTCTGCCATCTTTCCCGACGACTTCCCGCTGTTCATATACAGAGAAATCTTTCAGGTCAGGATTAAACCACATGGGAATGACACGGCCTTCGTTATCCTGCACTTCCCGCACGATCGTTGGCTGCATTAACTTGCCATGATTTGCAATCGTTGCTCCTGACATCAAGACCTGCAATGGGGTACCCAGAACATATCCCTGCCCGACGCTGGCAATATAGGTATCACCGGTTGACCAGTTCTCACCGGTATTGATGCGTTTCCACTTCGGGTCTGGAATCAATCCAGGATCCTCGCCGGGGAGTTCAATGCCCGAACGGTTGCCATATCCCAATGCCCGCGCATATTGTCCCAAACGGAAAATGTTCAGTCCACCATTTGGGATCTCATCTTCGAAGCCGCCACCAAGTTTATAAAAGCACACGTTGCTGGAATAGGCAATGCAATGGAAAAAATCCAACGCACCGAAGCCAGCCTCATTGATCACGCCATTCCGGTCATAAATCCAATCCACAAAAGGACGGGAATTTCTGTCGGTACACGGCGTAGTCGGAGTAAACCTCTCACACAACACAAGCTTACCCGGAGTTTTGACGATCTTGTCCGGCCCGATAACATGTTCGTTGTATGCACCCGTCGCTGTCGAAAGCTTGAACGTAGATCCCGGAGGAAATCGAGCGGAGATCGCATTATTGACCAACGGGTGGCGTGGATCCTGGCTTAATTGTTCGTAGTAATACCCAGGGATAAAACGCGCCATACGGTTATTTTCAAAGCTTGGATACGAAACCATCGCAAGAATCTCGCCTGTCTTCGGATTCATGGCGATCACCACTCCACTGGTAATCCGCATCGTGTTAAAGTAGGTATTCCAATAATTGATTTCATCGGTGAGTGCGGCTTCTGCGGCTTTTTGCAAACGTGTATCAATGGTTAGTACAACATTATTTCCAGCCACAGCTTGCACGGGTGGCTTCAGGTTACGCCGCACCTGACCGGCTACATCCTGTTGGACCACGCGCTGTCCATTTTTTCCAAGGAGGATATCGTCCAGTGAGGTCTCCACCCCGGAATATCCAATTTTGTCGCGGTTGGCGATGAAGCCTCGAGCTTTATATGCATCTGCAAGTGCCTCCGGGATCGGGCCCAGAAAGCCAACAACATCTGCGGTCAATGAACCGGTCGGGTAATCTCGAATCGGTTCGATCTCCACCGAAACGCCAGGCCAATCCACTGATTTTTCACGCATCACACGCGCAAGCTCTTCACTGATATTACAACTGATTTTCACCGGCGTGTAAGGAGCCAGTGAATCGCCGAGCGCCACCATATCCGCAATGCTGGGTCCGGGCACACACGGAGAAAATAATTTTGCGGCAGCCAGGGTTGCATCGGTAACGGGTCCACCGGCCGGCACCTCGGTCAATTCAGAAACTTCGCGATAAATACGCTGAATGTCTGCCTGATCATCAGGCAGAGCAGCCGGTGTAATGACAACATTATAGGATGCGACATTACGCGCCAGGATAAAGCCGTGGCGGTCATAAATGATGCCGCGCGGCGCGGGATCGCTGATCGTTTGCTGATAATTATCCACGGACTGATCGAGCCATACTTGCGGTCCAACCACCTGTAAAGCAACCAGGCGGTATGTCATGACGGCCACAACCCCAATAATTAATCCATAGATAAACAGTGCGCGCCACAACGGGACTTCATATTTGTTCACCGTTTGTGAGCTCATTCAACCTCCGGAGATGGATAGACCCATCTTGCAAGATCACGCATCACTGCATAGACGGGGATCGCAATCAGCATATTCAATAATACGCTAGGGAGTGTTAACAATCCCAGCACATCGCTTATGGGTAACGGCACTCCCACAAAACCTAGAGTCACAATGGACAAAAGACTCACAATGATCGTCCCCACGAAGGTAATACTGAACATAGCAAGCAATGGTGCCTGCCAGACTCGTTTCTGAAAAATACGTGCCAGGAAAACAATAGCCATATAGCCAAAAAAAGGAACAATCCATGAAATGCCGGAAATGAATCCTACAAATAAGCCGGTTGCGGCGGCCCAGTGCCATGCCGAATCAACATCTTCCTGCAATGCCCAGGCCGCCAGCATGACCATCGGTAAATCAGCAATCCCTGAAAGCAGGTATACACGGCTGATCACCGCAGACTGCAGAATTACAGTTAACAAGATGACAGGAATTGCCACTAAATTGCGCATTCGTTATGGGGCCGGAGCTGGTTCCACCGGAGAGATATCCACTGGCTTGAAGTTAACAATCACCAGGACGATCTCGAGGCGATTGAAATCAACAACAGGCTGAACGGTGGCTTGCTGGAACAAATCGAAGTCGCGGGAACGAACGTTCACAACTTGCCCAATGATCAGGTCTGGAGGATAGCCACCACCCAGGCCCGACGTCAATACCAGATCGCCTGCTTGAACATTGATATCCTGCGGAATCAGCTGGAGTGTGACATCTCCAGTGACCGAGCCCACCAATGACGCTTCTGTCTCCGCGTTCTGGAGGCGGACATTCACACTCGAAGCAGGATCAGTGATCAATTGGATGCGAGCCGCATCTGCAATGACGGCGTCGATGCGTCCGATCAATCCCTGGTTGGTTACCACCGGCATTCCGCGCAGGATCCCATCGTTGGAGCCGCGATTGATAATCACATAATGCAAGAACGGACTGGGGTCACGACCAATGACCGCCGCTGCTAGATATCTATTTTCAGGATTCGCCTGCTCAAAATCAACGAGCGCAGCCAGAATTTGAGTCTTTCCAACCTGCTGTTGCAGTTGAATCACTTGAGCCTGTAACTCGGCAACTTCCCCCTCCAGTTCTATATTGCGCTGACGCAAAGAGGCAATATCACGCGGTGACGTTAAAAAATCCTGCACTGCCACAAAGCGGGCGGAGAACCAAGTTTGCAGATTGACTAATGAACCTGTGAAAACGTTGGAGGCGCTGCTAAAGTAGCCTCCAAGTGCGAGCGCCATAATTCCCCCAACGACCAAGAAAATGATCGTTGTTTGAAGCGTGCGTGGAAACAGATTTCTCATGTTAGTGTGCAACCATCATTGCCATAAAGGCAATTGAAAAGCATTAAACCCGGTGATGTGTACTACCGCGTTCCAAACCAACCAGGTATCGACTCAATACATCAAAGTTTTCAAAGACCATGCCCGCGCCGCGCGCAACACAGGTAAGAGGATCCTCGGCTACCCACACGCGTAATCTAAGTTCATCGGTCAAGCGATCAGCCAAACCCTGTAGTAAACCGCCGCCGCCTGCCAGACAAATACCAATATCCATTAGGTCGGCAACGATCTCAGGAGGAATTTCATCCAACGCATCTCGGATGGTATCCACAATCACCTGCACAGAACCTGAGAGTGCCTCGCGCATTTCAATGGAAGAGACCTCAATACTCTCAGGCAATCCTGTTACAAGATTCCTTCCGCGCACTTCCATCGTCTTTTCAGGCTGAAGCGGGTATGCAGATCCAATTTTCCATTTGATTTGTTCAGCGATCCCCTCACCGATGAGCAAGTTATATTTATTTCGCAGATATTGCACAATATCTTGATCCATTTCATCGCCAGCCACGCGCAATGACCGTGAAGCAACCACACCACTCATCGACATGACCGCGACCTCCGTTGTACCTCCACCAATATCTACAACCATACTTCCTTTGATGTCAGCCAGTGGAAGGCCCGCGCCCAGCGCGGCCGCGATCGGTTCCTCGATCAAAAAGGCGGAGCGTGCGCCTGAGGCCATGACCGCATCATAAACGGCCCGCTTCTCGACTTCGGTCACCCCGGTCGGAATCCCAACGACGACGCGTGGACGCGGCAAGGGCACAACGCTTTGTTCATGGACTCGACCAATAAAATATTCCAACATGACCTGTGTAATATCAAACTCGGAGATCACGCCATCACGCAGCGGACGGATCACCGCAACACTATTGGGGGTACGTCCCATCATCTCCTTAGCCTCAAGGCCAATCGCAAGGGGCTGACGTGACCTCTTCTCAATGGTTACCCAGGATGGTTCGTTGATGACAATCCCCTTGCCGCGTACATTTACTAAGGTATTCGCGGTCCCCAAATCTATTGCAATATCCAGTGAAAACAGGCCCAAAAGCCAGTTTATCGGGTTAAAGGCCAAAGCAGGCTCCTCAATGAGGGATCAAAGCAAAACGAATTGCTGAGATATTATACCTAACAATTCGTATCCCCGCGCCTGACAAGGGGGTTAATATACCATGCATTAGCAGGCTATAACCTAATTCTAAGGAGACACCATGTCAAAAATCGCACTTGCAACCGACAGCACGACATACATGCCACCCGAATTGGTTAAGAAATACAATATTTCTATTGCACCACAAGTTCTTATTTGGGGCGATCAAACTTATAGAGATGGGGTAGACATTACATCCAGCGATTTTTTTACACGGCTAAAAACTGCAAAAGTGATGCCGACCACCTCACAGGTAGCTGTCATTTCATTTCAAGAAATTTTTCAATCCTTGGTTGACCAGGGTTATGAGGTCCTGGCCTTGCTGGTATCCTCCAAACTTTCTGGTACCGTCCAATCTGCGATGCAAGCCAGGGATTTGATGAGTTCAGCCCGAGAAAAAGTAAATGTGGTGGATAGTCAATCGGTTGCTATGGCGCTGGGTTTTCAGGTACTGGCTGTTGCACGCGCGCTTGAAGATGGGGCAAGCCTGAAAGATGCCATCGCATTGGCACAAAAATTACATCAATATACCGGTGTCTTCTTTGCCGTAGACACCCTGGAATTTCTTCATCGCGGCGGGCGTATCGGAGGCGCGCAGCGCTTTCTCGGTACGATGCTGAATATGAAACCAATCCTGGCAATTCAGGATGGGCGCGTGGAGGGAATTGAACGCATCCGCACCAAGAACAAGGCGCAGGATCGCGTGCTTGAATTGACGATTGAGAAGGTGGCTGGCAGAACACCGGTCCGGCTCGCAACCCTGCACGCGAATGCTGCCGAAGATGCGAGGGCGTTGCTCACGAGAGCGGAGCAGGCGCTGAATCCAGTGGAAAGTATTTTTACTGAGGTGAGCCCTACGGTTGGTACCCACGCAGGACCAGGTACAGTCGGCCTCGCCTTTATGGCTGGAATGTAGCCTCACATTCATCCAACTCCTCTCGCTGTTTCGAAGGGAGAGGAGTTTTTACTTTGCACCTGCGTGTATAATTTAGGTATGGAGCATCCAGATCCTGTCGTCCACAGTGCCGTTCCGCGGCGTTCTCCGCTGGTCATCGGCATCGCAGGTGGATCAGGTTCTGGCAAAACAACCGTCGCACAGGCAATCCTTCAACGCGTAGGTCCAGACCGAATCGCTTTTCTCCAACACGACTCCTATTATAAAGATCTCAGCGGACTTCCGCCCACGCAACACGCGGAAGTAAACTTTGACCATCCCGACTCGCTCGAAACAGATTTGCTGATCGAACACATTGCGTCCTTGCGTAGTGGGAAAGCTGTTGAGGTGCCTATTTATGATTTCTCCACTGATCGGCGTACTGATCAGACATTTACCGTTCAGCCGCATCGTGTGGTTATTGTGGAAGGCATCCTTATCTTTACAGAAGCTGAGTTAAGAAAGATGTTCGATGTAAAAATTTTTGTAGATACGGATTCAGATCTTCGCCTCATTCGCCGCCTTGAACGTGACATCACAGAACGAGGACGCACCACTCAGTCTGTCATCAAGCAATATCTATCAACGGTCAGACCTATGCACCTGGACTTTGTTGAGCCTTCCAAACGTTATGCGGATGTCATTATCCCTGAAGGTGGATTCAACACAGCCGCGCTGGATATGGTTGTGGCCAGGGTGGAGGCTTTGTTAAAATGAGGATACATCTTTCAACTTTCTTCAAAAAAAAGAAAAGCCGAAGGATCAAAGAAATCGAATAATAAATTTCAATAACTTATGAGGAGAGATATAAATGGCAAAACAATGGAATACCCCGCCTGCAATGCAGATTGATCCGAAGAAGAAATATAAAGCTCGCATGGAAACTGACAAAGGGACCATGGTAATTGAGCTTTTTGCAGACAAAGCTCCCAAGACAGTCAACAATTTTGTCTTTCTGGCACGTGAAGGATTTTACGATGGTATTATGTTCCATCGTGTGATTTCCAATTTTATGGCACAGGGTGGTGATCCCACAGGGCGCGGTTCAGGCGGACCCGGTTATAAATTTGAGGATGAATTTCACCCCAGCCTGAGACATGATAAGCAGGGCATTCTTTCCATGGCGAATGCGGGACCCAACACCAACGGTTCACAATTCTTCATTACTCACACCACCACGCCTCATTTGGATAACAAACACACTGTCTTCGGTCAGGTTGTGGAGGGATTGGATGTACTGATGGCCATTCCCGCGCGTGATCCGGGCAACGCCAATGCTCCGGCCGTAAAAATCAATCGTGTCACCATCGAAGAAAGCGAATAAGAAAGTCTCAACGAAGAGAACCAGGAACGCGCAGAACACAACGAAAAAAACTTCTGCGCGCTCTTCACGCGTCGCCTCAAAAGCAGAAACCGTGCCCGCCAATGCAGCCGAAGAGAGTCTGGTTTCTTCGGCCACGCCGATCAAAATCTACAATAAACCCGGTAGTTCAAAATTCCTAACAAACATTTTGCGAATTCTAGCCTTGTTTGCAGTGGTCGCCATCACCGTTTACATTTTTAGTATTCGTGAACGGGTAGAACAATTTTCAGCATTTGGATATCCTGGTATTTTCCTGATCGCATTGCTTGCCAATGCTACAGTATTACTTCCAGCGCCCGGGGTGGCGGTCATTTACGCCATGGGAGCCGTATTTAATCCACTCGGCGTTGGGCTAGCCGCTGGAACAGGTGGTGCTATTGGAGAACTCTCTGGGTATCTAGCAGGGTTTAGCGGTCAAGCGGTTGTCGAACGAATGGATGCCTACAACCGCATCAAACCTTGGGTGGACAAATATGGTGTCTGGGCAATCATGGTGCTTTCTGCGATTCCAAATCCTTTCTTTGACATAGCGGGCATTGCGGCTGGAATTGCCAAAATGCCGATCCAAAATTTCCTTCTTTTTACATGGATCGGTCAGCTGATTAAGATGACCTTGTTTGCCCTGGCAGGTCACTACTCAATTACATTGATTACAAACTTCATGAAATGAGGAAATCAAAATGTCTGAATATAGCAAATTAGACGGCTACCTTGAACAGAACCTTGATAAAAGTCTTGCAGAACTTTCCCGGCTTGTCGCCCAACCAAGCGTGGGCGCGCAAAACCTGGGATTGAAGGAATGCGCAGCGCTCGTGGGTGAAATGCTCAAGGCACGCGGCTTTGAAATTCAAATCATGGAAACTGCGGGGGCACCCGTTGTCTTCGGAGAACGCAAAGGCAAGTCTGATAAGACACTACTCATATATAACCACTATGACGTCCAGCCGCCTGAACCACTCGAACTGTGGGAGACCCCTCCCTTCGAGCCAAGCTTGCGAGATGGCAAACTGTACGGTCGTGGTGTGAGTGATGACAAAGGCCACATTGTCTCACGCTTGTTTGCCATTGATTCAATTCTTGAAACCGAAGGCGAGCTGCCCTGTAATGTTAAATTTATCATCGAAGGAGAAGAGGAGACGGCCAGTGTCAATCTCTTTGAGTTCATTGATAAGAACAAAGATTTATTAAAAGCAGATGCCTGTATGTGGGAATTTGGCGGTGTGGATCATCGTGATGTACCGATGTTGTATCTTGGCCTGCGCGGGATCTGTTATGTCGAGCTCAGTGTCGAAACGGCTAGCACAGATGTCCATTCGGGATTAGGCGGCTCCATCTTCCCCAACGCGGCCTGGCGATTGGTCTGGGCGTTGTCCACGCTAAAGGGAGAAGATGAACGGATCCGAATCCCCGGCTTCTATGACGGTATCAAGCCTCCATCCCCGCGTGACCGGGAATTGATGGAGGCGCTGCCGGAGGTGGCGGAGGAATACAAATCCCGTTATGGAGTCAAGCAATTCATCAAAGGACTGACCGGCGGAACAGAGCTCAAAATAGAGGAAGTCTTTACCCCGACCTGCACAATTTGTGGGCTGACTTCCGGATATCAGGGCCCAGGTTCGAAGACAGTTCTCCCGGCGCGTGCTTCTGCAAAAGTGGATTTTCGCCTTGTGCCCGATCAGCACCCCGCTGATATTTTGAAAAAGCTGCGTGCCCACCTCGATGCGGAAGGCTTTAGCGATATACAAATCACCGATCTTGGCGGCGACCCACCAGCCCGCACTGATCCGGATGAGCCATTTATCCAACTTGTTGCGAAAACTTCGGAAGAAGTATTTGAAATGCCTATGCAATTGGTTCCCCTGGTGGGTGGATCGGGACCCAGCTACCCGTTCGTGCACGACCTGAAGTTGCCAGTGGCGACCGCGGGCTTAGGCTACCCTGACACGCGTGCTCACGCGCCGAATGAAAATATCCGTATTGATTTGTATCTCAAGCATGCGCGGCATATGGCAAGATTAATCAAGGAATTTGCAGGGTAATGGATAGGCATCCACTTGACGACAGATAGAAGAGACTATTTTCTAAAGGGAAAGCCCACCTAAATCCTGGGCTTTTTTTGTTTACTGCTGAATTGAACTTTGCACGACTGTAAGCGCTGCGACACACCCTGCGGTTATACTGTAGCAAATAAAATATTCATATTCTTTATTTGAAACTCGCATGTCATATGGTCTGAGTGGTGACAGAATTATCAAAATAGCCTCGGAGAGCATCATGAAAACATCGCAACTCATTCAAGATACCGATCTTACAATTCCCAACCAGACCTGGGGGATATTCCTGATCAGTATACTTGGCTTATTTCTAGAAACTCTTTTCATAAGGTGGATTGGGACAGAGATCCGAATTTTTGCATACCTACAAAATACGATTCTCGTAGCTTGCTTTCTGGGTCTTGGACTGGGTATGTTCACGTCGACCAAACCGGTCGAAATCAAACAAAGCCTTGTGCCATTGACCATACTTCTAGTATTGATGGCGTTCCCTAGCACCCGGACAGTATTGGGTCACATAAGCGAATTTTTAAGTACGCGGGGAGATTTCCTGATCTGGGGTCCCCTAGAAGCCAGTGACAGAACGCAGCAGTTCATCTATCTGGCAGCGGGACTTGCTCTTACTTATGGTGTGTTAATCCTGATCGTAGACATTTTTGTTCCGCTGGGTCGGATCCTGGGGCGATTGGTGAACATCAACCCAAATCCGATTTGGGCTTATTCCGTAAACATCCTGGGCAGTATTTTCGGAACCTGGGCATTTGTCCTGTTCAGTTACCTGTATCAACCTCCATTCGTCTGGTTTCTGATTGCAGCGGCATTATTTGCTTGCTTCATCCTATGGTCAAATCGCGGCAGGAGGATCTCATTCGTATTACTCGGACTCATCGTTGGCCTTTCATGGTCTGTGAGCCAGGTTCCTGGCGCAGTCGAAGTAATCTGGTCTCCATATCAAAAGCTAGAGGCCTGGAAAAGTGAACCTAACTGGCTTGGGGATTTTCAAATTCATGTAAATAATTCCGGTTATCAGGTTATCACAGATTTGGGCGAGGCGCACATTTCATCTGAGCCGGACAAGTTTTCACCGCAGCTGAATGGAATGAGTCAATACGATATCCCACTTTTGCTTCACCTTAACCCAAAGTCTGTTTTGCTGGTCGGAGCCGGGGCAGGCAACGATGCAGCCGGAGCCTTGCGTCATAACGCTCAATTCGTGACAGCGGTGGAGATAGATCCGGCGATTATTAGCCTTGGCAAAGAGTTTCACCCCGAACATCCATATTTGTCGCCAAAGGTAAAAGTGGTAAACGATGATGCGCGATCTTTTTTTGCGACTACAGACGAGAAATACGATGTCATATCATTTGGCCTGCTAGACTCGCATACAGCAACCTCCATGACGAATGCCAGATTGGATCATTATGTTTACACCAGGGAAAGCTTAATTCAAGCCAAGTCGAGGCTTAAAAAAGGTGGTATCCTCACGCTCACTTTTGAAGTACAGAAACCTTTCATCGCGGATCGAATCCTCATCGCGCTTGAGGAAATCTTCAATGAACCGCCCCTCATATTCCGAATCCCTTATAGTTCATACGGCTTTGGTGGCGTCATGTTCGTTACCGGTGATCTTGGGAGTGTTCAAAAGCAGCTTGATCAAAACCCCGCGCTTTCAGCCTATATTCAAGAGCTCCAAAAAACGGATCCTATTGATTTACCCCGGAGTACAAAAGTCATCACCGACGATTGGCCGTACCTCTATCTGGAATCTGCAAAAATACCGGCTTTACATTACCTGCTAATTGGTTTGATGGTCGCCGTTTTTGTTAGAACTAATAAAAAATGGGAAAGCAAGCTTGGCATGGCATACCGAAATCGCAGTTTCTGGCATTTTTTCTTCCTGGGCGCCGCATTTTTGTTGCTGGAGGTACAAAATATTAGCAAAGCCTCTGTTGTGCTGGGAAATACCTGGCAAGTCAATGCGGTCATTATCTCCAGCATCTTGACAATGGCACTGCTGGCAAACTGGATTGCTGCTAAATTCCCCAAATTACCTCCTACTCTTGTGTATTTTCTGCTGGTTGGAAGTTGTCTGTCTTTATACTTTATTGACTTAGCCAGGTTTGGTTTCTTACCATATCCTATAAAGGCAATCTTAGTTGGTACGTTGACCAGCCTCCCTATGCTGTTCAGTGGAATTGTCTTTGTCCGCTCTTTTGCAGTTGCACAGGATAAGAGCAATGCTCTGGGGGCCAATTTGATTGGTGCTTTGGCAGGAGCTTTACTTCAATCCATTACCTTTGTTACAGGAATCAAAGCCCTGCTCTTGATAGTAGCAGGCTTCTATTTGCTTTCATTATTGACAGTGCCAATTCAATCTGAAACAAAGGAGCAACTGATCCCGGAGTTTGCAAGGTAAAGTAATTTCGATTCCTTTCTGGAGCAAAATTTTCAAAAAAATCTACTTAAGACAAAGGGATTATTGCAAAATATGACCTTATTCACTCCAATTTCGTGACAGTATTCGATGAAACACAGCGTATAATGAGTTTGTAATATTTTTCACAAATAGTATCTAAAGTTGCTAGCACTGTACGGAGGTAAAAATGTTTGTCGGTGAAAGAATGTCCCGCCCTGTGATTTCAGTATCCTTAGAGGCGCCAATCAACGAAGTCCTTGCCATGTTCAAAAAAGAACATATTCGTCGCGCACCCGTGATCAAGAATGGCAAATTGATAGGGATTGTCTCAGAAAGAGATTTACTCTTTGCTTCCCCATCACCTGTCACCACGCTAAGCGTTTGGGAAATGAATTACCTGATCAGCAAAGTGACTGTGAAGCAGGTTATGAGTAAAAAGGTGATCACGGTTGATAAGGATACACCCATCGAGGAAGCGGCTCGCATTATGGCAGATAAGAAGATTGGTGGAGTACCAGTGGTCAGCGCCGGAAAAGTAGTCGGTATCATCACAGAGACAGATCTCTTCAAAGCTTTCCTTGAGTTGATGGGTGCACGCCAGAAAGCAACACGTGTCACAGCGACAATCCGCGACCAGCCTGGTGAACTTGCCAAGGTAACGAAAGCGATTTCCACCAATGGTGGTGATTTCATTTCCTTTGGAATGTTTTCCGGCCCTGATACAAACTCAAGGGTCATTACCTTTAAAGTGGACGGTATCAAGAAAGAGAAAATCAAGGAAGTACTCGGAGATATCGTGCTCAAGTTCTGGGATATCAGGCTGAGCTAAGTTACATAAAAAGACAGACCGCCGCGATGGCGGTCTGTCTTTTTGATTCTCCTCATGAGGATTTCCAGAATTATTTCAAAGCTTCATTCGCCGCATTGATCACTTCATCATAATCCGGCTCATCGGCTAGCTTTGGCAAATAATTTACATACGTCAATTTGCCATCGCGCCCCACGATGAAGACAGCCCGGCGTAAGTAACGACGCTCCTTTATGAGCAAACCGTATTTTAAACCAAACTCGGTTTCAACCACATCAGAAACTACTTTCACTTTCTCTACACCGGCCGCGCCACACCAGCGTTTCTGCGCCATTGGGAAATCTGTGCTGATCGTGTAAATCACAATGTCATCGCTAAGCTTCGCAGCTTCTTCATTGAAACGTCTCGTTTCACGATCACACACTTCTGTGTCCAGAGAAGGAACAGCTGAAAGAATAATTACTTTACCTTTTGATTCCTCCAACGGATTTACTGAGGCCCAGCCCGGTACCACGGAAGTAAATTCGGGAGCACTCTCTCCAACTCTTACATCGTCGCCTAGCAACGTGGCAAATTTATCACCAAGTTTAAAAACATCCGTACGAACAGTGGGCATGATCCTCTCTCCTTCGATTAAGCTATCGAATAGATATTTGCTACAGGCAAACTCTTACCTTTTCAAAACGTTGAAAAAACCGCTTACAAACGCTTAGTTCTTCTACTACTCGCGTCACTACCATTTTTCAATTCATTGATTTCTTGGATTGTAAGATATCGCCATTGGCGCGGTTTGAGGTTTCCCAATTTTAATGATCCAATCCTGATACGGAGAATCCGCACAACCGGCAAGCCAAGCTGCTTGCAGGTCTCACGGATCTGGCGCTTCCTCCCCTCTTTCATGACGACACGCACCCACGCGCCTTTTCCCTGTGCGCTTTCAAAACGAACATCGACCGGTGCGGTCTTGTATCCATCTTCGAGGATGACACCTCTTTTCCAGGCTTCAAGTTGTTCCTGGTCCGGACGGCGTGCCAGGAGAACGCGGTACTCTTTTTCATGGCCAAATTTTGGATGGGTGAGTTTATTGGTGAGATCACCATCATTGGTCATGAGCACTAAACCCTCGCTCTCAAAATCAAGGCGACCTACTGGATAGACATGCCGGGGAATTTCGACAAGATCGCGAACAGTTTTTCGATCGTCGCCACGTTCACTTTCAACCGTAGATAAGATCATGCGTGGTTTGTAGAGGGCAATATAAGTTAATGTTTCAGAGGAAGCAATGGGTTTTCCGTCAACCGTGATCTTATCTGTTGCAGGATCTGCTTTCTGACCGAGGGAGGCAAGTTGACCATTGACACGGACGCGTCCTGCCGTGATGAAATCTTCGCAGGCGCGGCGCGAGCCATATCCAGCGTGAGCAAGTATTTTTTGTAATCGTTCAGGCATAGTCTCAGAATTATAACAGCGGCGGGCAGGCTAAGCTTCCCTCGTTCTAAGCGCAATCGCGTCATTATCTGTAAAAAGAAAAAGACTCTGCAACTTTACAGAGTCTTCTAAAACCAATTCTTTCTTTGACTTTTATCCTGCTATCTTCTACGTTCGATGAAATAGTTGAGAATCTGTAAGCAGAAGCCACCCAAAACGCCGATGAGGTGATATGGCAGATAATTCATGACTTCGACAGATTGGCCCACAACGAGCTTTAGATAAAGATAGGGAACCCAAACCAGAACTCCGAGAAAGATCATGAGATTGCCAGCAATGGTCAGGTAATTCTTCTTGTTTGGAATCAAACCTAATTCTTTGCGCGCCATCGACCGCAAACGCGCACCGCCAATGACACCAAAAAGATGGAATGGAAGGAATAGTAAAAACGATGGTCTCTCACCAATTATCTTAAGAAAGATAAATGGTGCCCAGGTGAACACACCCACCCAGATCAAGATCGTTCCCAAACGATAACGCATTACGACGTTACTGATTAGTTTTTCTTCTGTTACCATGTTTTGAATGATTCCTCTACGGCCGCGATTGTAGCCGCGATCACATTTTCATCGTGTGCAATGGATAGGAATCCGGCTTCGAATTGAGACGGCGCAAGATAGACTCCATTCTCAAGCATTTTTTGGAAGAATTTTCCAAACTGGACTTTGTCCGCTACCTTGACTGTCTGCCAGTCAAGCGGCTTGGTCTCACTAAAGAAGGTTGTTCGCATCGTTCCGACCCGCGTCTGCTGGATGGAAACCCCGGCTCTTTTCGCCGCTGCATCGATTCCCGCGTCCAACTGACGCCCGCGCGCTTCCATTTCATCCCAAACCTTTTCGTCGAGGATCAAATCTAACGTAGCAAGGCCCGCGCTCATCGCCAGCGGATTCCCCGACAGCGTCCCCGCCTGATACATTGGGCCAGACGGCGCAACCATTTGCATAATCTCCTTCTTCCCACCGTACGCGCCTACCGGTAATCCCCCACCAATGACTTTGCCAAGGGTTGTCAGGTCTGGTTGAACACTATAAAGTGTCTGTGCTCCGCCAGAGTGAACACGAAAGCCTGTCATTACTTCATCAAATATCAGAATACTTCCTTCACGCTTGGTGATTACACGCAAGCCCTCAAGAAATCCCGGTACTGGTGGGACAACGCCCATATTCCCCGCGACAGGTTCGACAATAATCGCGGCGATCTGTTCAGGATATTTTTTGTATAACGCTTCAACTGACTCAAGATTATTGAAATCTGCAACCAATGTATCCTTTACCGTATCTGCTGGCACCCCGGGAGAATCAGGCAAACCCAATGTAGCCACACCTGAACCGGCCTGTACTAAGAGTAAATCCGCATGACCATGATAACAACCGTCGAACTTGACGATCTTGTCACGTTTAGTATAGGCACGCGCCAAGCGCAACGCGGACATGGTTGCTTCTGTCCCTGAATTGACAAAGCGGATCATCTCGATATTCGGCATGAGTGCCATGACGCGCTTGGCTAATTCAATCTCAAGCGGGCTGGGCGCGCCATAGGAGGTCCCCTTGGTCGCTGCGTTTTGAATCGCCTGAATAACTTTTGGGTGAGCATGACCGGTGATCAATGGTCCCCAAGAGAGAACATAGTCAATAAAGCGATTGCCATCTACATCATAAAGATAAGGCCCCTCCCCACAATCAATGAAAAGCGGCTGCCCACCCACCGCGCGGAAAGCGCGGACAGGTGAGTCTACACCGCCAGGCAATAACTTTTGTGCTTCCTGAAAGAGAGCAATGGATTTTGTAATGTTCATAAGTTCCTTTGATCTGCCATAGAGTCGCTGAGAACAAATAGAAAAAATCTAAGAACTTTGTGCGCGCTGTGTCTCCGTGGCCAAAATTTTGTTCACAGCTAATTCACCAGAATGAATACAATCCGGAATACCAATTCCACGATAACCATTTCCGGCTAATGCAAGTCCTGGATACTTTTCCAAAGCCGCATCAATCCGCTTAAGAAGCTCAGGGTGTCCAAGGTTATATTGCGGCATGGCTTTTTCCCATAGAAAGACACGCTGTAAAAGTGGGTCGGCAGTAATTCCTAAGGTCAGATTCAATTCTTCCTTTGCCAATGCCAGTAAATCATTTTCATTCCATGGGATGTTCTGTCCCGCGCGACCAACAAAGACGCGCAGGAGAGCATAGCCTTCCGGTGCACGATGCGGAAATTTCGTAGAGGTCCATGTGCAGGCCAGGGCCTTGCGTCCTGCGCGGCGCGGGATCACATAGCCATAGCCATCCAGATCGCGGGATAAATCACTTTGTCGGTACGCGAGGGAAACGGTAGCGGTCGAGACGTAGGGAATGCTTTGTAAATCGGAAGCAAGCGAAGGGTCGAGCGATCCAAGCAATTTTCCACTTGCAAATGCCGGAGTAGCAAGAATAATGGAGTCTGCTTTGAAAGTTTCTCCTGTGTTAAGTGTCACGTGCCAGGTATTTCGTGAAGGGTGAAGCGTGACNGATTTAACTAATGTATTGAGTTGCAAATCAACGTTATTTTCCTGAAGATCGGTGATGAGGGCTTCAACGATTTCTGCGAGACCAGTTGTCGGTGTAAGAAAAGCAGAACGCGAGCCTTGAACTGACTTACTATTCGATTGCTTTCTCATCGTCAGCGCACCGCGCGCCAGGGANCCATATTTGAGCTCGAGGTCGCGCAGATATGGAAATGTGGAGGCGAGGCTGAGCGCATCGCCATCACCCGCGTAAATGCCCGACATCAGCGGCTCAATGAGATTCTCGTAGGCTTCACGCCCCAGCCTACGGCTGACAAACGCTCCCAGGCTTTCATCCCCATTAACAGCTTTCGCAGGGAGTAAAAAATCCAGGCCCATACGCGCCTTACTAAACCATGAAACAAGCCGCGTTTTGAGAATCGCTTCAACGTTCGTAGGAATCATCATTGCCAATCCATCCGGAAGAGGCAACAGGCGATCCCGATTCAAGACATACGTATTTTTCTTCAGGGGATTTGTTCCGTGCAACCGGTCACCGAGACCGAGTTCTTTGCAGAGTGCCACACCCCACGGTTTAGTGGCGAGGAAAGTATCGGGTCCACCCTCAATGATAAATTGACCATCATCGAACTCGACACGATCGGTGGCAATCTTGCCGCCCCAACGATCAGAGGATTCAATCAACGTAATCGTTGCATCAGGGACTCTTTTGCGTGCAAAATAGGCTGCAGAAAGTCCTGTAATTCCACCACCTATAATAACGATATTTGTCATCACCAATTCGATTCTTGGGCAGCGGTGCGTACTAATCCTGCCAAACCGGAGATCATTTCGGGCTCGTCATTTAGCATGTCAATACGCTCAAGGTGGACGCCCAATGTCTTCGCGAGCGTTTGGTACACAATATCTACATCATAGAGAATTTCAACATGCTCACAGACAAATCCGATGGGACAGATCAAAATGTTACGCTTGCCCTCGTCAGCGAAGCGATTAATCAATTCAGAGGCATCCGGGCCCAACCAGGGTTCGGTGGAAATGGCAGCAGATTGAAAAGCAAATTCATGCGGTTGAGAACCCAGAATCTTCATTAGCGCTTCCACTGTTTCATGCAATTGCTTTGGATACGGATCATCCCATTCGAGAATGCGTTCAGGCAAACTGTGAGCCGTTAAAATGACTGGGACTTCTGCACGCACAGATTCAGGAAAACGCTCAAGCGCACTTCGCACGCGCCTTGCAAGTGCATTCAGATATTCAGGCAACAAATGCCAGTCATCGATGCGAGCAATCTGAATAGGTACTTCAGCTTGTTCCACGTTTTTAAAATAAGCTTCGATGCTCATTCGTGAATAATGCGGAGCCATCACCAACCCAACCGTGCGGTCAATTCCCTGCTGACACATCTCAGCAAGCGTGTCCTTAATGAAGGGATGCCAGTGACGCATACCCACAAAGGCCTTGAATTCCTGACCCTCTGAATTCAATGCAGACTCAAGAGCATAGGCTTGGGCCCAGGTCCGTTCGAGGATGGGTGAATGTCCACCAATTTCGCGATAGCGCTCGCGCACTTCGTGAACGATCTCTGGCGAGGTGGGGCGATAACCGCGCACATCCATGAGATACGGTTCAACTTCATCCAAATTATTTGGGCCGCCATAAGCCATTACCAATAAACCAATCATAGATGAGGCGCTTTCCATTTCTCAATAATTTTCGCAAAAGGCAAAAGGACTTTGCGGTTATTAAACGGATACCAACCAATTTCGGCGCGGACAGCTTGTTCTTTTAGTTCTGTCGAGCCCCAAACAAAGGTTGCGCCCACTACACCTGTTACCACGGCGAGCCAGTTTATGGAAATGGAAAGAGAAACAATAATAATAACAAATCCAATTCCCATCATGTAAGGCCAGCACAAATAACTAAAACGGCGTTCGCCTTGAATGACAAGTGGAAAGCCAAGCCCGATAATAAATAGAGTCACGATACCAATAAGAAGACCGAAGAAGCTCATCATTTTTTCATCACCCTTGAATCATCCGGTATTGCGAGAGATAAACCCATTGGTTCGCGTTTGAGTAAATCCATGGTTGTAGCTGCAGGATATTCCTTGAGGATTTTTGCATGGCGCGGGTTGTCAGAATTTGCAGGCGCATGCCCCTTCATGATTCGTCTTTGTTGCCGTGATAACTCGAAAGAATCGAAGAGTAGCGTGATGCCCAGGATTCCGAAAATAGTAGCTATTTGTAAGCTGAAAGCTTTCAGTGAGATCCATTCACAAGCAATTCCCAAGATGATGAAGATCGTTGAGGGAATCCAGATTGTTGGCGAGATCGACTCGATTTTGCGGACAGCCACATGCCCAAACCAAATGCTGAAAAAGGCGGTAATAGCAGCGATCAGACCCAGTAGATTGATCATGGAACCTTTTCGCTTTGGACTGAATATTCATGCACCATATCGACAACTACTTTGACGTTATCGACCGGCGTATTTTGCAAAATGCCATGACCAAGGTTGAAAATATGACCCGGCCGACCCTCCGCACGGCGCAGAATATCGTGAACACGTGTTTTTATTTCAGGTAACGGCGCAAAGAGCAAAGCAGGGTCAAGATTCCCCTGAACAGCGGTATCCTGTCCAAGCAAAGCCCAGCCATCATCAAGCGGGACGCGCCAATCTAACCCGATCACGTCTCCGCCCGCGCGTTTCATTAGCGGCAGCAGAGTCGTTGTATTTGTCCCAAAGTGAATGACAGGAACGTTTTCCGCCCTCGCAGCCTCCAAGACTTTTTGCGAATACGGCAAAACAAACATCTCATAATCCCGTGGGCTGAGGGTTCCAACCCATGAGTCAAAGACTTGCACGGCTTGAGCGCCGGCACGGATTTGCGCGACAAGATAATCGCTAAGAACCACAGAAAGCTTTTCCATCAATGCATGAAAAACTTCGGGCGCGGAATACATCATTGCTTTGGTCTTTAGAAACTCACGCGACGAGCCACCTTCGATAATGTAGGAGGCAACTGTAAACGGCGCACCGCAAAATCCGATCAGCGGAATACCGCTTAGTTCACCTCGCAGGATACGGATCGCTTCCATCACATAGCCCAAATTTGCTTCTGCATAGACGGGCTTCAACATTTGCACATCTTCTAACGTGCGCACTGGCTTATCAATCACTGGACCTTCCCCTTTGGCAAATTCCAGGCCCAACCCAAGTGGAATCACGGGCAGGAGAATATCCGCAAAAAGAATCGCAGCGTCAACGCCCAATGCGCGGACAGGTTGCAGCGTCACCTCAGCAGCCAGTTCGGGCTGACGGCAAATCTCCAGGAGCGAATATTTCGCACGGATGGTGCGATACTCTGGCATGTAACGGCCTGCCTGGCGCATGAACCAAACAGGAGTGGCGTCCACTGGCTCGCGACGACAAGCGCGCAGAAAACGTTCATTTACCGCCATAGACGAAGAGTCTCCTCGGCGGGATGATAGATGGCGGCATGGACAGGGGTGTCTAGCGATGTATGACGGCGAGCTTCGGTGTCGCGTAGTTCATTCACCAGATCAGAAAAGCGAGCAAGGTCATCAGTCTCGTAAACCACAACAAACTCCTGATCCTGCACACCAAACGAATAGAGCAATAACTGGCTGATGTCGTCATACTGCTTGCCAATACGAATGTGTTCATTCATCATCCCCTGGCGCGCCTCACGACTCATCAAATACCACGCAGCTGTTTTGCTAAAGGGATAAATCACCAGATAAGGTTTCCGTGTTTCTGCAAATGGATCAATCTCCTGTTTGGAGCGCGCTTTTGAATACTGGGATGGGCGTGTGAATCCCCATAATGAATCTTTTAGATCGATCAAATGCCGAAAGGGATTATTTGCGATGGAATATTTTTCAAAAAATCTGGCGGCATCCTGCTTGTGATCTGCAGTGAGCGCAGACCAAACGATGAGGTCAATGCCCGATTCAGTCGAATGAAAAATATCCACTTTTTGCGCGGCAGCACATAATCCGTTCAACCATTGCTGGTGGAATTCTTCGCGTTCTTTAGTAGATAAAGACCAATAAGCATCCTTGAACGAAATCAAGGAATAGTGATTTAGAGTTCTATGAACAATTTCTTCAGATGGATTATCCATTAAATTCCCTTCGGAATGTAGGAGCAAGCCGGATCGGTTTCGAGATAATCTCCTGTAATGCCATAAGCGCGTCCGCGCTGACCGCCGCAAATATCTCGATATTCGCAGATGCCACAACGACCTCTGATTTTGTCTGGACTGCGCAAATCAGTAAATAATTTTGAATGGCGATAGACATCCACAATATCATCCGTGCGGACATCTCCCGCGGTGATTGGTAGAAATCCAGAAGGCTGGATTTCGCCAATGTGTGAGATGAACAAGAAACCATTGCCATCATTCACACCTTTGGTGGGACGGTTCAATCCATCGGCATACTGGAAGCCCGCGCCCTGGAATGTCACTGGCTTCCCGCTGGCTTCCGCCCGCTTGCGCTGGATCGCGACCCGACGATACATCGGTGCGGCCGTCGACTTGATATCAAAGGGCGCGCTCTGCGAGAGGTCATAAAGCCAGTTGAAAACCTTCTCGTGCTGTTCAGGAGTAATCATATTTTCGATCTGCGCACGACCCGTAGGAACCAGAAAAAACACGGACCATTGAACAGCACTCACTTCCTTGATAAATGGAATCATTTCGTGCAAGATATCCACATTGTGTTTTGAAACGGTAGTGTTGACTTGTACACTCAAGCCAACTTCCTGAGCGCGGTGCAAAATATCCATCGTACGCCGCCAGGAACCGTGCACTTGACGAAAATGATCATGTATTTCGGCACGGGGCGCATCCAAACTCAATGCGATACGACGAATTCCCGCTTCAAGCACTTTTTCCAATCGTTCTTTCGTAGGCAAAGCAGTTGCAGTTGGGGTAAGTGAACAGCGCAATCCACACTCAGTGGCATAAGCGATGAGTTCAAACAAGTCTGGTCTCATCATGGGGTCGCCACCGGTAAAGATCAGAATGGGATGGTTTCCAAACGCAGCCAGACGCTCGATCAATGTTTTGGCTTCAGCCGTTGAAAGTTCACGAGCATCGCGGGTGTGTTGCGCATCCGCACGGCAATGGACACACGCGTAGGCGCAGGCACGTGTAATTTCCCAGGCAATCGTAAAGGGTGCCATGTCGAAGTCAGCATGAACCATGCGTTCATTATTTGCACTTCGTTCGGCGGCAGCGCGCTGGCTAAGGTTCGGTGATGTCATGATGTCTCCTAAAGATTTCCATATGGCATTGCAAGGACGTAGCCCGAAGCAATCCCATTTTTTCAAGTTATTCGAGATTGCGCCGCTCCGTTCGCAATGACAATCCAATTATTTCAACCATTTTGCAGCCTCTAAAGCATGATAGGTAAGGATCAAGTCTGCGCCGGCGCGCTTCATTGCAGTCAATGTTTCGAGCGTGACTTTTACTTCATCAATCCAGCCATTTGCAGCGGCGGCTTTGATCATCGCGTATTCACCGCTCACGTTATAGGCCGCCATCGGTAATTCAGGGAACGCGTCTTTTACAACACGAATCACATCAAGATAGGCCAGTGCAGGCTTTACCATTAATATATCCGCACCCTCTCCAATATCCAGGGCAGCTTCGCGCAGTGCCTCGCGTACATTGGCAGGATCCATCTGATGAGATTTCCGATCTCCAAACTTGGGCGCCCCTTCGGCAGCTTCACGGAAGGGCCCGTAAAATGAGGATGCATACTTCACGGCGTACGAAAGGATGGGTGTATTGTCAAAACCAGCGCCATCCAACGCGCCACGCAGCGCTGCTACCATTCCATCTATCATCCCTGAGGGCGCGACAATATCCGCACCGGATTCAGCGTGGGAGATCGCGACCTTTGCCAACACTTCGAGGGTCGGGTCGTTCAGTACATAACTCTCAGGGAGGCTGGCTTGAAAATGTTCACCTGTATTTAAAATCCCGCAATGTCCGTGATCGGTATATTCACACAAACATACATCTGTGATCAGCACCATTTCAGGGATTTCTTTTTTGATTGCACGGATCGCCTGTTGGACAATTCCATCCTGTGCAAAATTTTCAAGCCCGATCGGATCCTTTTCTTTAGGGATTCCGAACAAGATCACAGCATTCACATCGGACTTCATCGCTGCTTCCGCTTCACGGAGCGCTTCTTCCACGGAAAGTTGATACACACCCGGCATCGAGCGAATTTCACTTCGACCTGTTCCGTGCCGTACAAAAAGTGGATAAATAAAATCACGTGCGTTGAGTTCTGTTTCACGGACCATGGCGCGCAAAGCTGGAGTAGCACGCAGGCGGCGAGGGCGATTCACGATTTTTGATTTACGATTTTCAATTAACGATTTATGATTTTCAATTTCAAATAAAGTCATCATGCCTCCAAACCTGACGCGTTGACTAATGCGTTAATCAGTCCATCCGTCGTGTACTTCTCTGCAACCACACTAATTTCAAATCCCTGATCTCGAGCGGCTCGTTCTGTAATGGGACCTATACACGCGATCCTCAATTTGCTCACAAGTTCGAACGGATCCATTTTTTGTTGACGAAGGATTTCAACAAAATTTTGAACGGTGGATGGGCTTGTAAAAGTAATCCAATCCATACCGGACTTCAGCGCAGCAAGGCCTGCAGGGTCCGGTTCCACAGGCAGGGTTTTATAAACAGCAATTTCGTGAGGAATACCCCCTGCTTCAGCAATTGCTGCTGGCAGGGCCTTGCGCGCAATTTCGGCACGTGGCAACAAAACCCATTTTCCGCGCAGGTCACCAAGTCCAGGCAAGATTGACTCGGCGACATATTCCTCCGGAACAAAATCTGGAGTAATCCCTCGAGATTGCAGTGCTTCCGCTGTTTTCGGTCCAATCGCAGCGACGCGCGGCAACGACCGCCTCTCGAACTGGCTAAACACAACGGCGACCGCATTTACAGATGTAAATACGATCCAATCGTAACGTTCCAATTTTGACCAGGCCCGCTTCAGGACAATATTATTTTCAATTGGACGAATTTCAATGACCGGGAAAAAGATCGGCTCAAAGCCTGCCGCGCACAGTTTTTCCGCAAAATCGTCGGCTTGCTCACGTGGGCGGGTGATCAGGACGCGCTTCATGACCTCACGCTCACTGCAAGAATTTCATTGGCACCTTGCGCAATGGCTCGTTGAGCAAGTTCATTTCCAAGAGTCTGGGCATCCGTACCCGTGCGACTCACCCGAATGGCTTTTCTTCCGTCTTCGGAAATCACCAATCCTTCTAATCTGATTATCGGTGACTGGCTACTGATTACTTTGGCGTACGCTGCAACTGGCACTGCGCATCCACCACCCAGTCCGCTGAGGAAGGCGCGTTCTGCAGTAACAGCTTTCCGCGTGGATTCATCATCGAGCGCCGCGAGCAGGCCGCGGGTCATCTGATCGTCCGCGCGACATTGGACTGCGAGCGCGCCTTGACCGGGTGCGGGGAGCATCAGATCCAACGGCAGCCATTCTGTCACATGCTGATCCAAACCTAAACGAATTAATCCTGCCCCTGCTAAAATGATCGCGTCATATTGACCTTCCATTGCTTTTCGTAAACGCGTATCCACATTGCCGCGCAAGGATTGGATTCCAACATCTGGGCGGAGAGCTAGCAACTGGGCAGCGCGGCGCAGGCTCGAGGTCCCAACTAAGGCGTTCTTTGGAAGTGTGGAAACGGTGTACCCATTCAAAGAAATCAACGCGTCGCGAACTTCCGCGCGGGCAGGGATACATCCAATCGTCAGTCCCGCGGGATTTTCAACTGGTAAATCTTTCAATGAATGAACTGCACAATGAACCGCGCCGGAAAGTAATTCGCTTTCAAGCTCCTGCGTGAATAGGCCCTTGCCGCCAATTTCAGGCAAAGGTTTATCGAGAATTTTATCGCCTTGGGTCGTGATGATTTTTTCTTCACATTCAAGGTCACGATGAATGTCTTTCAAGGCATAAATGACCCACTGGGTTTGCCAGCGTGCAAGAGCAGATGGACGGGTTGCAAAAATCAGTTTCATATAGTTTAGTCTGCAGCTTTGCCGATCGGACAGGTTTCGCCTGAAATACCACACAGGCCCGCGTCATGATTGAGGCCAAATAAGGTACGCGCCACAGTCGCATATTGCGGTGCATGCGGACAGGTCGATTCGTCGCGCAGACGGCGCGTAGGACGATCAAGAATTTTTTGAACGAGTGAGTGTGTTAGTGCTTCGATTCGTGCCCGTTCAGCATCTGTCAAGTCAGGCATGCGACGTAGAGTCTTTTCCAACTCCGCCATGCGAATGGCTTCTGCCTGTTGACGAATATCTGCAATGATCGGCAGCATCTCCAGCGACTTCAAATAATTTTCAAATTCAATCAGTTCTTCGTCCAGGATTTGCTTTACATGCGGCACTTCACTCATACGACGTGCCAACGAATCTTCCAGTTGTGAATTCAAACCATCCATATCAAAAAGTTTTATGCCTGGAATGTTTGCCGCATCGGGGTCAATATCACGTGGCACAGCAATGTCAATCAAGACTAAAGGATGATGCACACGCCTATGCATAGCCTGTTCAACCATCTCAGCAGTCAGGATGATATGGGGTGCGCTCGTAGACGAGATCACAATATCCGCTTCACATAGGGCTGGCAGGATGAATTCGTACGTGGCAGATTCTGCCCCCCAACGTTTCGCCACTTCCTGAGCGCGTTCAAGGGTTCGGTTGATTACCTGGATTTTTTCCACGCCGCGCTTCCGCAAGGCTTCGACCGCTAACTCTGCCATTTCGCCTGCACCAAGTACAACTACTTTAGCAGTCTTGATGTGACCCAGGGTTTTCTCTGCAACCGAAGCCGCCAGGGAGGACACTGAGGCGGGATTTCGGCTGATGGCTGTTTCTGTACGGGCACGTTTGCCTGCATGGATCGCGGCCTGGAATAGACGATTTAGGATTGGGCCGGCTGAGTTTTGGCCCCGCGCCAGTTCAAGAGCCCGCGTGATCTGACCCAGGATTTGTGGCTCGCCAATCACCAGTGAGTCCAGTCCTGCGGCAACACGAAATAAATGACCCACTACATCCATATCATGCCGGCGATATATATACGGATCAAGTTCCTGTGACGACACCGCGCGTGCGTCCAACAAAAAAGCTTCCAATTCGGCAAATGCCAATTGATTGGAGGCTGCGTAAATTTCGATTCGGTTACAGGTGGAGAGAATAACTAATTCGGCGAGAGATGACTCGACGTGTCCACAAGCGAAACGGGCAAGTGAGGCCCGGATCTGTTCCTCGCCGAACGCAAGTCGTTCACGAAGATGAAGCGGTGCAGAGGTATGATTCAAACCAAGTGAAATGATATGCATGAATGGCCGCTATACTTTGCAATACAATTTCCATCACTATAACAATAAAGTGCATACCAGACCATTCAGATTTTCTAGGTTTGGATTAGCATCTACTAAGACAGTAATAAGAGTTTACTCATTTATAAAACGAATGTCACCTAGGCAGTCGATGAATATCACATCAGTATTCCTGACTGCTTTATATATCGTTGATAAAAATCTATCCGGTATTTCTCAACCCTGCAGCAATTCCATTGATCGTGATCGCGATTACATCACGAATGGACTCAGACTCCTCCCCATCTGGTTCAGGCAATGCGCGGATACGGCGCAACATTTCAACTTGAATATAGTTTAGCGGATCCACATACGGATTACGAAGTTGGACCGCGTTTTGTGTGATAGGCTCTTCATCCAGCGGGTGGGCGTGCCCACTAATGGATAATATGACCTCGCGGGTCCGGTCATATTCGGCGCGTATGGTACCAAACATCTCACCCGCCATTTTCTTGTCTGGGACAAGGTCAACATAGAGCGAGGCGATTCCCATATCGGCTTTGATCAGAGACATTTCAGCGTTATCAAGCATGGTTTTGAATAGCGGCCAGCCCTTATACATGTCACGGAGGAGGGAATCGTCTTTTACAGAGACAAGTGCAGTACCAAGACCAAACCAGCCAGGTAGATTGAAACGGCTTTGCATCCACGAGAATACCCAGGGAATGGCGCGGATCTTGGTGACCTCGCTACTCTTTCCACGCGCAGCCGGACGTGAGCCGATGTGCATGCGCTTGATCTCATCCAGGGGAGTGGCAGTCTGCCAAAACTCAATAAAACGTGGATTCTCATAGACAAGTCCACGATACATCTTGTGCGCGGCTTCTGACATTCGATCCATACCTGCGCGCCAGGCAGTAGGAAGCTCCGTCTTTGTTTTGGTGGGAGAAGAAGCCATCAGCACGGCGTGGACAATTTGCTCCAGATGACGATGAGCCAATTCGGGATTGGAATAGCGGGCTGCAATGGTTTCCCCTTGTTCAGTCAGGCGAAAACGACCGTTAATGCTGCCCGGAGGTTGTGCGCGGATCGCACGGTTGGCTGGTCCGCCGCCACGTGCAATGGTCCCGCCCCGTCCATGAAATATGGTCAACGCGATGTTGTGGTTCTGAGCAACCTTCGTGATATTTTCCTGCCCCTGATACAACGACCAGTTCGACATTACATATCCGCCGTCTTTATTGCTATCCGAGTAACCGATCATAATAATTTGAGCATTTCCGCATGTTTCAAGATGTTCTCGATATATGGGAAGAGTAATTAAATTTTCAAAAATGGAGGGTGCCGCATGCAAATCCTCGATCGTTTCGAAGAGTGGGACGATCTGCAAACCTTCATCACAACCCATCCAACGCGCCAGGATTAAAACGCTCAACACATCTGCCGCCGATTTGCACATGGAGATGATAAAGGGTCCCAACAGTTCTGAGCCGTACACATCGTACACACGCTTGATCAATTGAAACAATGCCCAGGTTTCTGCCGTCGCCGGTGTGATTCCAGGCTGCGCCGAAAGAGGAGGCAGCTCAGAAGCAAGCAGTCGACTCAAAAGTGACAAGCGTTCGGAATCGGGCATTTCTGCAAAATCAGACGTAATATCAAGCGCCCGTAGAGTTTCGTCAAGCGTCGCGTTCAATCGGCTTGAATCTTCGCGCAGATCCAACCGCATAGAATGCAGCCCAAATATATTTAGTTGGCATTGAACATTCTGGATTTCATCCTGTGCAAGGGAAGCAGGCAGGCTTGAAGCAATGAGGTGAACAGGCTTGACCAACTCCTGGAGATTGATAAGCGCTCGATGTGGTGTACGCTCAAGCAGGTGTGCAGCCATATCATCACGGGAGGCTTCAGATAGATCATTGGCCAGCAGCGAAAGTACTAAACGATATGTTTCAGTGGGATAACGTTCCTCGATAAAGGCGACATGCGGTGGCAGTGGACGGCGCGCATTGATCCATTCAGAAAGTTCAGGTGGAGGCGGCAACCGTTCCGCACTCAAGCTGAGACGGCGCGCCAGCTCCTGCAAAGCACGGCGATGTTTTTCCACGGCGAGACCGCGATGAAGGCGTAATGTCTCGGCAGTGACAAGGTGTGTTACGTTGGGATTGCCATCCCGGTCGCCACCCATCCAGGAAGCGAGGCGAAGCCAGCTCGAAGGCGGAGAGACTTCCGGGTAGTGAGAAGCGAGTGCCTGTTCAAGGTCCTCATAAATCGCTGGTAACGCATCCCAAAACACATTGTCCACAAAATACAATCCAGTACGCACTTCATCCGTTACAGCCGGTTGGACGGTACGATCACGGTCTGTCAGCCACAGACTCGATATCTCGGCATGAATTGCCAAGCGGGTTTTCTCCCTTTCGCGGGGCGTAAAACGGTCACTAGAAATTTGGTCAAGCAGGCGCGCGACACGCTGGATTTTTGAGATCGCGGTGCGCCGTCGGGCTTCCGTTGGGTGTGCGGTCAAGACCAGTTCAATAGACAGTTGATCAAGCAACGCCTGGAGCTGTTCGCGGGTTACGCCGGCTTTCTTCAACAGGGAGATCGCGTCTCCTACCGATTCCTTGAGCGGCTCTGGAGAAAGCATACGCTCGCGTTCGCGTAACTGTTGTACGCGTTGATATTCTTCGGCGAGATTGACCAGATCAAAATAAGTGGTGAACGCGGCAGAGATTGCGCGCGCCGCATTGACGTCCAGCGCTTCCACCTCCACCTCAAGCTGTTTCGCCGCTTCCGCGTTTCCACTCCGCCGCTCTTTCGCAGCCGCGCGGATACGTTCTTCGATCGCAAATAATTGCGGTGATTCAAGCTCACTGATCACCTCCCCCAGGATGTCACCTAATAAATGGATGGCTGCTGAAAGTTCCATATGGGAAGTATAACGAAAAACCTGCCATTTTGCGGCTGTTTGAAGAATCCCCTCTAGTCTTTAAGAGGAAAAATTATTTCATCCCTGCCAGGACGCGCGTAATGATCGCGTCCAACAAGACAGCATCCACCTGACCGTTAAGGCGCGCCAACACCGCAGACTTGATCTTCTGCTTTAGCTCAGCGTCCGAGGCACTCTCGCGCGGTGTCTCTCTTTGGTAGGCAGCATAGGTATTTACCGACGGGCTATACGTCGCTTTCGGCGCGGACTGCTCCACACGGTTGATCTTCATCTCATAGCGCATGGCGCGTTCGAGCGCGAGATCTGTCATGACCACGCTATCTGTCACATCAATGGATGTGAGTCCGCGCGCCTTCATATCGTCAATGTCGCGTTCGGTATAGAAGATTTTTGCCATAACACTGTCCTCACGTCATTGCGAAGGAGCGGTAGCGACCGCATCAATCCCAAACATCAGTATGGGAGTGATTCACTTCACCACTGGCCGTTTAAGGCTCGGGTTCGCAACACTTGCACCTGCCGCAAGTGCAGGTGTAACGAACGCTTTTATTTCTCGGGTCTTCCGTCCAGAGCTTCAAGCGCCTTTACCGCTGAATTGCGCGCGGTAACAATTTCCGCTTCGGAGCCGGAGAGCCACATGCGTCCAAAACGACCGACAGACGAAACATGCAGGATCTTGATGTTCGCGCCTTTTTCGGCCTCGTTGACGGCATAGTTGATATAGGCAGCGGGTGCACATTCCAGCACGAGCATGGTTTCCCCAGGCACCAACATCGAGCCGCGGCGGAAACGGTTCAGCAATTGCGACTGATACGGATCCACATTCGTAATGATCTGCACTGACGCAATGAACGGTTTGATCCGTTCCTCAGGCTTCAAGCTCAGCCTCTCCAAAACAATGCGACCCGCTTCCAGCACTTCCGATTGGGATCGGGAATGGATCTCGAACATGCCAAACTCGCGTTCAACGATCTGCGCGCCGGGTCGAGCTTCGGTCGATTTGACGGCAATATCCACCAGGCGGAATACTTCGTTGCCTGGTGCTACTTCCACGTAGAGGGATGCCATGCCTTCCGTAGGAAGGTCGCCCTGCGTGATCGTGCCCACGAACGCCGCGTACTGCGGCTGCATGCGGTCCAGATAGGAATAAACACGTAATGAAAATTCACCAGCCATAATGCTCCATTATCGATGTCACTCTGAGAGAGCGCTTGCTGCGACCGAAGATCCTCTTTCATTTCATTCGAGATGCTTCGCTACGCTCAGCATGACATGTTTCAAATTTAATTATTCATCGCAATTCCAAGCGGTGTGACAAATAACGGGTTGCCTGGTAGAACTGTCTCAACGCCTGTATATTCTTCGATCACTTTGTCCATTCCAGGGTAGGCACATGTGCCGCCTACCAGATACAACCTATCCACACGATAACCTGCGATGTGCCGATTAACAATCGAACCGACCTTCTCCATCACCGGACGGATCACAGGAAACAAACGAGTCTGCTCCTTCGGATTCTTCTTCAACTCTTCCGCTTCTTCAAAACTCGTTCCCGTTGAGCCAGCGATCACTAATGAAAAATGGGTGCCGCCTGTCGGCTCATCTGCGGTGTACACCACTTCGCCATTTTTGAAGATGGCGATACCCGTCGTGCCGCCGCCCACGTCCACGATCGCGCCGTCTTTGATCTGCAACACATTGTTGGCAGCAGTTGGCTCATTGATCAGACCCGTACAATCCAAACCAGCACCAAATAACACGTTGGCCGTTGCGCGCACTTCGGCTTGCGGCACACCGGGCGGATACCCGGAGGCTCCAGATGTCAGCTCGAAACCAAGTTTCTTCTCGATTCTTGATTTCATCGCCCGCAACAGATCCACCGCGCCGACAAAGTCCACAACCAGTCCATCACGCGTCACCTGCGCAAATTGATATTCACCAGCGATCGGTTTGTAATATTCATCCAGCACAACCAGAACGGTATACGCTGTTCCCAGGTCCACACCGACATGGACCTTTGAGGGAGAAATTGAATTAGAGTCTATGCGCGAATTCTCGGCTGAGTTCATGACCTGATCGGTCTGTTCTAAAAGTTCATCTAGATTCGGATTCATATGTCCTTGTGTCAGTGCGAGGAGCGCTGTTTGCGACGAAGCAATCTCAACCAACGAGGAGATTGCTTCGCCCTTGTCAGGGCTCGCAATGACAGACTATTTCTCATTCCAATTTACTGGGAAGACCACATACACAAACTTCGTCCAGTTCGGCGTCCCAAACGTAATGCTCGATCCTTTCGGGATGTAGATCACATCACCGGTTTTGCCGCGCACCTGCTCGTTGCCACGCCTGATCACGAGTTCCCCTTCGAGCACAATGTCTATCTCGTCGTAGGTCAGCGTCCATTGCATCTCGCCCTTGTCGAGCGACATGTAGCCCGCACCCATCGGCGAGCGATCCTGTGTGATGACCGCATCCTTGAGCCAGACATTCGTGCCCGGCGTGGTTTTGCCTTCAAGAAAAGGCTCCACCTGGACATTCGACATATGCACCACTTTCAATGGCGGGAGGTTCGGACTCAGCGTCTCTTTCTTTAAGGCAACAGTTGATTCCGTTTCGCGGATCAACCTCACGCCCAAGGTGAACGCGGTATCAGTTGCTTCGGCTGTGACGATGTCATCTGGCGCGAGCAACAGAGTCTCGACACGTTCGCGCGCGAGACGGCGAATATCTTCCGCAGTGAATAATTGACGCGGCATAAAGAACGGTTCTATACCGCGAAGCACGCGAAGGAGGCGAAGACATTAGAAAGAATCTTTGCGCTCTTTGCGTTCTTGGCGGCTCAATTTCCGCGTCTCTTATTTCTCTTTTGCGCCACCCGAGCGACCACCGAACGAACCGCGCGTATTCTGCGGCAGGATCATTTCGACATCGGTATGCGGTCTCGGGATCACGTGCACTGAGGCAAGTTCACCGACTCGCTTGGCAGCCGCAGCACCTGCATCGGTGGCAGCCTTTACTGCACCCACATCACCGCGTACCATCACAGTCACGTATCCACCACCGACATATTCACTGCCGATGAGAGTGACGTTCGCGGCCTTGACCATCGCATCCGCGGCCTCGATCGCGCCGATCAGACCTTTGGTCTCAACCATTCCTAATGCAATCATGGAAACATCTACGGGCATGGCTTACTTCTCCTTTGAATAAGGTTTTGTTCCGACTAGACATCGGATGTTAGAGATCGAAATTTCAATCTCTGAAATCTGAGTTCTAATCCGGTTAATCATTTACCTCGGTGGTTGAGTAGCTCTGAGCGATTGTTGCGAAGAGGGTATCGAAACCACAAATGAGAAACCAACTTGAAATTGGTGGTTTCGATACGGCGGACCGCTTGGCAGCGCCGCCTACTCAAACACCGTGTTTGCACATTACTTCTTCAACTCCAACAACACTCTCCTCACAATCTCTTCTACTTGCGAATCCACCGAAGCGGATGGAACCGCCGCAGGGGTGGAAGGTGCACCGCCGCTGAAGGAACGCCTCTGCGCGGGATCATCCGTCGAGCCGGGTGAGAACGCGGCATCTGGTGCAGTACGAATTTCGTAGGCTAATTTCTTCACGTTATATAAATGATGAACCGTGATGTTATCGCCTGTGATCGCACCCCCGACCCCGCCCGACCCAAGTGTCATGGACGGCATGACGCCCGTTGTATAGCCTGTCGTGCCGAGTGTTCCAAACGTATTGACTACAATACGAAAGACGGGTTTCTCCAAACCAAATTGCATAATGACATTTTCATCGCGCGCATGGATGACCAATGAATGACCGCGTCCGCCGTAATTGATGAGTTCGATACAACGCTCACAACCTGCTTCCCAACCATCTGCCTCGTACCAGCCAAGAACTGTGGTTAATTTTTCACCCGAAAGAGGTTCTTCTCTTCCTACGCCGTTAAGTCTCACGACCAGAATACGCGCCCAATCAGGAACACTGAATCCATACATCTGCGCGAGTTGCTGTGGACTCTTCCCCACAGCTTTAGGATTCGGTAAATGGCCTACGAACAGATTCTTCGCAAGGATTTGCTTGATCTTGTCATCAACGAAATACGCACCTTCAGCTTTCATCAGCTCTTCGAGTTGAGCGGCAATCGGTCGATCCGCGACAACAGCTTGTTCCGTAGCACAAATCACGGAATGATCAAACGCTTTCGACGCAACAATGTATTTTGCCGCACGTTGAATATCCGCCGAACGATCAACATATGCCGGGACATTGCCAGGACCTACACCATATGCAGGCTTGCCAACCGAATGTGCAGCGCGTACCATGTCCGAGCCGCCTGTGGCAAGGATGACCGCCACATATTTATGCTTCATCAATTCCTGTGTGCCTGGCAGAGTAATCTTGCTCATGCACGACACAAGTCCCTTTGGCATGCCAGCCCGCTCCCCCGCTTCTGCCATAATGCGAGCTGTCTCCACGCAACATTTTGCTGCGAACGGGTGAGGCGCGACCACAATAGCGTTACGGGCCTTGACCGAGATGAGAATCTTGTACATCACCGTGGATGTCGGATTGGTGCTGGGAGTCAATGCAGCAACGACCCCCATTGGCCACGCAATATCGTAAGTGTGTTTTTGAGGATCACTGCGAATCACACCAACTGTTGGAATATCCTTGATGGCTTCCCACAATAATTGCGATGATAGTAAATTCTTCAATGTCTTGTGTTCTGGAACGCCATAGCCGGTCTCTTCACTTGCCAATTTGCCGAGGCTAACAGACGCGTCCGCGGCGGCTTGCGCCATGGCCGCGCAGACCCGGTCCACTTCGGCCTGGGTCGCACGGAGGAACTGGCGTTGGGCCTCGCGAGCCTGGGTCGCCAAGGTGCGGGCTTCCTGAATGGATTGAAGATCGTTATCAAAGTCTGCCATAGTTTATGTCCATCTCGGTGGCCGAGACGCAAGCAGTCGAGACCACCAATTTGTGAGAGTACTTCTTGTAATAGGATGGTCTCAATATGTCCCGCAAGAAGCCAGCGGGACTACTCGACCATCGGAGTCTACTAATAATTAATCGGATTACTCACTACTTCTAACACTTTATTTTGAAACGCCATTGCTGCGGCTCTACAGGCGGGCTGATCACCTGTCAGCATCACACCCATATAGTTTGTTTCCGAAGGTGGCATTGTTAACGCGACGATGGTGACATCGGCAGATTTGAGCGCTGCATCGAGCGCCACCAGGCCCTCGTTCGGCGTCGCCACGAGATAGGCAATCGGCGATCCCTGGGGGATGTTACAGACTCCCGATAAATAAGAACCTGTTCTTGAGATGACATGCGGGAAAAAAGCAATAGAATCATCATCGTTGGCGGAATACCAGATCGCTTTTGTTTTGATGTAATCCACGGCGGCATTGAGTCCGGCCCTTACCTCAGCCGGGTCTGGTCCAGCAAGGATTGCCATAATCTCTCCTGACCATTTTCCCGAGGTGTGCTTGGCGCCCGCGTAAAACGACCGCGCGTAGACCACTTCCACATTTGCCATCTTGGTAGCTTCGTCAATGGCGGTATAGGTAGCATCGTCATTATCCACGCTGAGCAGGCCAATGGAGCGTTGATCATCGCGCAACTTGAGTTGTTCCGCAAAGTTGCGGTCTATCTGCGGGATGAGTTGCACTGCGAGTGGAGTGCCATAAAGAGGGTCGAGGATTGCCATATCGTTTTATTCCTCGGTGGTCGAGTCACAAGCAGTCGAAACCACCAAATGCAAGAGTACCTTTGTTATAGGATGGTCTCGATCCGCTCTTCAGAGAACATTCGGGGCTACTCGACCATCGGAGTAGCTATATTACTTTATCATCTTCAACTTTACACCAGAAGCCTGGTTCTTGCGCATCTTCTGGGCGATCTGTACAACAAACGCGCCACCTTCGAGCGGGTTGGTACCGCCGTTCTCGAAGATATTACACACAACATCACGGTCAGCGTCAGTGTCGCCATATTTAGGTTTGTAACCCATGTACGCGCTCATAGACTCGGCGCGACCAAGCCCTGGCCGCTCGCCGATTAACAATATAACCACATCAGGCTTGATGAGTTCGCCAATGTCATTCATCACGCCAACACGTGCATACTTGACGAAGAAGGGCGTTCCAAATGTAAGCCCGGCAGTTTGTGCACCCTGTTTGATAACGGGAAAAATCTGGCGCAAATTCGCTTCGATCGCCGCAGCGGAGAGTCCATCGCCAACACAGAGTTGGATATTTACATTCTTCTGGCACTTTTCATTGATAGTGCGTTTGGCATCGTCACTGAGTAAACGCCCAAGATCGGGTCGTAATAAATATTCCTGCTTGCCACCCGTGACCTTGGTTTGCACTGTAAACAAATTGAATTCATCGAGAAGCCTTTGATCAACATCGCGATAGAGAGCGTCCTGGGTGACAGCATGATCGCCCTGGAATAAAAGCAGGGAAGCTGTGTTATAACGCGGACCGGCACGTCCGACACCGATGCGTGCGGTTGTGGATTCGATCAGTGCCTTCACACCATTTGCATCCTTTGGATTCCTTACACGCGGTTTGTAACGGTATTCATTGAGAGTTGGGTCGGGAAGGTCAATTGATAAATTTGCTGTTGACGTCGCAGTGCGCGGTTTGACGGGAAAGGCTGAGGACGAAGATAAAGTCGTCGAGGCAGTGGCAGGTGCGGCTGAGTCTGACGCGGATGATTTTACTGCTCCAGAGGCTTGGAGCTCTCGGACTATTGCATCTACGATCGCGGCAAGTTTGGCATCATCCATAATTTACCTCTTGAGGAAGAAGGACGGGTCGCCCGCTTTATCGGTGAGGACACCATCTTTCATTAATCCCAAATCGACCATCCATTTTTCGAATTCGGGCGCGGGGCGAAGCTTGAAGAGTTGACGTAACGTGGGCGCATCATGAAAGGAAGTGCATTGATACGAGAGCATGGAGTCATCGCCCATCGGCACACCCATGAAGTAGTTGCAGCCTGCGGCTGTGAGCATGACCGCCAGATTCTCGATGGCGTTTTGATCGGCGCGGGCGTGATTGGTATAACAAGCGTCGCAGCCCATCGGGATGCCTGTGAGTTTGCCCATAAAATGATCTTCGAGCCCCGCCCGTTGGATTTGACGCGCATCATACAAATATTCAGGACCAATGAAGCCAACTACTGTATTGACTTGATAAGGATGCCAGCGCTTTGCCAAGCCATAATTACGCGCTTCCAGCGTGAGTTGATCCCAGCCATTGTGTGCATCGGCAGAGAGTGCCGAACCCTGACCTGTTTCAAAATACATAAAATTCGGCCCTTTAGGGAAGCAATATTTTTTCGCCATCTCGTAGGCTTCATCGAGCAAGCCCACTGAGATACCAAATGAGTCATTTCCTTTTTGTGAACCCGCGATAGATTGGAAGACCAAGCCAACGGGCGAACCCGACTCCATACATTTCATCTGCGTCGTGACATGTGACAGTAAACAATTTTGCGTAGGAATATTCCAGGTTTTGATGACATCATAGGTCATATCGAGCAGACGGGCGACAGAGCCATATGAGTCATCCACAGGATTGATCCCGATGACTGAGTCCCCTGATCCATATGACAAACCTTCATATATCTCCGCACGGATGCCTTCAGGCGAGTCGGTGGGATGGTTGGGTTGATTGCGTGAAGATAACGTTCCTGGTGAACCGATCGTGTTATTGCAATGCGCGGAAACAGGGATCTTCTTGGCACCGTACATCAAATCCAAATTAGACATCAACTTTGTGACCGCAGAAACCATTTCGGATGTGAGTCCATTCGATACACGGCGGATCATATCGGTGGAAGTTGTGTCTGCGAGAATCCATTCACGGAACTCCCCCGCTGTCCAATCCTTGATCTCGTTGTAGATGGTCTGATCCACCGCATCCTGAATCACACGCGTGACTTCATCCTGGTCATACGGCACAGCAGGATTCTCACGGAGCACCCACAACGGCACTTCCGCAAGGACAAGCTTTGCGGCAACACGTTCAGCAGCTGTCTCCGCGCCAACGCCCGCGAGGCGGTCGCCTGATTTCTCCTCGTTGGCTTTGCCCATGAGGAGTCGGATATCAGGGAATTCGTAGGTTTTGCCGTGCAGTTTGGTTCTTAGGAGCATAACGATTCCTTTTTAACCAGAAAGCATACCCAGTGTGTACATACTACATTTTCTAGTGATAGAAGATCAGAGTCTTCACACTCAATGGGACAACACGGCCGTCCATGAGCGGAGTACCGATGTCAATGTAATCGCCTTCAGATAAACCGACCTGGTCAATGACGAGCAAGGCGCGGGAGGGATCAAGTCCTTTCACGGTTTGACCCAGCGCCTGAGCATAATCGCGTTCGATGATCGCAATCAGAGGTCTGTCTCCTGGCATTGTATTTGCAAAATTATTCAATCCGCTTGCAAGTTGTGTCAGCGATTCGTAGTCCAATGACTTGTCAAGTTCGAGTGCAATGGCGAACGGATCAGTTGCAAGATTCACATCCCAGCGATTGACAGCCTCGGTGATGCTTCGCGAAACCGAAGCCGGTTCCAGCGACGCGGGAAGCGTGGGGCGAGTCACAGGTACGTTCTTCAATGGCAGAATCTCGCGTTCTGCCCAAATGGTCGAGCCTGATAACGTCACAGTTTGTGTGCTGGCTCCGAGCACCGTTGCGCGGACTGTTTCGGTGGGCTGCACAATTGGATATGTATTCAACACTGCGTGCTTGCGCAATGACTCAGCAAGTAACGGGCCCACATCATCGTGGGGTGTCGCGTCACTCACAGAATTAATGGGGATTGGATCATAATAATAATGCCCGATGCCGCCCGAGAACATGAGTACCGAACCCTTGCCAGAAGCGCCTACAGGTGGTGTGAGGTAGATTTTTTGTGCAAGTGGCGAGGAGGTACCTTCGATCAATTCGACCGTCATGTCTGCCATGCGATCCGTGAAGCGCCGCAAATCTTCCAATGACGGCGAATCTCCATTCTCCAATCTCAAATCAATGTCACTCAAGATATGTTTTGCAGGTTCCGCAATGTGTCTCACACGACCGGTGGAATGCTCAATCTCCAAAATACGTCCGCCATAATTCATGGCTGCAGCACCGATCAAGTTTCCAGTTCGAAAGGTCGCGCTATTGGCGCTTCCACCACCGATGTCCACGTTCGTGACGGTCGCGTAATTTTTCTGTGAATAGTCAGCTGCGCCCGCGCCCTTCCCAGCGATCAAACTTTCCACGTTCGGCCCTGCCACACTGACGACAAACTCGCCAGCCAGTCCAGATAAGGCTCGCAGGATTTCATCGGCATTTTTTTTCTTGGCAGTCTCACCGGTGATAATGACCGCGCCGGTCTCCACCTGGCTTGGGTCAATGCCAGCCGCGGAATATTCACGCCGCACGATTTCATCCAATTTATCCGCGTCAATAGTTTCAAAATCGATCAACGGTGTGAACACAATTGGACTTTGATAAATCACTTTTCGATCAGTAATATTAATGCGAGGGATCTGGCCCGGTCGCGAGACATCCTGTAAATTGAGGCGCGAAAAGATAATTTGTGTGGTTGTCGTACCCACATCCACGCCAACGGAGAGGAGATCACGCGAGTCAGCCATGATAAGTACAAACTCCCAAAGGTCTCAAGGCCCTTTAGGAGGTATTTACTATTTCCTATACGTGACCGTACCGCTCATTTCGAGCGAGTCAATGACGCCGACGATGACCGCATCGACGGGCGCGTTGGTCGTCTGATTGGTAAAGCGGGCAGAGGAACCATCTGTAACCATCACCAAATCTCCAGCCCCCGCGCTGACCGTATCCACCGCAATATAAGGCTCACCCGTTGGGGTACCTGTGGTGTCCGCATTGCGGACGATGAGGAGCTTTCGTCCGCGTATCACTTCATCTTTGATCGTGGAAACGGTCGAACCGATGACGAGCGCAATATTCATATTGTCTCCAATTTTGTCTCACCACAAATGAGCATAAAGGGTGACAAAGATCGAGCTCTTTCCCTTCGTGTTCCTTGTGATAAAGTGCGTCTTCGGCTTACTAAATGAACTTTACCATAACTCAGGTCTGCATGACAAGTTTTATAGGCTCTTTCCCAAAATCGACTTTCTCAACCCATTTACTATCCAGGCTCAAAGCGACATTTGCGCTCAACCATCCGATCTTCTTTTCATACAAAACACTCGCTCCCTGCCTTAGCTGCAACGTCCCATTTTTTCGGAATTCTTTTGACCAAAATCGAAATCGTTCCACTCGGACATCGGGACTCAAAATGTTCGGACAAATCCACGCAAGAGGCTCTTCCGGCTGGACCTCAAGCCTGGTCGCTGACCATTCGGTATTTTCCAGGTACCGAGCGATAGAACGTGCTGCGCGGCGTCCTTCGAGTGCCGCCCAATCTGCTGTCTCGACGCCGCGCAATATATTTCCGGCCGCAAAAATTCCATGTTGAGACGTACGGAATAGCTTATCCACTTGCGGCCCGAGGGACGGTCGGCTCGTTTCCACTCCTCCTCTTCTTGCCAGTTCGTTTTCTGGAATCCAATCCCCTGTAAAAATAACAGTGTCACATTCGATAACTTCTTTCTTTCCTGAATCCAAATCTGTGACCTCGATCCCTTCCACACGTTGACGACCCAAAATATTTGTGACGCGTTTTTTTGTCAAAATCGAGGTACGTGCAAGCAGATCGGCATAAAAGATCTTCGCCGGCAGGAAGAGAGGCAAATATAATTGATGACGCGGCAATTCCGTGACCATGTTCACTATGTTCACACCCGCGTGCAAAAGCGTTGTCACAACTGAGAGGCTGACAATTTCCGCACCGACGATCACCGCGCGCTTTCCGGCCGGCAAATGCTGTTCGTACACAAATCGTTGAAGCGCTCCGGTGGTGAACACACCCTGCGGACGATGTCCAGGCACTAAGCGCGCGGCGCGTGGTCTCTCGCGAACACCTGTCGCCAGCAAAACAGATTTCGCTTCAATGGTCCCCAATCCATCGGGAGATGAATAGCGTAACCTACTCCCGCTTCCGTCGGTCGCATCATTCCAATCGGTAACCGTTGTGTTCCTTGCGATGTTAATTCCCGCTTTCTCAGCCATCTCGCGATACTTGCGGGCATAATTGGGCCCGGTCAACACCTGATGAAAATCGCGTAGACCAAAACCGATATGTCCACACATACGTGGAATGCCACCGACTTCCGATTCACGCTCGGCAACGAGCACATCCTGGATACCAAGACTTTTCAATTCCAATGCCGCGGCAAGCCCCGCAGGCCCCGCGCCGACGATTAAGACATCCGCTTTGTTATGGAGTCCAACAGCTTGCTGTTGGGTTTTCGGGAGCACACCCTGCGAGTGCGATGAGCTCCCCGCCTCCAAAGTCTTGACCAACGCAGCCTGGCAATTAAATCCCTGACACCGCCCCTGCAGGGCGCGTGTCCTTCTTCGCAGCGCATCCAGACTTGTCGCAGGAATGTTTGAATGCATTGCGTCAATCAACTCGCCCAAGGTCACGCGCTCACAATGACAAACGATTTTTCCATAATCACAGTGTTCTGCGATCAATTCCGCATTTTGGTATGGACGTGTAAACGATTCGCCGATATTCGGTATTTTAATGGTCTTAAATTCGGGTTTGCGTTTTAGCTCAACTCCGCCCTCTTTCAAGAGATCGGCCACATACTCAGCAATCCCCAGGCTTGCCGAAATGCCTGTAGACCGAATCCCGCCAACACAAATATAACGCTGATCGGCATGCAGCGCGATTTGATAATCACTATGCTCGGTGGCGGCGCGCAGACCAGCATACGTAGCTGTCACTTCCTCATCCAGCAATTCAGGCACAATCTTTTCTCCCTTTTCAAGGAGGGATTTCAATCCATTCTCGCTGGTATTTGTCGCGGTTTTATCAGGCAGATCTTCAGCGGTTGGGCCGAGCAGAATATTTCCATAAACCGTTGGGCTGATCAGCACACCCTTTGTGATCGCCGTGGGAACTGGCAACAAAACGTGATTAACCAAAGGACGCGCCAACTTATCATAGACGATCAACTCCCCACGGCGCGGGGTGACCTTAAAATTTTCATACCCAAAATGATTGTTGATTTCATCTGAATACAGCCCCGCGGCGTTGATAACCCAGCGGGCTGAGATACTTTCTGTTTCATTTGAAATAATATGTACATCCTCTTTGGTCTTGACGCTTCCCACCCAGAAGTTGAGCTTTAGCTCAACTTCATTGGTGACCGCCTGTGTCGCACAGGCCAATGGGACCGAGAACGTACAAAGAATTCCCTCTCCGGGCACAATCATTCCACCAAGCGCACCCCGGCCGAGATGAAGTTCCATTTGGTACACCTCATCCGCACCGATCAGCCGAACGTCCATCTCCCCATTTTGATGCGCTTTCTCGCATAGCTTGGGCAAGGTATCCAGCTGATCTTGATTCCAGGCAATGAGCAGCCCGCCAATCCGCTCAAATGGAATCCCTGCCTCAGGCATATAGGACTCCATCAGTTGATAACTGCGGCGCAGCAGTTTCGCTTCAAGCGAATCCGGGGTAGCATCATAGCCTGTATGCCAGATCGCGGTGCTGGCTTTGGAAGTCCCCATCCCCACATCAGAGTTTGCTTCGAGAAGAACGATCTTTAATTCATAACGTGAAAGTTCACGTGCGATGGCAGACCCAACTGCGCCCGCCCCAATGATTGCGATGTCATAGGTACTGTTGTTCATGATGAATTATTTACGTGTTTACCTGTCTACTTATGTACTGCCTTTTTCTATGAATGATAGACTTTCGCGGCCTCTAGTGCTTTATTCCACTGAGCCAGTTTCTTTTCTCTATCTTCATCCTGCATGTTCGGCACATAAATCGTTTCGGATTTCCAATCCGCGGATAATTGATCAAAGGAAGTTCCCAATGCAGAAACCCCGGCAAGATTGGCAATGCCAATGGCAGTCGCTTCTAATGCCGCAGAGACGCGCACTTCGAGATTCAATAAGTCCGCGATCATCTGCATGAGATAGGGATTCCCGGAAGGGCCACCATCCACTTTGAGATGCGGAGGCGCCTGACCACCGTCCTGCGCCATAGCAGTCACTACTTCATACACTCTGCAGGCAATCCCATCCAATGTCGCGCGGACGATATCGTCCGAGGTGGTACTGCGGTTCAACCCAAACATGGCGCCACGTACATCCGTCCGCCAATGAGGAGCAGCCAGACCCTGCAACGCCGGGACAACGACAACACCCAAATCCGTTGAACGGTACGCGGCATCATTGCTGGAGGCTGCATCTGGTATCACTTTCAAATTATCACGCAGCCATTGAACAGCCGAGCCAGTCACAAAAATCCCGCCGTCGAAGGCGTAGGCGGTGTGACCATCGAAATTCCAGCCAACTGTGGTAAGCAGTCCGTGGTTAGAAAGCCGAGGCTTGTCACCGATATTCATCAACAGAAAACTACCGGTGCCAAAGGAACACTTCATCTCTCCGGCATGGAAGCAGGCCTGACCAAACAACGCGGCTTGCTGGTCAACCAGTAAGGCATGGAGAGGTAATGGCTTTCCGTTACCAAAATCAATATCGCCGATGTAGCCAGCGGACGGCATGACCTCTGGCAACATACCGCGTGGCACATCAAATATGCCTAATAATTCTTCATCCCACTCAAAACAATTCATGTCGAATAATAATGTACGAGAGGCTGTGGATGGATCTGTCACATGCAATTTGCCGTTAGTGAGGCACCAGATGACCCATGTCTCCGTTGTGCCAAATTTGAGTTTTCCCGCATGGGCTTGTTCGCGAATCTCCGAATAATTTTCAAATACCCACTTTACTTTAGGCGCGGAGAAATAGCTGTCGAGGAGTAAACCTGTTTTTTGGCGGAGCCGGTCCTGGTCAACGCCTGGAGCGAGTTCCTCACATACGGATTGACCTCGAGTATCCTGCCAGACAATCGCAGGAGTGACCGGCTCGCCAGTATCCTTGTCCCAAAGGATGAATGTTTCGCCTTGATTGTCAAATCCTACCGCGGCGATGTCGTATTTAATTAGCAATGGCGCGCAAGCCTCTCTTACTGTGCTGACGATATCAAGCGGCTCCTGCTCCACCCAGCCAGCCTGCGGAAAACGGGCCGGCAATTGCGCGGAATTTTTCTCGATCAACTCACCGCGTTCATTCACCACGACCGCAGTCGTCTGCGTTGTACCCTGATCAATGCCCAGAAGATATTTCATCTACTCTCCAATGAAATGCGGCATCCAATGGCGCCGAGGCGCCACGAGATGCCGCATTTGATTCAGCGATATGGTTTAGTCTCCTTCGCCATATTTCTTTTCGACCTCAGAGATCATCTTCTGGCGTTGAGCGATTTTCTCGCCTGTGGGTACACCTTCAAAACGATTCTTCTCAAAGGCAAACCAAAGAATTGGAAGGATGACCACCATTGCAACCGTGAGATAAAACACTCTCTGGTTGGGTGGGAAGAAACCGGTGGTTGTTAAGAGCGCCACACCAATTGCGGAGATAATCGCATTGGGCTTTGACCATGAACCAAGATTGAAAGGTCCTTTTTCCTTCCAGGTCTTGCCCTCTGCGAAAAAGCCTGCAATCACAGGGATCATGTAGGAAATGTACAGGAAGACCGCGCAGCCTGTTGCAAGGATCAGGAATGCATCCGCATATAAGGTTGAGGCGAACGCAAGTACGATCGCAGTCCAAATCGCATAGCCCGGAGTACGGGTGTTTGTTCCCACCTGGGCCAGATACTTCGAAAATGGCAATCCACCATCACGCGAAAAGGCATACATCATTCGGGAGGTCGATGTAAGACCAGCCAAAGCACAAATGTAGTTCACAATCACAAAACCCACGGCCAGAAATACGGCCAGCCCATGAGGCATTGTTAAGGAATTCCACATGTAATTGAAGGCACCAAAGCCCTGTGCCGCGCCCTCATCCAGGTTAGGCATTGCCAATATGAATGCCGCAACCATCACCAGGCCGAAAGTCCAGGAATAGAATACAGAAGTCCACATCCCTTTGGGTACGTTGACCTGGGCATCCATAGTCTCTTCCGAGGTATGACCGGAGGCATCAAAACCTGTAATAGTGTACATCACGTAGATCAAGCCGAAAAAGAAACCGAGGAATATCGATGGGGTGTGCTCAGGGATTACACCACCACCTGGAGCACCGGTGTAATTGGAGAAAGTGAAAAGCCTGGAGAGATTGACTGGGACGGATGAATAGGCGAATAGGACGATGATGAAAACGATTGTGAGCGCGAAAATCAAATACCCGGAGAAATCCGTCAGCCAGGTTGTCACTTTGACCCAATAATGATTTAGCAACGCTTGACTAATCAAAATCAATGCCACCATTAGATGTTCATTCGCGGCGAACCAGCTTGAATCCACTTTTAAGACGGTATCAAGCAGCAGACCTTTGAAGAATACTTCATATAAATAAACATCTACGGAAGAAACAACGAAAATCAAGCCAAGTAGGTTAAACCAGGCAGTAAGCCAGCCCCAGAATTTTCCACCAAGGATCGAACCCCAGTGATATAAGCCACCCGCAGTAGGATATGCAGAAGCGATCTGTCCCATGCTGAAGGAAACCAACAAACTGAACAAACCACCGATGAACCAACCCACGAAGGCACCACCACCGCCCGTTGAATTAAAAGCCGCAGAAAAGGACGAAATTCCGCCGGCTAATATACAAATGATCGAGAAGGAAATTGCGAAGTTCGAGAACCCGCCCATGCGGCGTGAGAGCTCCTGGGCATACCCCAGCTTGTGCAATACCTGCTTGTCGTGTTCCTGCACTTTATCAGCCATTTCTTTCATCTCCTTGTTAATGTTGGAAAAGAATGTGTAGATGGAACGATCAATTTTTCCGGCATTCTGTCATAGGTCATACTCTCCGAATAGGAAACGAAGCCTCCACCTAAACCATTGGGACTTTCGATTTACAACCCACCTGAACTGAAAACGTGACGCAGTTTTCCGAGGGAATCAAGACAATATAGGTCTGTCCAGACAAATTCAATGGATCCGATCTCTTCAAGCTTGACCGTCAGCCATCAAAACGCTCTGTCATATCGACATGCTCAACGCATGATTCCAGCTCTTCCATCCGTTTTGACTAAATAATTTTGAGAGACGACTTAATAGATAAGATTTAGTAAACTGAGCGTGTCTTCGCTGAATGGCTAGTGTTTGATATCCAGAGCACAGAATTGGTGGAGGTGATGATGGAGCGTTTCCGAAACTCACGTAGTATTTCTGCAAATCCAGAATATAATATCGTTAGAGGAGAGCGCGTCGCGCTCACAACCCAACCCCAAAAGGAGAGAAGAGAATGAAGACAAGAAAGTTGTTGTTCAATATATTGACGTTGCTCGTGTTTGCGTCTATGTTGGCTGCTTGTGGAGGCGCCGCCACTACGCAGGCCCCACCGGCGACTGAGGCGCCCGCGACCGCGATGCCGGCCACAGAAGCTCCAGCCACCGAAATGCCGGCCACGGAGGCGCCCGCGACGGAAGCATCTGCCACTGAAGCGCCGGCGGCAAATATGGACGCCCTGATTGCAGCGGCAAAAGAAGAAGGCTCCCTCACCACGATCGCTCTGCCTCATGACTGGTGCAACTATGGTGAAGTCATTGACGCCTTCAAATCGAAGTATGGTCTGGAAGTGAATGAACTTAACCCAGATGCTGGCTCCGGCGATGAAGTGGAAGCGATCAAAGCCAATAAAGATAACAAAGGACCCCAGGCTCCGGATGTGATCGACGTTGGTTTTGCATTCGGCGACTCTTCCAAAAAAGACGCCCTCATTCAGCCCTACAAAGTATCTACATGGGAAAGCATTCCGGATGACGCCAAAGATCCGGATGGCTACTGGTATGGAGACTATTACGGTGTACTTTCTTTCCTTGTGAACACAGATGTTCAGCCCGATGTGCCGAAAGACTGGGCTGATCTGCTCGACCCGAAATACAACGGACAGGTTGCTCTCTCCGGAGATCCACGCACCTCCAACCAGGCAATCCAATCCGTCTTTGCGGCTTCTCTTGCCAACGGTGGTTCACTGGATGATGCACAGCCCGGACTCGATTTCTTCGCCAAGCTTAATCAGGCGGGTAATCTTGTGCCAACGATCTCCAATAATGGTTTGGTCGCTAAGGGCGAGACCCCGGTCCGCATTACATGGGACTACAATGCCCTCTCCGCTATCGATTCATTTGCTGGTAATCCGAAGGCTGAAGTGGTTGTTCCCGCCAGCGGTCGCTTCGCAGGTGTCTATGTTCAAGCGATTAGCGCTTTCGCGCCACACCCGAACGCCGCCAAGCTTTGGATGGAATTCCTGTATTCCGATGAAGGACAGACTCTTTGGATGAAGGGTTACTGCCATCCCATCCGTGAAGCCGATATGCGCGATCGCGGTGTCATTCCCGCAGACCTGGCAGATAAATTGCCGGATGTTTCGGGAGCAGTGTTCCCCACGCTTGACCAGTTGAACGCCGCCGCTGATCTCATCACCAAGAACTGGGATAGTGCAGTGGGCGCCGACGTAAAAGCGGCTCCATAAATCAAATCAATTCTTTCGTTATCGTGAGACCCTGCCACCTGGTAGGGTCTCACTCCAATACTGCAGCGCGAGGTAGTTAACGATATGACACAAGCCACCCTCTCTGCTCCTAAGAAAGTAGCGCCAGCCTCATTGGATTGGAAGAAATGGCTGGGCGTTATTCCATTTTTCTTATTTGCAATCCTTTTCCTGATCTTGCCGTCAATACGCTTATTCGTAGGCAGTTTTACGAATAATCAAGGGCGCTTCACCATAGACAACATACTCCAGCTATTTGAGCAAAAAAGTATTCTGGATGCCTATTGGTTAAGTATTCGCATTAGCGCTGTGACAGCGATCGGCGGTGGCATCCTCGGGTTTCTGCTCGCGTACGCTGTGACTGTAGGTGGGCTTCCTACTCCGGTCCGTTCCGCGTTGATTACATTTTCGGGAGTCGCATCAAATTTTGCGGGCGTGCCATTGGCATTCGCATTTGTTGCCACCCTGGGACGGACTGGAATTATTACAGGTATTCTAAAGAATGTATTTCATATCAACATTTATCAGGCGGGGTTTAACCTGTATAGCTTCGTAGGCTTATGCCTGACCTATATGTATTTTCAATTTCCTTTAATGGTTCTGATTATGGCACCCGCGTTGGATGGACTCAAGCGTGAGTGGCGCGAAGCCGCTGAAAACCTCGGCGCGACAACCGTTCAATACTGGACCCAGGTTGCCATGCCAATCTTGTTGCCGTCTATACTCGGAGCGATGATTCTCTTGTTCGGAAATGCTTTCGGCGCGTATGCCACCGCCTACGCTTTGACAGGTGGGACACTGCCGATCGTTACAATTCAGATCGGAGCCCAGATTCGAGGGGACGTTTTGCATAACCCTGGATTGGGCTACGCCATGGCTATGGGAATGGTCTTTATTATGGCGATTTCTCTGGCGGGTTATTCGTGGCTGCAGCGGATTTCGGAAAGGTGGTTACGATGAATCTTGCAAAGGTACAAACGCTAACGAAAGCTAGCAAGCCAAAGCCGCAAAATCGGAGAATACCGGTGTGGAGTTGGTTCTGGTTTATTTTGGGGGCCCTGTATTTTATCCTGCCTCTCTATGCTACTCTGGAATTTTCGCTGCAGATGAAACGCGACCAGATCAGCCTGTTGGCCTACCAAAAAGCATTCGAAGATCCACAATTCATAAAAACGTTTACCTATTCGAACGTTCTGGCATTGGCAACCATACTTGCCGGCATCGTACTGTTTGTGCCGACCGCCTATTGGATTCGATTGCGTCTACCTGAGGCGAGGCGGCTTACGGAATTTATTACGTTTTTGCCGTTCGTGGTGCCGGCGATCATTCTCGTTTTTGGTCTGATCCGAATCTATAGCACACCAGTGAAGATTCCATTTACGGATATTGAACTTTTCCAGCCATTGACGACAACCCATTTTGGTACCAATGTATTGATCGTTGCGGGTTATATGGTTCTGGCGATGCCTTATATGTATCGTTCTGTGGATATCGGTATGCGTACTGTAGATGTGCGAACACTCACCGAAGCAGCGCAGAGCCTTGGTGCAAACTGGTTTACGATCATTACCCGCGTCATCCTTCCCAACATCCGTGCATCGCTGTTGAGCGGAGCCTTGTTGACCTTTGCCATTGTGGTAGGCGAAGTAACCCTCGCTTCGTTCCTGGGCGTGAACGCGTTTGGCCCGTATCTGTTCTTGCTCGGCCAGCACCTCGCCTATCAACCCGCTGCGCTTTCCTTTGTGACGTTCCTGCTCACCTGGATGGCAATGGGACTCATTCAACTCTTCACGGGCGGTCAGGGACAAGCTGCCGGCGCCCATTAATCATTCCAACGAGAAACCTCATGGCATACCTAACTCTTTCAAACATCTCCAAGCAGTTCGCTGATACCTACGCCGTGCAAGACTTCAGCCTTGATATTGATAAGGGTGAGTTTGTTTCCTTCCTGGGACCCTCTGGTTGCGGCAAGACCACCACACTACGCATGGTGGCCGGGTTTGAAATCCCCACGTCGGGCAAGATCACATTAGACGGTGCAGACATTACGAACAAAGCTCCGAACCAGCGTCATGTCGGTATGGTCTTCCAATCTTATGCGCTGTTCCCAAACATGACTGTCTCACAAAACATCGGGTTCGGGTTGCGCGTGCGTAAGGCAAGTGAGGCAGAAATTAAAGAGCGCGTGAAAGAAATGGTGAGTCTGGTGAACCTGGAAAAGCACGCCGATAAGTACCCGTTCCAGCTGTCCGGCGGACAACAGCAGCGTGTCTCTCTGGCGCGCGCCCTTGCCATTCGCCCGAACGTCCTCCTGCTCGATGAACCTCTTTCAGCTCTGGATGCGAAGATTCGTGTTTCGCTGCGGGCGGAAATTCGCTCCATCCAAAAGAGGTTGGGGATTACTGCCATCTTTGTCACACACGATCAGGAAGAGGCACTCTCCATCTCTGACCGGATCGTGGTCATGTACGATGGGAATGTGGAACAGGTCGGCACACCCTTTGACATATACAATTTCCCCAGGACACCATTTGTAGCAAATTTTGTGGGTTCATTAAATACTGCGGCTGCTGAAGTAATTGATCCGGAAAAGGGACTTCTAAACATGGATGGCGTGCAATTAGTTTCCGCGGCAAAAATGGATGGCTTGAGAAAAGGTGACAAGGTCCGCATCGCTATCCGTCCCGAACGGTTCAGCTTTGCTTCCGATGGGAAGAAAGCCAATGTGTTGGATTGCCAGATCGAGAATATCACGTTTCTGGGTTCGGTGGTCCGCGTTCACATCCTGATCGGCAAGACCAAGTTCACCATGGATACCTTCAACTATCCATCTCTGGCGCTCCCCCAGATCGGTGATAAGAATCAAGTCACCTGTTCCAAGGAAGCCGTGCTGATTTTGGGAGAGGCAGCAAGTTAGGGAGTTGATTCGTATGCTGGTCACATGAAATGGTATTTCCCCTAAATTACGAGGAACACATGAATAGCGAACGTAGGCAACGTTCGCTATTCTTAGCTTAGATTGAAAGGTTTTATACAATCACTATGAGCAAAGCAATCCTTATCATGTCTGATGCCCTGCGCTACGATGTTGCAACGACCCACATGGGTTTTCTTGGTCACCTTGTGGAAACAAGGCAGGCAACCCTGTATAAGATCATTGGGGAGCTGCCAAGCATGTCACGTCCTATGTATGAAACCATTCATACGGGCATGAGGTCCAGCGAGCATGGGATCGTTGCAAACACAGTTGTGAGGCGCTCGATCAAGCCTAACATCTTTCAATCCGTGGTGGAGGCGGGCAAGGTCACGGCTGCCGTGGCTTATTATTGGGTATCCGAATTATATAACCGCGCGCCCTTTGATTGGATCAATGATAAGGAGGTGGATGACGAGAAACTGTTGGTCCAGCACGGCCGCTTTCACAGGACGGATGATTATCCCGACGAAGAATCGTTTGCTTCCGCGGCATTCCTTGTACGGAAGTTTTCCCCTGATTATTTGCTGCTCCACCCCGTGATGATGGATTACACGGGCGAAACCTACGGTTCCGATTCGAGCCAGTACCGCAGGCAGGCGATCAAGCAGGATGTACTGCTCGGCCCGCTGCTTGGGGAATGGAAGGAACGCGGCTACACTGTATTGATCACCGGCGATCACGGGATCAATAATGACGGCCATCACGGCGGGACCACAGCGGAGCAACGGGAAGTTCCGCTCTTCGTGATCTCACCTGACCGTCAGGGAAAGGGCAATACGAATGAGATCGTTTCACATCTGCAGATCGCACCGACCGTCCTGAAGCTGCTCGACATTCCGATCCCCTCGTCTATGCAGATGAGTCCTTTGTAAAAATTCCTTTTCGCGCAAGCCCGAGAATTAAGTAACAAAAAGGCTGGTCTATGAGGCCAGCTTTTGCTTTCAGCTCACAACCTGCAACCCCTCGGGTACTGCCATATCTGCGGAGATCAAGTCCGTGTAGTGGGCGCGGATGCGATCATCCACTTCCTGTGAAAAAATGGTGGCGCTTGGTTTCGCAAGGATCTCACGCACGCGCACCATGGCACGGTCATCAATATCGTGCGCGCCTTTCTTTGTCCATTGGCTGCGCGTATCACGATCAGACAGCTTGGTAAGCAAACCAGCGGTCTTCATACGCTTCATCGTGTGAGGCTCAACGATGAAGGATCCGCCCGGACCAATTTTCTTGATGATATCGACTGCCAGGTTTTCCTCACTGAACTCCAGCCCTCGCTTCGTGCGTTTGAGCATCTGAGCGATCTCATCATCGATCACGGCTTTGGCAAAATCAAATGTCTTGAGTGCCTCCACCAGACCACCCATATTCATCATGTCCATGCCTGCCAGTAGGCCAGCCATGGTAGACAATCCCGTTTCATAACCAGATTGTGCATCATTGACCTTGGAGTTTGTCAGGCCAATGTAACCTCCACAAGGAACGTTGTAGAAATGCGCCATCTGGGCATGTGCCATATGCAGCATCCCGCACTCGATGCCGCCAGATGCATACGCGCCTGTGCGCATATCGGCGACTGTGGGCAATGTGGCATAGATCAACGGTGTGCCTTCTTTTACGATTTGCATCAACGTGGCTGCTGCTAAAAATTCTGCGTTGCCTTGCGCCAGCGTTCCGGCCAATGACATGGGCGAGGTAAGCCCGGCATTTGGCACAATTGTTGGATAGACTGGCAAGCCCTGTTCGGAGAAGTACATCACCGCTTCGGTGGACAAATGATCCATGGTGAGCGGTGAAACGACCGGGCAGTAATGATGTGTAATAAACGGGTGCTCACGATACGCCTCTTCACTGCCCGCAACCAGATAAGCGAGTTGCAGTATCTCTTTTGCATCAGGCAAATCTTTGGAAGAGATGCGGATTGGCTTCGTGCAATACTTCAACGCGGGATAAAGGCGGGCTAATGTGAATTGATTGTCAGGCGCATCGTCTGCCAGCACGGAAACTGAAAACATATCATAGGCTGGTAGTTCCTGGATGAGATGCGCGATCATCACAATATCCGCAGACACGGCTCGCCTCTCCACACCGGTCACCGGATCCAAAATGTCGGGCGCTGAGCTCCCAGTCACAATGACCGGGCTGTCATCCGGAATGGTTTTGTCGTATTTGGGGTCACGACCACGAAATGTAAATTTGGGAGGATAAACCTTGCGATATTTTTCCACCACCGTGTGTGGGAATTTGACTCGGTTCGTTTCCGAGTTTACATCACATCCATGAGCACGAAACAGATCGCGCGCAGGTGCATGTCGAACCATTAGACCGACCTCTTCCAGAATTTCGAGGGAGGCCTCATGCACACGTTCCACTTGTTCCTGTGTAAGAAGTTCTGCAAATGACATGTTTCAAATCCTTTGATAAAAGTATGTCATTGCGAGGCTGGCGAAATTGTGCCCGAAGCAATCTCTTTTATAACGGGAGATTGCTTGGTCGGGGGGAACCGCGAATCGTCCTCGCAACGACATTAGATAACTTTTCGTTTCACCTGGGCAGCAGACTTAACTTTCGGCTTTCTCTTGGGCAGAAAGCGGTCCGTGGCCATCTGTGCCAGTTTCTGACCATCGCTCATGAGCTTATGCTGGCGGTTCGAAAGCATGCCAGTAATCCTGTGGAATTGATCGTCCTTGAACGTCAGATGTTCCACTCTTAATCGGGCTGCCAACATCTGAATTTCTTCGACCGAGAACATTTGTAAGCCGGCTCTGGTCACTTTTAGGGATGCGGCGGCAGTCGCAAATCTTGCCGAAGCCTCAAGACTCCAACCATTCAAATATCCATAAATGAAACCTGCTGAAAAGGTGGCGCCTGCCCCACATCCATCCACCGCTTTCACCCTTGGCGCATAGACGCGAACAGCAATGTCATCCTCGGCCACCAAGCATCCATCTTTCGCCATGGTGATCAGGGCCGTCTTGATTCCGCTTTTCAATAACTTTCGAGCCGTCTGCAGCATGGATCTGGTCTTCCCAAGCTGCGCCGCGTCGGTGACTGCCTGACAAATAGTGACGCGACTGGCATATTCTTTGAGAAGCTGTTGATTTTTATGTCCATGCTCAAAATTCAAAAACACAGGAACATTGACCTGCTTCGCTTCATCCATGGCACGCAGGATAGGCTCGCCATCGTACCAATCGACATACATAAGTTGTGAGCCGTTCAACAATGACAGGTCAGCCGTATCTAACGTAGCCAGCATCTCGGGCGGACGGTGCCAGAAGTAGGTCCGTGCGCCAGTTTTATCGGATACGTTCACTTCCATGGGTGTTTTGAACTCGCTTGAGAAGCGGACTTTTCCCTGGACTCCCCACTCTCTCAATTGATCTGCCAGCGCGTGCCCACGCGGGTCATCGCCGACTGTCGTACCGATCATACCGGTCGGCACGCCCCACTGCCGCAATAGACAAGCAATGATCGCGGCATCGTCAAATACAAACTCACTGAATTCCCGCACGAGCGCGCCGGTATTATGCTTTGGAAGTCTATCCAGCACCATAATGGTAACGGGTGTTAACATACCAAAGCCCACGTAAGCCGGAAGAATTTTTTTTGTATTGGGCATATGAAATATTACGCGCGCAGCCTTTCACCTTTCGGATCATACAACACAGTCGCGGTTACCTCTGCATAACGGCGACCCTCGATCAACTCCAGTTCGAAACGATTGCCTTGTTTTGCCAGATCGATGGGAAGATACGCGTACAAAATATTCTTCTTCACAGTATAACCGTATCCACCACTTCTTACACGCGAAATCACTTTGCCTTCACAATAAACTGCCTCACCACCATAGATTTGCGTGAACTCTTCGCCACCCAGGACAAGCGTGCATAGCTTGCGCTGTAAGCCTTCCTGCTTGCGCTGGATCAGCGCATCTCTTCCGATGAAATCACCTTTAGCCAGCTGCACACAAAAACCCTGACCACTTTCATAAGGTGTATCGGTGGGTGTGAGATCGGTTGTAAAATAGCGATAACCTTTTTCCAGGCGCAATGAGTCCAGGACTTTATAGCCACCAACTTCAAGGCCGAAGTCCTTACCTGCCTCAATTAACAGATCCCATACCATGATCGCACGATGTGGCTGGACGTACAACTCCCAGCCGAGTTCACCGACATAACTCACGCGCTGCGCCCAGACCGTAGCGCCATTGATATCAATCGTCCGTGCAGAAAGATACGGGAAGCCCTCATGCGAAACATCCTCGTCTGTTATTTTTTGGAGGACCACACGGGCCTGTGGACCCCACAACGCCAGACAAGCCCAATCAGTTGTGATGTCACGAATCGTGACATCATCGTCTCCGGCCGCAGCCTGCATCTGGATCCAGGCGAGGTCATTGGCGATAAAGCCTGAGCCTGTGATGACCCAAAAAAGATCATCACCTTTTCGAGTGATAGTCAAGTCAGATTCAATGCCGCCGCGTGTATTGAGGAATTGGGTATAGATTGCACTCCCAATCGGTTTATTAAGATCGTTATCCGTAATGCGCTGCAAAAGTTTCAGCGCGTCTTTTCCACCGACTTCGATCTTTCCAAAGGATGTTAGATCATAAAGTGTGACGCGTTCGCGCGTGGCTTTATGCTCTTCGCCAACGCGCTCGAAGAATGGAGGCTTCCTCCAGCCCCATTGACGTTGATCTTCGCCGGCCCGTCTCCAGGATTGCCCAGGTTGAAAATAATTCACACGCTCCCAGCCAAACTTTTCGCCGAAGACCGCACCCCTCTCCTGCAAGCGATAATGTACCGGGCTGACTCGATGGGGTCGCGCCCATTCCGCTTCATCATGCGGAAATCGCAAGCGATAATAATATTTGACACCTTCCCGCGTCCGCTCGGCTGCGTATTCCGGGTCGGAATAATAATTGCCGAAGCGTGTCGCGCGATAGGCATACACATCTTTTGATGGTTCGCCCTCGATGATCCATTCTGCCATCAACTTACCCATGCCGCCTGCGCCGCCATACCCGTTGAGGGACATCCCCGCCGCGATCCACAAGCCGCGTGCGCCAGGGACGGGTCCAAGCAAAGGCTGGCAATCCGGTGTGTACGCGCCGGGGTGACAAACGATCGTGATGATCCCAGCTTTATCCAAAAAGGGAATACGGCGGATGGCGCCCTCCAATAATATTTCGAAGCGGTCGTAATCGGCAGGCAAGGACCGGCTGCCGTGCTCCCACGGCACGCCGTCGATCCAGCGCGCAAACGGATTGGGCTCATAGCCGCCGACCACCAGTCCACCCTGCTCTTCGCGCATATAGACCAGATTATCCGGATCACGCAGGCAGGGCGTGTTGTGAGTGAACTCGTGACCCTCCACCGCCTTCAGCGCAACGTGCTGATGATCTACGGGCGTCGTTGGGAAATTGAATCCAGCCATCGCTGCAACCCGAGGTCCCCACATCCCCGCTGCGTTGACGACGATGGAGGTTTTGATCGCGCCTTTCTCTGTAAGCACTTTCTGAACTTCTCCTTTTGGAGAAAGCTCGATCCCTGTGACACGTGTATGCGTGTAAATCGTCACTCCTAGTTCCTTGGCAAAGCGTGCCATGGAAGTGGTTGTTGTATAGGGATCCAGATGACCATCGCGCGGCAGATACATCGCGCCATACAAATCTTTTTTAGTGATCTGCGGCATGATCTTCACCGCTTCATCCGGCGAGATGACTTCGGCATCCATGCCGATACCCTTGGCGCGACTCACGCTACGTTCCAATTCCTTGAGCTGCTCAGGGCTGGAGGCGACGCGCAAGCTGCCTACATGATTGAATAATCCCAAACTGCTATACAGTTCGATGCTGTATTTGCGGAATTCCATCATGGCCTGTGACGTAGCAAACTGAGTCACCACGCCCGCCGCATGAGATGATTCTCCGCTGGCAAGCTCACCCTTTTCAAGTAAGACAATGTCCTTCTTACCCAATTTCGCCAGATGATACGCAATATTTGCCCCATAAATCCCCCCGCCAATGACAACAATTTCTGCCTGATCCTTCATTATTCACCTTGTAGGTTTACTCGGTGGTCGAGTGTTCCGAGCCGCTTCGCCGCGAGGAACGTATCGAGACCACAACACTTCAAGATAGTTTCCATTTGCATCTAATTTGTTGGTCTCGATACGCCCCGTAAAAAGCACACGGGGCTACTCGACCAACGGGGTCTTACTCAACCACCGACTATGATTGTACATCTTTCAACCAATCCTCAAACTCCCTTGAATCCATTTTCTCCACTGCCCTGCCCCAGCGCTCCATGGCCCAGCCCCAAAAATCAAAATCAATTGTTGAGATCTTTGCCTGGATCGCAGCCCACAACCCCCAACCTACATCCGACATGATCATGTTTAATTTCATCCGTGCGATCTTATCCGAAGAGACTGAACCAAAGTATGCGGCACACACTTCATTGATTTGATCGTCACTAAATTGCATTTCCTGACAGGTATTCCCCAATTCAAACGTTGGATCGTTGTTCCCGCTGTATTCATAATCAATCAACCATAATTGCTTTCCATCATCGAGGTAATTCTCTGCCAGGAGATCATTGTTGCAGGGAACGGTATCCAGCAGGTGAACTGACATGGCTTTTTCAATTTGCTCTATCATCTGCATTCGCTCAACGTACCCATCTGGCATGCGGATCTGCCGCTCTTTGCAAAGGCCAAGATAATACTCGGTGAGGCGGAACATGTTGAAATCGGTCAGAAAGCGCGGACCAGAATGTAAGCGCTTGATGGATTGTGCCATACGTGTCGGCATTCCCGGTCCATTCAACAAATCCTTCGACATGGTCTTGCCATCCAGAAATTGGAGGACCATCACGCAATACTCGGGCAAATAATAAAGGACCTTCGGCGCAACACCGGCTTCTGAAGCAGCTTTCGTATTGTGATATTCATTGTTGCGATCAATCGCAAGCAGCTCCGTGCTTTCACCCGGCACGCGGACAAAATAAGGCGTCCCATCCACTTCCACTGTGTAATTTGAGTTTGTCAACCCGCCCGAAAGAGGCTGGATCGAAATAGTCATCCCTTTCCAATCCTCAATCTTTGCAACAGCTTCTTCGATCACCGACATACAGGGCTCCTCATAGGAAAGATCACAAAAGTCCCTTTTCGAACTCCTGGCAGGCTGGCGTGCTGAAACCTAGCGCGATCAGGTTGACACATCTCTTTTACCTCTCAGGATGATCAGTTGGGTAATTTATTCGTTTGGATAACAATGGAAAACACTGGATTGATTATATAAGAATGTAGAGAAATTTGGTAGTTATTTGCTTTTTAATTATAATTGCGCAGTTGCTTATTCTTAGACTTTATCTATAACTTTTCAAATAAGTTGTCCAACCTCGGAGATTTACAGGCCGCGCTTGGGATCGTGTCAAGTGGTATAAGGATGTGAATGAAGCGCGGTAGGACCCAACGGCGCAAGCCACCATCCTTGGCGCCGCGCTTGCTTGCGGCGCTGGGAGTTGAATTGACAACAACCAAAGAGGAGAGTTCCAATGACACTTACGGTTGACGAAGCCATTGCCCGTGTTCCCATGTGGACAAACGCCCAGGATATCCAGGTTTCTCCTCTTGAGGGCGGTATCACCAACCTCAACTACCGCGTGGATGTGGATGGAAAGTCCTATCACTTGCGGATCTCTGGCGAGAATACAGAAATGCTCGGTATCAATCGGGAACATGAATACCGGGCCCACCTGGTCGCCGGTGAATTGGGAATTGCTCCCGAAGTCTTGTACTTTATCGAACCCGAAGGGTATATAGTGAGCCGCTTTATTGATGGTCGTCCGCTGCCTCCAGAGGCGATGAGACAGCCTGCAAATATCCTGCGAGTCGCTGAAACATTACACAATATTCATGCCTTGCCAACCATCCCCGGCACGTTCTCCGCGTTTCAAGTCGTGAGAGATTATGCTGAAATTGTAAAGCGTTACAAGGTACCCTTCCCAGAAAACTTTGATTGGCTCATCGGCCAGATGAACAATGCAGAGACTATATTGAATTCCCACCATTTCTTTCAGAAACCCTGTCACAATGATTTGCTGAATGGCAATTTCCTCCTGGCAGATCAACTCTACGTTCTGGATTGGGAGTATGCCGGGATGGGAGATATCTTCTTCGACCTGGCAAATTTCTCGAACAACCATGAGTTCTCTGAAGCAGAAGATCGCGTGTTGTTAAATTGCTATTTGACCGAATTTACCTCTCAGGATGTCACCCATTTGAACATCATGAAATTCATGTCTGACTTTCGCGAGGCGATGTGGGGTCTGGTGCAAGTCGGCATTTCAAAGCTTCCCTTTGATTTTCGGGCTTACGCAAACAAGCACTTCGAACGCCTGACACAAAATCTTCTTAATCCCAACTGGGAGCATTGGCTCAAGGAGTTTGGATAAGCAGTAATGGAGTCAACGACTCCAGTCGTTGAGTTAGCCAAAGTCGGGAGGCTTTGGACTCCGCGGTTCAAATAATATTTCAAGAGATCAAAACCCTTGCGAAGGTTTAGAACATTGAATTAGTTTTTATGAAGATTTGAAAACTTGGATTGAAACCTCCGCAAGGTTCTCGCAAACTAATTTTCAGGAGACCTAACAAAACATGGCTGAATTACCGAAGCAGGCGCAGGTTGTCATTATCGGGGGTGGCGTGGGCGGATGCAGTATCGCCTATCACCTTACACTGATGGGCTGGAAAGATGTCATCATTCTCGAACGACACGAATTGACGAGCGGTTCGACGTGGCACTCCGCGGGTCTCGTCGGGCAGATGCGCTCGGATGCCAACCTGACGCGCTTGATGCATTACAGCACGGAACTTTATGGCCGCCTCAAAGCAGAGACCGGGCAAGATACCTCCTGGCGCGAAGTGGGCGGTATTCGCCTCGCTTCTTCAGCGGAGCGCATGGAAGAGCTCAAGCGCCTGGTGGGTATGGCGCGCTCATTCGGCGTCGGGATGGAATTGATCTCCCCCAAGGAAGCTCAGCAACGCTTCCCGCTCATGTCGCTGGACGGCGTGGTCGGCGCGGCGTTGACACCCAGCGACGGGATCATCGACCCGACCGGTCTGACGAACGCGCTGGCCATCGGCGCAAAGAGCCGGGGGACACGCATCTTCACGAACACAAACGTGGAGAAGATCAACTTAAAGAACGGCCGCGTCCATGAAGTGGTCACGGATCAGGGCACGATCCAAACCGAGATCGTCGTCAACGCCTCGGGCTTGTGGGGGCGCGAAGTCGGCAAGCTGGTCGGCTTGAGCCTGCCGGTCACGCCGATGGCGCACCTCTATCTCATGACTCTGCCAATCGAAGGTGTGAATCACAACACACCGACCCTGCGCGACCCCGACCTATTAGTTTACTGGCGCGAAGAAGTGGGCGGATTTGTAATGGGCGGCTATGAACGTCAGCCCGTCCCATGGGGCTTGAACGGCATCCCGCGTAATTTCAAATTCCAACTGCTCCCTGAAGATTGGGAGCGCTTCACACCACTGATGGAAAATGCCATCAAGCGCGTGCCGATCATGGAAAAAGTGGAAGTCAAGAAACTACTCAACGGTCCCGAAGGCTTCACGCCCGACGGCGAATACCTGCTGGGTCCCACCTCGGTCAAGGGCTTCTGGGTGGCCTGTGCGTTCTGCGCACATGGCCTGGCAGGCGCGGGCGGCATTGGCAAGGTAATGGCAGAGTGGATCATCGATGGTCACCCCGAGTGGGACATGTGGCGTCTGGACGTGCGGCGCTTCGGCTCCAACTATAACAGCCAGAATTACGCCGCGGCGCGCACGATCGAGACTTACACCCAGTATTACGATATCCATTTTCCCGGCGAGGAACGCCTCTCCCGCCGAAACCTGCGGCTCTCTCCCACCTATTATCGTCTGCGCGACCTGGGCTGTTCGTTCGGCGAACGGTTCGGCTGGGAACGACCGAACTGGTTCCAGCCCTATGAAGAGAAAGCGACTCATGGTCATGAACCGCTGGGCTGGGCACACCACAACTGGTCACGCGCCATCGGCTACGAACATTTACAAACCCGCGCTGCCGCTGGTCTGTTCGACGAGACCTCTTTCAACAAGATCGAAGTCCGCGGACCCGGTGCGCTCGCCTTCCTCAACCGCGTCTGTGCCAACAACATCGACCAGCCCGTGGGCTCGGTGACCTACACCCAGTGCCTGAACCAGCGCGGCGGCATCGAGTGCGACTTCACGGTCAACCGCATCGCAGAGGAGCGCTTCCTCATTATTACCGGCACGGCGTTCGGACAGCATGATATTTCCTGGCTGTCGTTGAACATGCCCAAAGACGGCTCGGTCAGCATCGAGGACGTCGGTTCTGCTTACGCCTGTATCGGGTTGTGGGGACCTAGAGCCCGTACCATTCTGGAGAAGCTGACGACCGATGACATCTCCAACGCGGGCTTTCCGTATATGACCTCCAAACGAATCTCGGCCGGAGACATTCCGGTGATCGCGTCGCGCGTGACCTACGTGGGCGAGCTTGGCTGGGAGTTTTACTGTCCGATGGAATATGGTCTGCGCCTGTGGGATACGCTTTGGGAAGCGGGCGCGCCCGAAGGGACGGTGGCAGGCGGCTATAAGGCGATCGAGACGCTGAGACTCGAAAAGGGCTACCGTTACTGGAGCGCCGAGATCAGCCCCGATTACACTCCCTATGAGGCGGGTCTTGGCTTTGCTGTCAAACTGGACAAAGGCGAATTCATCGGCAAGGAAGCGCTAGTCAAACAAAAAGCGGACGGGCTGACGCGCAAACTGTGCTGCCTGACGCTATCCGACAGCCGCGTCGTCGCCCTGGGCAAGGAACCCATCCGCGATGAAAGCGGCAGGGTCGTCAGTTGGGTCAATTCGGGCGGATATGGCTACTCGGTGGGGCAAAGCATCGTCTATGCCTACCTGCCTATGGAATGCA
>Ga0065707_10000467_pt1 | contig 75943 bp, 66 predicted proteins | sample SwiRhicommuniRL3_FD_59094 | JGI IMG/M metagenome (GOLD analysis project Ga0065707, IMG submission 59094) | Switchgrass rhizosphere bacterial communities from Rose Lake, Michigan, USA - RL3 v2 (version 2) | ecosystem: Host-associated > Plants > Roots > Rhizosphere > Soil | place: East Lansing...
ACAAAGCGGTGATCGGGGAGCTTTTGCCATTTTATTTGAACAATACAAGCACCTGGTTTACAAAACAGCCTACCTTATGCTTGGAGAATCAAACGAAGCAGAAGATGCGCTTCAGGAAATCTTTGTTCAAGTATATAAGTCGCTTTCCGGGTTCGACCCTGGCAGGGCAGCTTTCACAACCTGGCTTTATCGCGTCACATTTAACTATTGTCTGAATCAGCGCCGCAAAAAGAGTCCCTTCACGTTGCCATTGGAGGATATTTCTCCGGCGCTCAAGAGTGATTTTCCTAGTACCCAACTAGCGGAAGAAGAAATCGTTCAACAGGCGATCGAGAAATTAACCGACAAACAACGCGCGGTGGTGATCCTGCGTTATTTCTGGGACCTGCCTTACGCGGAGATCGCTCAAATCTTGGACGTGCCACTGGGTACCGTTAAATCAAGAATTGACCTGGCATTGAAAACGTTGCGAAAAGGTATGGAAGAACAGGAATCTGGCAAAGGTTCTGTTTCTCAAATGGAGGTGTGCGAATGAATTGTGAACAAGTCCAATCTTTGTTGCCTGCCTATCTGGATAACGAGGTAACACCATCTGAACGCATGTTGATTTTGGCACATCTTTCTGGTTGTACTGTTTGTCAGCAGGAACTGAACCTGCTGTCTACAGCTCGTAGCCAAGTTCGCGGGACGCTGCAGCGTCGCGCGATCCAGGCTGTCCCGCCGCGGGAAGCGTGGAGTCGGCTCGAGGCAAGGTTGATGGAGGACGCGCAACCTTCATCGAAATTTATGGCGTGGTTCTCGCACAAGGCGCCTGGTGCGAACCGCCTATCCAATCATTTTTTCGGAGGCGTAAGAATGCAAAAACAATGGATCTTTTCGGCCTTGGCGGGAGCGATCGTGCTCGCCGTCCTGGCCATCCTGGTCGCAAGGAATGTCACACCCGTATCGGCACGTGAGATCCTGGATCGTGCCTATAATGCCCAGTCTACACAAAGCAAAGGAATTCTTCACACACGTATTGAAACCTATCAAAACCTTTGTGTCCGCCCGGAGGGTCAGGGAGGGGCAATCACGACAGTGATGGAAAGCTATGTTGAACCGCAAACCGGGTATTTCCGTACGGTCAGCACGGAGGCTAAAACTGGAGCTGTACTAGAGGTCTTTGCTTTTGATGGAGCACATATTTATAACGGACACCGATCCGTAGACGTTAAATCTGATCTTCCTGAACAAGGCCCGGCATCCGATGAGAAGCAGATCGTTTGTGACCAGCCTTTTGGTCCAACGAACGACCTCCTAACCGTCTATCGTGGTTCACAAAACAGCATTGCCACGGCAGATCTTCCAAGGGGAATAGGTATAGAAACTAACGATGAGCTGTTTCAAAAGATGCATAAGGATCCAAATGCGAAATTGCTCGGTGAGGAAAACACGCTGGACGGTCGCAAGGTTTATGTAGTGCGCTCCTGGCAACCTGTGAAGGCGGTCATCGAGGGAAGCACGGAATTGCCGATGGGTTGGGTAGTATCCTATTTCGATAAGGAGACTTACAAAATCGTGGAAAGCCGCGCTACGATTGAAAGAGATGGAAAGGATTTACTGGTCTACTCCTATCGGGTGTTGGCAGATGAAATCCTCCCTGCAGGAGGCTACCGCGGCTGGGATCTGAGCGATCTACAAGGAATTGCGATCGTGGATGATCCCGATGGCCAACATATAAAGTTATTGCCGGAGGTGATTTCCCAACAAGAGCTTGCTTCCCGCGCCGAATCCGCTTATCTGCTGAGCAACATCCCCGATGGCGTTACCTTGGAAATCAGTGCTGCACCGAGACAGCCCAAAGGTCAACTATTTCTCTACACGGCATCTTATCGCAGCGAAAGGGGTGATTTTCTTGTGATCGAATCCGTAGGCCAGGAAAAAATCCAAGCAGCTGGTGAAAGTTCCGATGAGTCTTACACCACGGCAAGCGGACTAACCCTCAAATTCCTGGAAAGCAACAAGGCAGGCAAGCCATACACTTCAGCAATTGTTGAAACACCCCAGGGCACGGCATTCATCCTCAACAGTATCTTGCCACGCGAGCAGGTAAAGGAACTGGCGGAAAAATTGGTGCTGGTCAAATAATGGTTCGACCACGCAAATATCTATAGAACGAAAAAACCTGAGGCTCAGGAAGCCTCAGGTTTTTTCGTTGCCGGGCTTCATCGCTGAGCTTTGCAAGATTACACATCTGGGCGTTTGTTGATAGACTCCCACTTTTGCCGCCAAAAGGATAGTATAGGTAGAGGACCTCAGTGTAACGGTGAAAATTCCAAGCTTGGAAGAAAAATTAGCTATTGCTCGCCTAAAGCAAGGTGACCTGGACGGAATGGAGGCACTGGTCAAACGCCATCAGGTTCGGGCGGTTTCGGCTGCCTATTTGATTGTGCGTGACCCAAAACTTTCCGAGGATATTGTTCAAGAGGCTTTCCTGCATGCAGTAGAAAAGATCGATCAATTCGATGAAAGCAGACCGTTTGGTCCCTGGTTCCTCCGCAGCGTGATCAACGCTTCCACAAAGGCAGTTCGAAAACAAAAACGTTTTATCCCCTTGGATGGGACACTGGATGAAGAAACATCCAAAGTCGCTACTTGGCTTATCGATCCTGACCCGCACCCGGAAAAAATCATCGAAACGCAGGAAACGCGCCAGATGGTTTGGAACGCCCTGGGAGAATTAACAGCAGAACAACGCGCGGTCATTATCATGCGTCATTTTCTCGAAATGAGCGAAGCAGAAATGACAGAGGACCTGGATCGACCACTCACTACGATTCGGTGGCGACTAAAAACAGCCCGCAACCAACTCCGGAAACTTCTTCATTTTTTCTGGAAGTCAGAGTATCAAGAGGCGCAAGATGAAAGATAAAGATAAACCTATGGGAAACAAAAACCCTACCATCCAATCGATACTGGAACACCTGGCAAAGGAAACCATTCTGTCAGAGAAGACGGATTTGTGGCCTGCTGTTCGAGCTGACCTTGCAGCGAGCAAAACATTATTGCAATCCAAGGAGCTTTCCATGAATAAAAGATTTGTGTTCGGTGCGCTAGCAACAGTGCTGATACTTTCGATTGTGGTTGTTTTCGTGGCGAACAATGTGACCACTGTATCTGCCAAGGAAATCCTGGACCGGGCATATCAGGTCCAGACCCAGGCAGCAGCATCACAGGGGATTGAACATATTCGCACCGAAATCTATGGTAATCTTGAAGCCCAGCCAGAAGAACAGGGGCTCTATACAACTACGGACAAATATCTTGACCTCCAGAGTGACAAATTCCGGCGGATCATCATCGACAATCAGACTGGCAGAGTGATCGATGTTTTTGGATATGATGGATCGAATGCCTATAGTTCGGATAGCACAAAGGGCGCCCCGCAAAGTGCTGCTCCGCTCACCGTCTATCGTACTCCTCAGAATCCGCCAACCACAGAGATTGGAACACTGGGTAATGGAAACGGTGGATTAAATACAAAGACTCTGTTCGACAAGATGCGCAGCGATCCCCAAGTGCAGCTTGCCGGTCAGGAAACATGGGAAGACGGGCGCACGGTCTATGTGCTGCGTTCGGAACAACCGGTCAGAGTCTTAATAGCGAATGAAGCGCAAAGCCCCAACGGAATTATCGATGTGTACTTTGACGTGGATTCCTACGAGTTGGTCGGCAATCGCGTCACCATCCAAAAGGATGGCAAGGAACTATTGATCGGCTCGCAGCGCGTCCTGGTGGATGAAACCCTTCCAGAAGGAAGCAGCATAGCCTGGGATTTGAGCGACTTGCAAGACGTAACTATCGTTGCTGATCCCAACGGCCAACACGCTCTGCCCGAAGTGATTTCCGCCGAAGCACTGGCAACGAGGATTCCATCTGCTTATCTGCTTCGGACAGTCCCGGATGGTTTTTCGCTGGAGGTCAGCGTCCTGCCAAAGCAATTTACGAATCGATCTGGGAATGGACCATTCTTTTATGAAGCAGGTTATATAGACCAGGCTGGTGACTATTTCGTCATTCGAGCCTTCGACGACAAGCCGCTTAAAGATACTTCCTGGGCAGACGAAATTTACACCACTGCCAGTGGATTAGTACTCTATTTCGTCAACCAACCGAGTCTCGACCCAAAATTTACCGGGGGGCTGATGCAAGCTCCGAATGGTCACACGTACGCGATCGACAGCACGCTGCCGCGCGAGACGGTCAGGGAATTGATGGAACAGTTGGTGTTGGTTAAGTAAATAATTGGGGTAATAAGTAAAAAGAGACTTCCGAAGCCTCGTAGACTTCGGAAGTTTTTATTCTGAAAACGATGAGAGGCTAAATCGTCAATTCTCCTCTGAACACGGTCACCGCCTTGCTCACCAGAACTACTTTGATTCTCGTGCCCGGAACAGAAACCATTTGCCTATCATGATAAAATTTAAGAAGTCAGATTTTCGATACAAGCTGATTATTGTAAAAAATGGATTTCAAGCGCGATCGCCCAACAATTGGCATCTTACCAGGGTGGTCAGGTTTGGCAGGCACAATCCCAGACCGTTATCTTGCTTCTGTTCTGGCAGGCATTCAATCCGCTGCCCGCATCCGACAATGTCATCTTTTGCTGGCATGGGGTTTAGGGCGCGTGTCTGATTCCAGTGGCGCATTCCCAGCCTGGCCCGTGATTTCCTCGGACTCGGATTTTGTACCTGTTGGCCCGTGGAATACAGATGGTTTGATCGTCTTCGCACCCCTGCGGCATGAGGAGCGTTCACACTATCTTCAGGAGTTGAGCAATCAGGGTTACCCTATCCTCTTCATTGCCACGGGTGAGGGAGAGCCCATGATTTCAGTCGATAATGAGGCCGGGATTCGCCAGGCTGTAGCCCATATGAGGGATCATGGTCATCGCAATATTGCCTTCATGGCCGGCGACCCAAACGATAAGGGAGATAGTGAAATCAGGCTTCAATCTTATTATGCGGCGATGAGAGATTATGGGCTGGACATTGATCCAAGGCTGGTGATCCAGGGATGGCACGATTTTTCAGAAGGTTACAAGGCGACCAGGACGCTCATCGACTTAGGATTAAAATTTACGGCCCTGGTGGCCAGCGATGATAATAGCGCAATTGGGGCCATGAAAGCGATTCGGGAAGCGGGTCTGCAAATTCCTCGTGATATCGCCATCATTGGCTTTGACGATCAGCCAGACGCGGTAGCACAGGTACCCCCGCTGGCAAGTATCCATGTTCCCCTCACCTTGATCGGTGAGCAGGCGCTGACCCTTATGTTCGATCATATTACCCAGCAGCGTGATCTCGAATCTGTTCGGATACCAACTCGACTGGTGCCGCGGCAATCCTGTGGGTGTATGCCGCAAGTTGTCTCTTCAGCAGGCAAGGGAACCTCACAATCTAGGGTGTCTATCCGTCATTCGCAACCGGCCGATGATGAGATGCAGAGCCTCAGACAGCAACTGGTGGATGAAATGACTGCCACGCTTCCACATGTATCGCGTTTTCCTCATGGAGAACGAACCAACCATCTTTGTGCCAACCTGGTGGAAGCTTTTTATACAAGTTTAAACGCAGAGAATTCTGTTCATTTTCAAAAAACTCTGATGGATTTCCTCCACGAACTGGAAATGGCAGACGATAAGATCGATCCATGGCAGGAAATCGTCTCCGCTTTGCGGCGCGAGATGACTCATTTACCGGTCAACTGGAGGCGCGCCCGGATACGACGTCTTGCGCAAGATATGCTGCATCAGGCACGGGCGGCCATCAGCGAAAGTGCCCAACGGCAGGATTACCGGCACCAATATCAACGCGAAATTATTTCCCAGGCGCTAAGCGAACTGACTGCTCACTTAAATGTCACCCTGGATAAACGACTAGCCGTCGAGGTTCTGGATGCTCATCTCTCGACAATAGGCATTCGACATGCCCGGGTCGCCCTCTTTGAACCTGAAGGAGATGATCCCATTGCATGGAGTGTATTGCTTAATGCTGATCTACACTTGACCAGTCAACGATTCACCACGCGCGAGTTCCCAGCACCAATGCTCTATCCACCAGATGAGTTATTGAACCTGGCTCTTGTACCCCTGGTTTTTCAAGATGAGCGAATGGGGTATGTGGCTTTCGACGCTGGAAACCTGGGCTCTTGTGGAATTATTGCAAGGCAACTCGCCGCGACCTTCAAAGCTTCAGATTTGCATGCACAGGTTTTCGAGCTTTCGCTCACAGATGCCTTAACCGGCATCTACAACCGGCGTTATTTCGATCTTTTTCTTAGTAATGAAGTTGAACGCAGCCGGCGATTCGAACACGATCTGACGATCATTATGATAGATATTGACTATTTTAAAACGTATAACGATTCCTTCGGTCATCCGGCTGGAGACCGGGCCTTACAGTCTGTAGTGATGTGCCTTCAAAAGGGACGCCGCAGGGCAGACGTATTAACCCGTATTGGAGGCGAAGAGTTTGCACTCATTCTTCCTGAAACCGGGGTTACTGGCGCGCTGGAAGCCATCGAAAGAATCCGCGCTGCAATGACAGTTTCATCGGCCCTCAAGCAGCCTCTTACCCTAAGCATGGGAATCAGTACATTGCACGGAGATGAAATCGAAGCCAACCTTCTCATCCAGCAGGCGGACCTTGCTCTTTATGAAGCCAAGCGGAAAGGACGCGACCGAATATGTGTTTTTGAGGATAACGGTTCGACTAATAAAACTGATCTTGGTTAGAAAGATAGATTGAAGCGCCAATCTTGTTTTAAAATAAAACAGCCCTATGAAACTACCATGGGGCTGCTTCTTTTCCAACGTGACTAAATATGGATGGGACTTCCTTCGGCTGCATGCGCCGCTTCCATCAGCACCTCGCTCAGAGATGGATGGGCGTGGACGTTGCGCGCGATTTCGTGCGGCGTCAGCTCCATTAGATGCGCAAGCGTCAGTTCGGGCAGCAGCTCGGTCACTTCTGGACCGATCATGTGCGCGCCCAAAATTTCACCGTATTTTTCATCCACGACGATCTTCACCCAGCCCGCGTAGTCGCCGAGTCCCAGGGCTTTGCCATTCGCCTGGAAGGGAAAACGCCCCACTTTGATGCTGTAACCGCGTTCCTTGGCCTGGGCTTCGGTGAGTCCAAACGACGCAACCTGCGGATGAGAATAGGTGGCGCGCGGCATCATTTCATAATCCAGCGTGACTGTTTCTGCACCGGCAATATTTTCCGCAGCGACAATACCCATCGCCGACCCGACGTGTGCCAGCATGAGCTTGCCCGTCAGGTCGCCGATGGCATAAATGTTTGGCACACTGGTCTGCATCTTTTCATTGATCTCGACAAAGCCGCGCTCGTTGACCTTGACTCCAATCTCCTCCAGCCCAAACCCCTTGGAATTGGGACGGAATCCAATCGCGACCAGGGCCTGCTCAGCTTCGAGTGATGTTTCCTTGCCTTCAGCGGATACTTTGACTTTCACGCCGTTGGCCGTCGCCTCGACTGATTCGACTTTATTCCCAACCAGGCATTTGATGCCGCGCTTCTCAAATTCCTTTTTTAAATCTTTCGAGACTTCTTCATCTTCCAGTGGGACCAGACGCGGGAGCATTTCAACAATGGTTACATCTGCGCCATAAGAACGCCAAATTGTGGAGAATTCCACACCGATCGCGCCGGAGCCGATCACGATCACGGACTTTGGAAGTTTCTCCTGCAGGATCGCCTCAAGATAGGTCACGACTTTTTCACCGTCCACTTTCCATGCATTAGGAACCGCCACACTGGCCCCTGTCGCCAGGATCATATTTTTGGTAGTTAACTCTGTCGTCTTGCCATCCTTGTCTTTAACGGAAACAGTTGTCGGGTTGGTCAGGCGTGCTTCCCCCATAAAGACCGCGATATTGTTCTTGCGCATCAGGAATCCAACGCCTTTCACTAGGCGATCTGAATTCTGTCTCGAACGTTTCACAGCGACGCCAAAGTCCAGTTTCAAATTATCAAATGAAAAACCAAAGTCTTTGCCGCGTTCGCGTAATATGTGTGCGACATAAGCATTTTGTAACAACGATTTCGAAGGGATACAACCCACGTTGAGACAAACACCGCCCAGCCATTGCTTGTCAACGATTGCCACTTTTTGCTTCAGTTGCGCGGCACGGATCGCGGCAACATATCCCGCTGGCCCCGCACCGATCACAACCACATCAAAATTTTCAGCCATATATTTCTCCTCTTGGATGTCATAGCAAGTCTCCAAAGCAATCTTCTTATCGATCAAGAGATTGCTTCGTCGCACACCTGCCCTGGCGCACACTGCCAGGGAGGAACACTCCTCGCAATGACGTTAATATTTATTATTTTACACTACAGCCAACGTCTCACGCGGGATTTGTAGCTGGTGAAGACATCCTTAAACTTTTGCTCGAGATAGGTTTCCTCCCGCTCGATGACCAAACGATCCATTGTGAGGATATAAAACGGAGCCATTACGACTCCCCAATACAACCCCGAGTTCAATGGCAGGCCAATCACCATTAACAGAAAACCAAGGTAAATTGGATTCCGTGTAAAACGATAGATCCCTGAGCTGACCAGTTGGTTTGCCGAACCGTGCGGATCCAGCGTCGTGCGTGCCTTTCTGAATTCAACAAACGCACCGATGCCAAGCAGAAATCCAACAAAGGTCAGGAGCAGACCGATGTTCCGTAAAATCAGCGGCGCAACAAAGGGGAGGGGAGCAAAGCGCCCCAAAAAATAGGCGATCACAATGAAGATCAAAGCGATGATAGGTGGATGGATATTTTTGTTGATATTAGGATGGTCCTGCTCTTTTGCCATGGAATTCCTCGGTGTTTAAAAAGTGCCGCATCATTTACTGATTACTGAGACAAGCGTTAGATTTTCTGCGCAGTCATTAAAAAGACGGGGAATGTCTTCTCTTCATTACCTATTTTCTTTTTGATTTCATGGGCCGTCGAAAACAGGACATTTCCAAAACCAATATTTTCGACAGTTTTCTGAAGTTCATCACGATCAAAACCCAGATGTACATCGGTTGTTCCATCGGTGTGGAAGGAACCATCTTCCTTATCCAGATCCGCAACCAGCAAATAACCCTTGGGGACCAGCAAATCACAAAACTTAACCAATATATCGTTTACGTCATGAATATGGTGCAAGGTCATTAGGGAATATGTTAAATCATACTGTTCCACTGGCAAGGGATCGGATGCTAAATCGAGCCGCACAGGATGCATGTTCGTCACGCCGGCGCTTGCAATTTTCTCCCTCAACACATCCAGCATGCCCTGTGACGTGTCTGCAAGCGTGATCGGTCCAAGATCTGATTGGAGTGCAAAACTCAATAAGCCTGTGCCACACCCATATTCCAAAGCTTTCCTCTTAGTTGACAACGGAATCGCTCTGCGAATGGCTTCTGCCACGGCCCCTGCACGTTCGACCTTTTTCGGATCCGAATCCCAATCTTTTGCTCGTTCGTCAAAGTTTGTCATTTACGCCCAGTTCTCCAGTGTATCTTTTACCTGCATTAAAAACCAGTCTGCGGACGCGCCATCCAGGATCCGGTGATCAAACGCAAAGGACAGGTAGATCATAGGACGGATGGCAATGGCATCCTCAATGACCACAACTCGTTTTTGCATCGCGCCGATTCCCAGGATTCCGCATTGAGGTTGGTTAATCACAGGAAAGGCAAACAGCGATCCACTGATGCCATGATTGGTGAGGGTAAACGTCCCACCTTTGACCTCCTCAGGCTGGAGCTTTTTTGAGCGTGCCCGGTTTGCCAGGTCATTCACTGCACGGGCCATCGCCAGTAGAGATAAATTGTCCGCGTCTTTAATGACTGGGACGATCAAGCCTTCTTCTCCAAGTGAAGTTGCCATGCCAAGATTGACAGCTTTATGCACCAGAATTCCTTCGTCTGTCCATGAGGAATTGACATTCGGATAGGCCTTCAACCCTGCCACAATAGCCATCATGAAATAGGCTGTGAAGGTGAGATTAATACCATCCCGCACAAAAATCTCTTTATTTGACGAGCGATGTTTGGCTACGCGACTCATATCCGCTTCCATAACGGTCAGCACGTGTGGTGATATTTGCTTGGACATCACCATGTGCTCGGCGATTTGTTTTCTAATGACGGTGTGCTTGATTAATTGATCGCCCGTAACTGGAGTAACGATGGACGGTGGACGATGGGTAATGGTCTGTTGCACATCGTCCATGGTCTTCTTGCCACTTTCCACATAATTCAAAACATCATTTTTTGTAATGCGTCCATTGAGTCCGGTTCCCTGAACCTGAGATAAATTCACGCCATGCTCTGCCGCGATCTTGGCAACCACCGGCGAAATGAAGCCGATATCTCGGTTGGTGGTTGGTTGTTGAGCGTTAGCAGTTGAGGGTTGATTTTGGACGGTTACAGATTGAGGCTCAGGTGTTGTTTTTTCACTACCAACTGACAGCTGTCCACCCTCAACGGCTTCCCCGGGCTTGCCGATGAATGCCAATACTGTTCCTACCTTCGCAGGAACTCCTTCTTCTGCAAGAATTTTCAAAACTGTTCCAGAGGCGGGCGCAGGGATCTCCGTATCGACTTTATCTGTATTCACTTCAAGAAGCGGCTCGAGTTCATTGACCGAGTCACCTTCTTTCTTCAGCCATTTAATTACGGTAACTTCTTCTACCCCTTCACCTAATAATGGAACCAATACTTTTGTTGCCATAAATGCTCTCCAGGTGATAGTTGGTGGTTGACAGTTGACGGTTAACGAACAGGCAAACTATATCAACCATCAACGAAGCGGCGGATACGCCGCCGGATCAACCTCATTCATCATCTCATAAACTGTATCAAACACGGTCTCCACATTTGGCTTGGACCAGTAATCGCCGTCACTGCCATAAGCGGGACGATGAGCGGTGCCACTCAAGGTCCGCGGCTCGGAATCGAGGTGATAATAGCCACCTTGTTTTTCGATCACTTCCTGCATCATATAGGCAGTCGTTCCACCGGGTACATCTTCATCCAGAAATACAACTCGATTTGTTTTCTTTAACGACTCAACGATCTTTCCGTGAATATCAAACGGCAGAAGGGATTGAACATCGATCACTTCCACATCGATGCCAGCCTTTGATAGTTTATCAGCTGCATCCAAGGCAATGCGGCAGCAGGCGCCATAGGTAACAACTGTGACATCACGACCTTCACGAATTACTTCAGGGACTCCAAGCGGCACAGTGAACTCACTGATGTTATCGGGTACTCGTTCTTTCACACGATAACCATTCAAAACTTCAACCAGGATGGCAGGTTCATCAGTTTTCAATAGTGTGTTATAGAAACCTGCGGCGCGGGTCATATCACGAGGCACGAGCACGTTCACTCCGCGTACCAGGTGAATGATCCCCGCCATGGGCGAGCCCGCATGCCAGATGCCCTCCAAACGGTGTCCACGTGTGCGGATGATCACAGGAGCAGATTGTCCGCCCACCGTGCGCCAATGGAGATTCGCGAGATCATCAGATAGGATTTGCAACGCGTACAACAAATAATCAAGATATTGAATCTCGCAAATCGGACGAAGTCCGCGCATCGCCATGCCAATCGCCTGCCCCAAAATTGTCGCCTCGCGAATACCCGTATCACTCACGCGCAATGCACCATATCTTTCCTGCATGCCCTTGAAACCCTGATTCACGTCGCCGAGAAAGCCCACATCTTCGCCGAACGCGATCACCCGAGGATCGCGCTCCAAAATCGAGTCAAATGCCGCATTGACGACTTCAAAGCCCATGACGGTCGGTGAAGAATCAGAATATGCTGGCTTCACTTCTTTGACGGCAATCGCTTTTCCGCTATATAAATGCGAGCCATAACGTTCCATATTGATCGCATCCTGTTCGTTCTTCCATTGGATCAAAACCTGCTTGGAGGGGTTCGCTTCATCGCGCAAGACTCTCAACGCTTCGTGTGCCGCGGAATGGACGTCCCGCCTCAACGGCGCAGGGAGAGCTGCCAGCCGTTCTTTGATCTGACTCAACGCGGAAGCGTGTGATGAACTACCTGCAATCTCATCGAGCATGTCCATAACCTGGCCGCGCTCTTCCAGGATGGGAGCCAGGTATGCCTCCCAGGCGAGTTTGCGGATGCCCTCTACCACCGCGTAATCCTCCTGTTCAAGAGCGACTAATTCAGGGTCCGTTGCGACGCCGTTTTCGATGATCCACTCACGCAGCTTGCGAATGCAGTCAAATTCCTCCTCGAACTTGAGCCGCTCAGGGGTTTTGTATCGTTCATGACTGCCCGACGTGGAATGCCCCTGAGGCTGGGTCACATCCGTGACATGCACCAGGGCAGGGATGTGATATTGGCGCGCGATTTCTGCCGCGGTGGCGTACGTTTCGAGTAGCGCCGGATAATCCCAGCCGCGCACTTGATAAAGTTCATAGCCCCGTTCGCACTCTTCTTCAAGACAAGGGTCACGTTGAAATCCCTCCAGGATTGTGTAGATATTTTCCTTGACCATCTGGAATTGATTGGGAACCGAAATGCCATAGCCATCATCATAGACCGTGATGACCGCGGGCGCCTGCAAAACGCCGATGGCATTGACTGACTCCCAGAACATGCCTTCCGCAGTGGATGCGTTGCCGATGCTCGCAAACACGACTTCATTCCCGTTTTTCGAGAATTGATTGAACTGCTGGAGCTCTTCAAGTCCTCGATAAAGAACGGATGCATACGCAAGACCCACCGTGCGCGGCATCTGTGTGCCTGTGGGAGATACATCCGCTGCTGTATTGTAGGATTCGGTCTGGTTTTTCCAAGAGCCGTCAGGATTGATAAAGCGATTGGCAAAATGTGCGTTCATTGAACGCCCGCCGGTATTTGATTCGTAGTTGACATCCGCATGGGCATACAACTGGGCAAAAAATTCCTGGATATTCATCACCCCCAACATGAACATCCAGGTCTGGTCACGATAATATCCTGAGCGCCAATCGCCTTTCTGAAAGGCCCGCGCTATGGCAATATTGGCAAGTTCCTTGCCATCGCCAAAAATCCCAAATTTTGCTTTACCACTTAATACTTCACGTCTGCCGATAAGACTTGCCTGCCTGCTTTGATATGCCAGGCGATAATCCTTGATGATCTCTTCTTTCTCGAGGGGAAGTACAACAGTACCCTTTGTTTTGGGCATGAACTCTCTCCTGACTTGAGCTAATAGAGATTATAACAAATGCCTTGACCTGTAGGGGCGACCCATCCACGCAATCAACGGTCATGTTGATGTGAAGAGAATTTATCTGAAGGTGCGTTGGTTAATTCCTGGCGGGTCACCCTACCGTTGAACATTTATCAGGTTTTCATCATCCTCATCCCAGAGCCTGGGATTGGCTTCGATATATTCCGTCTTGTTTCGCAAATCCTTTTCGTTGCGGACTACATGCTCATAATAATTTCTTTGCCAGATTGGCGTACCCTTCAAAGATGGAACTTTCCATAATCGTTTGGTCACACGCGATTTGAATTGCGCAATGATCGCCCCCAAAGAGGCCGGTTGGGGTCCGCGCGGTAGGGGCGACCCGTCCATGCCATCGGTGGTCATAGGAGGTAAAGGTACTTTGCCCGACAGGTAATTGGTTAATTCCTGGCGGGTCGCCCCTACAGGTTGATGGAATATTAAGATGCCGTGAAAATGATTGGGCATCACAATAAATGCGCCTAAGCCAATGTATTGCAACCGCCTTGGTAATTCTTCCCATTCCCATTGAACCACCTTCCCAACTTTGTTTAATCTCATCTCCCCCTTGACCACCTCGCCAAACAGACATTCGCGGTGCCACGCGACAATGGTCACGAAATATGCGCCAGGCTGCGAGTAATCATAATTCGACAAGCGAATGGAACGCCTGTCCTGAGCGCCGTTGAAGGGGCGATGGTGTTTTTGCGGATCGAATTTGGAAGACATGATGGGATTATACTTTCATCATGACCACTCCTTTCTCCACCATCCAAAATCAGGTTTCGCCAGATGTGATTGATCTTGGCCTGGGCGACCCGCCTCTCGCGCTTCTCCCATTGGATTTGCTCCGCGGAGCCGCTCAATTGCGGTTGTCACAAAACGACAATTCCTTTCTGCAATATGGTGCAGAACAGGGAGATGGACATTTTCGTCTTGCGCTTGCAGACTTTCTAAGCCAAGGCTATGGTTTTGAGGTAAGTCCTGAAAGCATCTTCATCACGAACGGTATTTCAAACGCATTGGATTTGATCTGCACGCTTTTCACGCAGGCAGGCGATACGATCTTTGTAGAAGAGCCAACCTATTTTCTGGCGCTCAGGATATTTGAAGACCATCATTTGAAGGTCATCTCCATCGATACAGATGACAACGGACTCATCATCAATTCGCTCGAAGAAAACCTGGCTGAATTCCATCCAAAGTTTCTTTATCTCATCCCCACCTTTCACAACCCAACGGGCTCAACCATGCCACAAGAACGGCGCGATCGACTCGTCGAGTTGGCGAAGGAATATGATTTCATACTTGCCCTGGATGAGGTGTATCACCTATTGAGCTACACTCAAACGCCACCGAAAGCCTTTGCCTCATATCTTGGCGCTGACGCGGAAAATGTCATCTCGCTGGGTTCGTTTTCAAAGGTCCTCGCACCGGGTCTGCGGCTGGGGTGGTTGCAGGCACACCCTGAAAAGATTAGGCGCTTTAATACATCTGGCTTGCTGGACAGCAGTGGAGGACTCAATCCGTTCACATCCGCGATTGTGCGTGAGGTTATCGAATCAGGCGGATTGGAAAACAACATCAATAAGTTAATCAATATCTATGGCGCGCGGCTTCAGGTCATGGACGCAGCCTTGAGACAACATTTGCCCAAGGCCCAATACTCAGTTCCAGAGGGAGGATACTTTTTCTGGTTACGCCTACCTGAAAAGACTGACGCAAGAGAACTTCGTAAAAGTGCCCAATTTTTCAAAGTAGATTTTCGCCCTGGCACGCTTTTCTCCAGTAGAGATGGATTGAAAAACCAGATGCGGCTATGCTTTGTCCATTATGAGGCAGATCAAATCGAAGAAGGCATCCTGAGATTGAGACAATGTTTGGAAAGCAAATAAGCACTGGCAATTGATAACTATGGGCGCCTTGGGCACCACTTGCGGTCCCCTGTTCTACTTTCCCAGCGCCGCTTTGACCGCCTGATATACATCCAAAATCCCATACCCATAGGCGTCATTGGGGACATCTCCCTGGAAACATCCCACCGATGTATCGCCAGTATAAGGATCCGCTGTTTGGGTGAGAAGTTGTTCGGTGCGATCAATATCACCGATCAAACCTGGTTCGGCAGACCATAACAATGCCACCGCGCCGACCACATGCGGTCCCGCCATGGAGGTGCCACTTTCCCTGGCATATCCTCCACCGGGTACAGACGAGAGAACATCAACACCTGGCGCGGCGATATCAGGTTTGATGCGACCTGAACCATCGGCTGTCACAGGACCGCGGCTGCTGAAAAAGGCAACGTTCCCGGACTGATCAATTGCGCCAACCGAGAAGACCGAGTCATATAACGATAACGGCGCGTTGACCGTACTGCAATTCGGGCCATCATTGCCTGTTGAAACGACAACGAAAATACCGGCATCCCGTAAATGATTTGCCGCGTACAGCAATGCGTTCGGATCACAACCTTCCAGTTCAGGACAGCCCCATGAATTGTTCAGAACGTCCGCGGCGCGTGTCGGGTCGCCATCTTTGAGCGGATCACTGCCTTGTGGAAATGGGGCGAGCATGAACTGCATACAATCAAGATACAACGCCGGGTTGCCCAAATTGCGATTCAAGTTTGCACATGCAAACCAGGTCGCGTTGGGCGCGATGCCAATGCCATTTTTTCCCAGAATCGTTCCAAGGGTATGTGTGCCATGCCCGTTATCATCGTAAGGAGATGATTTGCCGTTCCATGGATCGAACCAGTTGTAATTGTCACCTTCCGTATTGCCGCGATAACTGTCATGCAATTCGGGATGATTCACATCCGCGCCGCTGTCAGACTGCCCCACTACAATCCCTTCGCCGCGTACCCCAAATTCACTCCACACTTTATCGGCGCCGATCATGGATACGTTCCACTGCACACCGGTCGGCGCGGCTTGGCCTCCACTGGCAGCCAGGGCTCCGCTTGGGGTCGCAGGACGCAGGCGCGGGCTTGGAATGACTCGGTCCACTTCGGAGCGGGTGGATAAATAGAAACGGACGAGAGTCCCGCCGCGGACTTCCATTGCATTGACGAGATAATAAGGCGTGTATTTGATCCCAAAATTATCAAACGTGTTTCGAAGTCCTGCCTGCGTCTCATTTGCTTTTTTCGTGAGCATTTGATACGCAGCGGTCCGTCGTTCATCAATATCCTGGATCTGTCGAACGCTCGAAAGATCTGCCTGATCTTTCAAAATGACGAAAAGCCGGTCGCCATAAAAACCATGATTGCCATCCGCAAAGAACAGGATAAGGACAACTGCCCACGCCGCAAGCGCGCCCACCGCGCCCGAAGCGCGCGTCACACCGGAGCCTATGCCTGCTCCCCTCATGGATCGGATGATCAAAGCAATCAGCCCTACAACCAGACCCAAACCAACCGCGAAACCAACTGCCTTAAGGGCAATTCCAAAGATGTCACCCAATACAATCGTTAGCTCTGTAGGATCGAAGAAAATCAAGCCGGCCGCGGCCAATAAGCCCGTTAGAATCGCGGCCGCGGCTCGTGAAGGCATGAGGGCTGCAATCGCGAACGCAAACGAGGGAAGAATGGCAAGCAGAATTAATTGCGCGCCGTCATAACCGACTGCGGAACCCAGCAACGCCAGTACTGCGCCGATCCCAAACGCGTCAAGAAAATGATTCTCAGTTGTAGATTCCATCAAGAGCGCCGCAAGCCAGCCAAACGCTAAGCCAGCCAGCAAACTAAGGATCGCATCTGTCAAAGCGCCGAACGCACCAAAAATTGCAAACGGTCCAACGCCAAATGCAGCCAGCAAAAATGCAAAAGAAATGTTGTTTGCTTTCCAATCAATTTTGGTACCCCGAACGCGCGCGACGATCACTGCCGCAATGACACAGATCAAAAATTGTAAAAGGGAACCCATCTGATCGTTGTTCGGACCCAGCAAGCGCAACAGCAGCGCAGGAAACGCCATCAGCGCCGCGCCCAACCAGCCCGCATAAACAGGTTTGAAGCGTTCATCTGTTGTAAAGCGCCATAAGGCCGCAATCACGCCCGTCATAACGACCCCCTGCGCAGCCAGGCCAATCAATCCTGCCCAGGCAAGATTTGCCTGGCTTGCCGAGGCAATCGCGGTTTGTTCGGTAGACCATAATATGAAGTGATAAATCAGCAGGCAGATGGGCATCGGCACAGCAAATAATAAAAACAAAACCAACGCACCCGTCGAGCGGTTCCTCGGTTCAGGCACAGAGATTGGGGTTTCCATTTCGGTCATATCAAACTCCATTATCCATTCAACAAATTTGGAAATCTGTTGAGTAATTTTTCAATCCGCGGCGGCTTCTGCAACTTTTGGCTCGTGTGTTTGCACCTTGAACAATTTAAACGCCCATTGGACAGAGGGTCCAATCAGCAGCGCAAAAATGATCGTTCCCACTCCAAGCGGACCACCCAACAACCAGCCGATCAAAACGACGATCAGCTCAATCGCTCCGCGCGCCACCCGCAGGCTCACTCCCGTAGTACGCTGGATAGCGAGCATCAAACTATCGCGCGGGCCTGCGCCGGCGTCCACGCCGATGTACACCGCGGTGGCCACTCCCTGGATCAGAACACCTAACACGAACATGGCAATCTGTAAGGCAAGATTATTTTTTGGCGTGGAGATCAGATCCAAAGACAGATTGAGCCAGGGACCGATACTCAAGATATTTCCCAAGGTTCCCCATCCTACTTGTTCGCGCAAAGCCAACGCGATTATTAAAATGAGAAAGCCCATGTAAACAGTCATCGTCCCAATTTTGATTCCCAAGATGTTGGCGAGCGCAACTTCCAGCACCAGCCATGTCCCTGTCCCAAGATTCGCACGCACGATCAATGCAATTGCGAGTCCATATAATAGAAAACCAATTTGAATAACAATAAAATCTCTAATGAAAGTATTCCAGCGAATCGGTTTGAGCATTTATTCTCCACATTTTCGCGCTGAGCGGAATGCTGAGTGCAGGTGAGTCGCGGCATATAGTCGAAGCGCGTCTCCAGCAAACATACGCTTCGACTGCGCTTGCCTAGCGGCTCGCTCCGCTCAGCGCGAGACGCAAGCCGAGATAATAACACCTATGATACACTCACGCCATGCCACAGACCATTGAAACACACCGCGACAATTTCACCATCAGTACGGATCCTGCGCGTCTTGATATTGACGTAATCTGTGATTTTCTTACCCGCGCCTATTGGGCAAATACGCGTCCACGGGAGCGCACGGAAAAGGCTTTACAGAACTCGCTGGTATTTGGAGTCTATGACGACGATCAACAGATCGGTCTGGCGCGCGTCGTCAGCGATTATTCGATCTTTGCATACCTTTGTGATGTCTTCATCCATGAAAATTATCGCGCTCATGGCCTGGGCAAATGGCTGATGCAAACAATTATGGAGCATCCAGATCTCAAAGAGATACGCCGTTGGCTCTTGGTTACGAATGACGCACATGAGCTTTACAAAAAGTTCGGTTTCACATCCATCGAAGACCCTGAACATTGGATGCAAAACTTCAAGCGCTTTCCCGAGGCGAAATAATGCCTGCCATCATCCTCAAGCCTGGACGTGAGAAGTCATTGCTCCGCCGCCATCCCTGGATCTTCTCCGGCGCGATCCAGCGTGTGGAGGATGAGCCGCTCTCAGGCGGGACCATCGACCTGCTCTCGTCTAATCAGCAGTTTCTCGCCCGAGCCTCTTATTCGCCAAATTCCCAAATCCGGGCGCGTGTGTGGACGTTCGAAAATGAACTGGTTGACAAAGAATTTTTTCGCAAGCGAATTCGGGCGACTGTTGACACACGTCAAAAGTTAAACGTCGAAAGTCAATCCAACGCGTACCGCCTTATTTATGCTGAATCGGATGGCATCCCAGGGTTAATCGTGGATCGTTACGGCGATGTGCTTGTCCTTCAATCTCTCACCACCGGCTCTGAATTCTGGAAGGAAACGCTCGCCGATCTTTTACTTGAAGAGACTGGGCTCTCAACCCTCTACGAACGCTCCGATGCGGATGTGCGTGAACTCGAGGGCCTGGATTCCAAAGTTGGTTTATTACGCGGCAATCTTTCTTCTCTTATCTTTCCTATTACCGAACATAACTTGAAATTTAATGTAAATTTACAAAGCGGCCAAAAAACTGGCTTCTATCTCGATCAGCGCGCAAATCGTTTACGCGTACGCGGGCTTGCAAAAGATAAGGATGTGTTGGATGGCTTTTGCTATACGGGCGGGTTCACCCTCAACGCGTTGGCGGGAGGCGCAAGATCAGTCATCTCAATCGACTCTTCTGCAGATGCACTCGCTCTTGCAAAAGAAAATGTTGCATTGAACGATCTTCCTTCAGAGAAAACAAACTTCCTTGAAGGCGATGTCTTTCAACTTCTGCGAAAATTCCGCGATGAGAATCGTTCCTTCGATATGATCATTCTCGATCCACCCAAGTTCGCCCCCACCGCCGCGCAAGCCGAACGAGCCGCGCGCGGATACAAAGACATTAACCTGCTTGCATTCAAATTGTTGCGACCGGGTGGAATGCTGGTCACATTCTCATGTTCGGGCGGAATCGACGCGGGGTTGTTCCAAAAAATCATCGCCGGAGCCGCTCTGGACGCCGGTGTCGACGCGCAGATTGTCGAGCATTTATCGCAAAACATCGATCATCCTGTTTCGTTATACTTTCCAGAAGGAGCATATCTCAAAGGGCTGGTCTGCATCAAAAAGTAAGGTGTTATTCTTCGTTCGGTCTATTAAATAACATGTCATTGCGAGGAGCTGCGTAGCAGTGACGACACTGGCACCGCACGCCAGTGCAGGTGAGCAATCTCCCATTTCTTGGGATTGCCTTGTCAGGAAAAACACAGCCTCGCAATGACGTTCTATATAAGGAGGCAGAGATGAAACATTATAAGTATTTAATGATCGGAGGGGGGCTGGCAGGCGATGGTGCAACCAAGGGAATCCGTGAATTGGATACGGAGGGGTCAATCGGCTTGATCAGTATGGAGCCTGATCCACCCTATATGCGGCCAGATCTTTCGAAAGGCTTGTGGAAAGGCCGTCCGGAGGAGAAGATCTGGCGCAAGACGGAGGAACGAGCGGAACTTCATCTCGATCGCAAAGCAGTGCAACTCGACCCTGCGAAAAAATCTGTTGTCGACAATGAAGGGGATGAATACACATACGACAAGCTGCTGATCGCAACGGGTGGCACACCCAATCATCTCTCTTTTGGGAATGGCAACATCATTTATTACCGCAACTTCCGTCACTATAAACGATTGCGAGCGCTGACCGAGACTAGAAACAATTTCGTTGTGATCGGTGGCAGTTTCATTGGTTCTGAGATGGCTGCCGCGCTGACAATTGTAAATAAAAAAGCGACCCTGATTGTTCGAAATCAGGCAATTTGTTATCACATCTTTCCCAATGATCTTGCATTTTTCCTGAACGATTTTTATCGTCAAAAGGGTGTGGAGGTAGTGACAGACGAATCGGTTGCCAGCGTTCAAAAGGAAGGGGACCAACTCACAGTCCGCACCGGAAGCGGACGAGCCTTCGAAACAGATGGAGTGGTGGCTGGAATCGGAATCCATCCAAACCTTGACCTGGCGAAAGAGGTCGGCTTGAAAATTGACGATGGCATCCTTGTAAATGAACGACTGGAAACTTCCGCCCCGGATATTTACGCGGCCGGTGACGCGGCAAATTTCTTCCATTTCGGGCTTGAAAAGCGGACCCGCGTCCAACATGAGGACAATGCCGTCCATATGGGAAAAGTTGCAGGTCGCAACATGGCTGGCGCGAGCGAAGCCTATACTCACATCCCAATGTTCTATTCGGATTTATTCGAACTGGGTTATGAGGCCGTCGGTGAAATGAACAGCAAGATGGAAACCATCTCAGACTGGCAGGAGGAGCCATTTAAGAAAGGCGTGGTTTATTACATGGAGGATGGCCGCGTGCGCGGGGTGTTGTTATGGAATGTCTGGGAAAAGGTAGAGGAGGCGCGTGCGCTGATGAAGGAAAAGGGTCCATTCAAAGCGAAAGATTTGAAGAGAAAGATAACCGGTTGATAGAACAATAACGTAAAGTATGGAAAGATAATAGACTTTGCATCAATCAATTTGAAGGACGATGCAGGCTACATTGTCTTTTTCGCCTCTGTCAAGTGCAGACTTGATGAGTTTATTTATCTTATTCTCCAGCGGAGCCACTGTATTAAGAACAGTCCGGATTTTCTGACTTACGAGTTCAGGTACCTCTTCGTCAGAACCTATCAAGCCATCTGTGCATAAGAAGATCATGTCGCCGGGCCGCAACTTTTCTATCCCTGTTTCAAGTCCATCCGCAACGCCCATGTAACGAGACTCACCAAATAAACTTTTCAAAACAAGTTGTCTTGTCCGGCTATTCTCTGATAATCTGGAAAGCATGCCCAGCCAATAAGCGTTAAGAGAGTTGAGTTGAATTAATTCATCTTTTCTGGATATAAACAGGAATGAATCCCCAAAACTGGACCAATACAAATATTTTTCTGAAAGGATTTCCTTCAAATCGCAAACAATGAGCGTGGTTTCTGGTGTGGACGCGCCTGGGTTGGCCATCGCCATTTCGAACAGTTCACCATTGATTTGTTCAAATAAGGCATAGAAACGCGCCCTAATCTCATTCTCTTGGGGCAGCCGGTCTGTGGAATGAAACAGATCCATGGCTTTTTGGATAGCCAGTTCACTGGCACCCCTTCCCCAATGTCCATCGGCAATCGCCAATAAAACGTTATCCTCCAAGATCGAAACTCCCAGGCCATCCTCATTTGCTTTTGAAGTAGTCCCGACACTCATTCCAAAGCCAATCCTTGAATCAGCGATTACTTGACAATGAATCTCATTCGCTACTTCATAATCTCTGCCATAGATGACTATATTATTTGACTCACCCATCTTATATCCTAAAAGTTTTACACTTCCCGTAGAAAGACATTTTCCACACCATCTTCGGGATCAATGACAGTGCCCACTTTGCGGAAACCAAACTTTTTGGCAATGCGCAATGAAGGTTCATTGGCGGGGCTGATGCTCACCACAAAACGCGTTACATTATGTTCGCGGGTTGCCCAATCCATGAGAACTCCCGCCGCCTCACTGGCATACCCTTTGTCTCGATAATCAGAAAAGATTGTATATCCAAACTCCACGCTGCCGGGAGCATAAGAATTCAAATAGTCCGCACCTGGAAGAGTATGAAAGCCGATGAAGCCGATCATCGTTTTGGTTTCGCGCAAACCCACCGCGCGTAAGAGCCAGGGTTCCAGTGCAGGATTTTCACGCATTTTGATCAAACGCATTTCCATCAGCCATTTCGCTTCCAACCATTCAGATGGAACGTCAAGCCCGATTAAATACGATGCGGATTCGAGATCGCCCTTAAAAGATGTGTTCAGAAAGGCCGGTGACATCGCGATAAGTTCCAGGCGAGGAGAGTGAATGATATCCAATGACTATGCTTCAGCTGGCTTTGGAAAATTGAAAATCAAGCTATGACTGGATGGGAATTTACATCTATTAACAATAATAGGAACACATCATACTCCAAGCAGTAGATTATGTCCCTATTATTAATATTTATGAACGAACGTCAAGATCTAAACTTTACTTATCATCTCCGAGCGATGAAATTGCCCTCAATAACCCCATGATCATTACACCGAGTTGTATCCCTTCCCCTGTGGAAAGAGTAATTTCATTCCCGGTCTTCTCTGCGCGACGTTGAAGAATCAGCGCGGCAGCCAGTCCGGTCACTGCGCCGATGAGCGCGCCAAAAAGTAATATTTTATTTTGATTCATGAGTTATTTCCTTCCTAAGAGTCTATTGAGACTTGCGCCAATTGAATCTAGATAGATAACTGGCTTAACAGCCGCATCTGCTGCCAGCCGGATGCGGATCATAAGCTTATGAACAAAGTTCTGCGCCCATAAAGTATAGGTCGGTGTGATATTAAGTAATCGCTTAAGCAAATAGACAAGGCCCACCAACACCGCAAGAAAGATCAGACTCGCAATCATAATGGGGATCACGATCCATATTGTTGAGATCGCGGCCCAGCGGGCGACATCTCCGCTCTGTTGGAATGTGGCGACATTGATCAGCACAATCAATGCAACGAACAACAACCCAGCAATTACCATTGGTAATAGGATCTGGCTTGTCAATTGTCTGCGATGTCTTTTATACGATGCATGGACGGGTTTGGGAAGTACAGCCTTCATGACTTTTATTTTAACATAATTGCAACAGAAGATACTTGGGGGAAATGCCTGAGTTAAGGTAGGGATTAACTTAAACGCACAAGGCGGTCAGGCGTGCCTCGCCCAGGCACGCCAAGACCGCCCCGGCATTGGGGAACTGGACTTGACCGAATTGCTCTTTATCAAGCCCTAAAGATCTTTGCGAACCACCCGAATGAATGGAAAGGGAGTGAGACCTTTAGGGTTTCGAAATATTACCGACGATTCCGCAGGAAGGTTGGGATATCCAGATCGTCCCGGCTTACAGGAGGCAGAGACGACGATTTTGTCTCACCAGATTGAACATCCGCGTGAACGCTGACCGATTCAGAAGCGCGCATGTAAACGGAAGAGTCGTTCCGCTTATTTTCGCGAGGGTTGCGCTCCAGCGCGCGACGGGGCATGCTGCTGCGATCGAAGCCGGTCGCAATGACCGTGATACGGATGTCGTCGCCCATATTCGGATCGATGACCGCGCCGAAGATCATATTCACATCGGGATGAGCCGTCTCACGGATGATGGCCGCGGCCTGATTGACCTCGAAGAGCGTCATGTTCGGACCGCCGGTGATGTTGAAGAGGACGCCGCGCGCGCCATCAATGGTGATATCGAGCAGTTGACTCGAGATGGCGGCCTCTGCGGCTTTTTTCGCTCTTTCGTCACCTTCGCCTGTCCCAACCGCCATAAGCGCCGCGCCACCCTCAGACATGATCGCGCGCACATCTGCGAAATCAAGATTGATCAAACCGGGAACAGTGATCAACTCTGAAATGCCCTGGATGCCCTGATGCAGAACATCATCCGCAAGGCGGAAGGCATCCTGCAAACTGGCGCGCTTATCAGCAACCTGCAACAGACGGTCGTTTGGAATGGCGATCAAGGTATCTGCATGTTCTTTGAGCTTGCCAATGCCCACATCTGCAGACTGCAAGCGGCGCATTCCTTCAAATGTGAAGGGACGCGTCACCACGCCGATGGTCAGCGAGCCGCTTTCCTTGGCAATTTGCGCGACAACAGGCGCCGCGCCAGTACCGGTTCCACCGCCCATGCCCGCAGTGACGAAGCACATATCCGAGCCTTTCAGCACGTTATAGAGTTCGTCTGCGGATTCCTCAGCGGCCTTTCTCCCGATTTCGGGATCGCCACCCGCTCCCAGGCCGCGCGTGAGCTTGTCACCAAGCCGCACACGCGTAGGTGCCTTTGCGAGCATGAGGGCCTGCGCGTCGGTGTTCACTGCAATAAATTCGACGCCCTGAATGCCTTCATCGATCATGCGATTGACAGCATTGGTTCCGCCGCCTCCCACACCGATCACTTTAATGCGGGCGAAGGCTTCTGCTCCCTTCTCTTCAGCTTGCTTATTGGTCGAGTCCATGTCTACCTCCATCAAAAATTAGGTCTTATGATGCTTACAATTAATTCCGTAGCAAAAACTTAATAATTACCACGGTCAATCTTGATTCCAAAGGGAATTGGGACCAAGTTACGGCAAAATCCTACCAAGCCACTTTTTGACAACATCCATATTCATTTCTCCTTTCGAGCGTCGGCTGCGGCCACCACCCAGGTCATGATCGTGCATTGACATTGCCCAGCGCAGCAGACCTACGCCGGTCGAATAAGCGGGGGAATTCAAGCGGTCTACTAAGCCCAATAAATTCTCAGGTTGTCCCGTGCGGACAGGAACATTCAACACTTCAGAGGCAACCCGTTTGATGCCGGGCAACGCAGACGTGCCACCTGTCAACACCATCCCGGCCGGTAAAAGTCCATCGTAGCCAGAGCGCTTGATCTCCTGTAACGTGAGCGAGAAGATTTCCGCCACGCGTGCTTCGATGATATGAGCCAGGTCCTGGCGATTGATCTGCGCTGGCCGGTCTTCGCCGAAGGGTCTGATTGAAAAATATTCCTCAGGTCCAACGCCGGAACGCATTGCATAGCCTTGTTGTTTTTTCACATCTTCAGCCTGCTCGAAGGACAGTCGCAACCCATGCGCAATATCCTGTGTGACGTGGTTCCCACCGACGGCCAGCACCATCGTATGCCACACATCCCCATCTACGTAGATCGCCAGGTCAGTGGTACCGCCCCCGATGTCACAAACCGCCACGCCCATCTGACGTTCCTGATCGGTCAAAACAACCTCACCCGAGGCGAGCGGGTTCAACACAAATTGCTGGATCTCCACACCCGCCGCACCCACGCATTGACGCAAGTTATCAACCGTCGCGGCAGAGGCTGTGATGATGTGCGCTTCCACCTCGAGGCGATAGCCATGCATTCCCTTTGGGTTGCGAATCCCATCCTGTCCATCCACCGTAAAGCCGCGTTGGATCACATGGATGATTTCGCGATCATGCGGGATCGCCACCGAACGTGCCTGCTCAAGAGCATGAGCAATATCAAATGGCTCGATGATATTGCCGTTGACCGCGGCAGCCCCTCGGCTATTGACCGACGAAACATGCGCACCGGCCATGCTCACCAATGCGGAGGTGATCTCCAGCCCGGAAGTCGACTCAGCTTTTTCCACTGAGCGCGTGATCGCCTGTGAAGCCGCAGCCAGATCCACAATGATGCCTTTGCGGATCCCCGCCGAAGGTTCGATACCCACCCCAAGGATTCGAACGGATTGGTTGTCCTCCACTCGTCCCACGAGCGTGCAGACTTTGGTCGTGCCAACATCAATGCCTACAACAATTTCTTCCATGTCATTCACTCATCCTGTAATATGGCGCGGCCGGATAGGTTACATTGATCAACGCAGGCCGAATGCCTCTTTGCGTCAATGAAGCCACCATCGATTCATACACACGCATCTTCAACTCAACATCTCTTGCACTCGTCCCAAAATAGACTCGCCAGCCGCGCGGGTCATTCCATCCAAAACCAGAACCTGCATCATACAAAATCGGCACACCCTGTGGAACATGCCCAGCCAATCCCTTCAACGCCTGCACCATTTCCGATGAAATAAACGGAGCGGGAGTCAGCGGATCGGAAGACACGTTCACTTCCGTCGGCGGAGCAGAGAGCGCTACGACAGGGATCAGGGCTGCATCCTCTCCATGCGGACGAAATGCAATGCCATCCTCTGAGACCCAGGTATATCCATCGCCCTGCTGCCAGCGGATAACAGGTTGTCGCTCAGTGATTTGAACCAAAACAGTATTAGGCAAAGCAACATCCACTTTGGCAGAAAGAAGCTCCGGATAACTAAGACGCAGACTCTTCTCCAATGCCGAAGGGATCAGCAGGAAAGCTGGCTTTCCTGCGATATTCAGCGACGTGTTAATTTCGGCCGGAGTCAACATCTGATTGCCGGTTACCTGCGCTTCGGTGACGCGTAATTGAGGCAGGTTGAACGCGAAATAAAGTGCGGTACCCAGGATTGCCACAGCAAAAAATGAAAGCAAACGCGGTCCCAAATGTGGACGAGAAATGCTAATGCTACGCATCTCTGCATCGGGCGCAATCGGCAGCAGGGCAATCTGGAAACGGCGACGCGAACTACGCCCGGTGCGCGCAGCACCTGAACCTGAGCGGGCAGACCGTCGTGTCGAGCGGACATTCTCCTGCCTGGCACGAGTCGTCACCGGCGGTGCAGAACGTGTAACTACCTTTTTGGCGCGTTCCACTCGTTTGTCGCTATCCTGTTCACGGCGCAGACGAACGACGTCAGAACGAGTGGGGTCTCTTTTCTCGCTCATGTGTTCCTCCGATACATATGCGACGTGTGGTCGCGGTCGACCTTGCGGTCCATCGCCAGTTCAATCAATCGATCAATCAGTTTTTGATAAGACAGCCCGCTGGCTTCCCAAAGTTTGGGATACATGCTGATCTTCGTAAAGCCAGGGATGCTGTTCAATTCGTTGAGATAAATATTGTTCGTATCCTTTTCCACGAAGAAATCGACGCGCGCCATGCCTGCGCAATCAATGGCTTTATAGGCGCGCACTGCATACTCGCGAATACATTCACTGATCTCATCAGGAAGTGGAGCAGGAATCAACAACCCGGATGTACCATCGATATATTTTGATTCGTATGAGTAAAACTCACGACTTGGCAACACTTCACCACAAACAGATGCAACCGGTTCATCATTGCCCAGCACACTGACCTCGATCTCCTGCGCGTTCTTTATACCTTTTTGAATCAGGATGCGTCGGTCAAATAAGGCAGCTTCCATCAGACCTTCCTGCAAATCGGAACGGTTGCTGCATTTGGTTACGCCCACAGAGGAACCGAGATTGGCAGGCTTCGTGAACAGCGGATAATCACTGACTTTCTCGGCCTTCTCGATCACTGAAAACATATCGTTTTCGATCTCGGCCCGTAAGACAATCATCATGTCCACGACAGGAATATGGTTGGCGATCATCACATCCTTGAAGACACCTTTATCCATGCCCACCGAGGAGCCTACAACGCCCGCACCAACATAGGCAACATCTGCCAGCTCGAACAATCCTTGCAGCGTTCCATCTTCGCCAAACGTTCCGTGAAGCACTGGGAAATACACATCGACATCAGACCATTTCTTAAGACCCGAAATACCTTCCATGATGTAAATGCCTCGTTCGGAAGGGTCGGGCGAAACAATGACAGGGATCAAGCCCTCTAGCTTGTTATTTTCGAATTTATCAAGCACATCCAGACCTGTCAGCCAGGTGCCCTCGCGGGTGATGCCGATCTGAGTCACCTCATATTTGGCAGGATCAAGCACAGACAACACGGAACGCGCCGACATCAGTGAGACCTCGTGCTCACCTGAACGTCCACCAAATATTACTGCCACATGAAGTTTCTTTTCAGTCATCAATCTCTACTCTCTAGTCTCTGATTGCCATTCTCCAACCAACTCAACTTCCAACTCCAAATCAACGCCTTGCTTTTCCTTCACGGTCTTTATCACCAATTCGATCAAGGCGCGAATGTCAGCCGCTTTTGTATTGTCATGATTAATAAAGAAATTTCCGTGCAAGGGACTGATCTCGGCGTTACCGATGCGAGTGCCTTTTAGTCCTGCAGCCTCGATCAACTTCCCGGCGTAATCACCATTTGGGTTTTTGAACATCGAACCCATACTCGCACCAGGTGGTTGAGTCGTTTTGCGATGCGCGCTAAATTGTTCGATCGTGGTACTGACTGCTTCTTTGGTAGAGTTTTGCAACCTCAACTCAGCACAAAGGACAATCCCATCCAGTTCGCTGCGTTTCAAGATGCTTGTACGATATCCATAGCCCATTTGCTCAGCAGTAAATTTTTCGCGGCCATTTTCCGTAAGCAATTCAGTCCAGATCAAATTACCAGCCACATCGCCGCCGAAGGCGCCCGCGTTTCCATACACGGCACCACCAATCGTGCCAGGGACCGTCGCAGCCCATTCGAGTCTGGCGAATCCTTTTGCTGCACAGCGATTGGCAAGGTTGCTGAAGACGACGCCCGATTCAACCGTGACGGAAGGCTGGTCACCGTTATGGAAGCGGACTCCCTTCGCCCGATTCAATACCACTACGCCGCGCACCCCCTTATCGCTAACCAGAACATTCGAGCCACCCCCCAGAATGAGATAATCGATTTCCTGTTTTTGTAACAACTTGATGATTCGCGCCAACTCATCCGCGGATTCGGCAGTGATGAGAATATCGGCAGGTCCGCCAATGCGCGCGGAGGTGTAAGGTGCCAGAGAGATATTCTCTTTCACCTTGTCGCCGAGCTTGGCGTATAAGATGTCAACGGGACGGGTCATAACCACCATTTCGATTCACTCGTCTTTTTCACTTAATTTCTCGATCAGTTTCTCAACATCCTTTTCAGTCGCTTTTTCCTGGTTTTCCGCGGCCTTGGCCGTGTCCTTCTTCTCTTTCTCGCGTTGACGGGATTCCTTATCGAAAAAAGTCAGAATCATTTTTAACGGTGGCAGGAAGAAAGTCTCAGGGTGAAGCGGATCTTTCTTCTTTTTTTCAGACATTAGTTCCAATTACCTTTCTTTTACCGCTTGTCCAACTCATAACTTAGCTTCTTGTTTGGATTTGCAGGTGGAAAATCCAACGTAGAGTTAAAGCAAATTAGGCAGCACTCTGTAATCCTTTCAATACATTTGTGCTGATCTCATCTGCATCCCCAGCCGAGAGCACAAGTACAACATCATTCGGTTCAAGGTTTTTTAGCAGATAGTCCGTCACTTCGGACAGCGTCTTGATATAACGGGCAGAAAGATGCGGCATGGCACTTACGATCTCAGCCGAAGTGAAATCCTGTTTTGGCTCGCGGGCCGCGTAGACTTCTGTGACAATCACCTGGTCCGCGTCCTTGAAGGCGCGTGCAAAGTCGAGGAAGAGCGTCTGGGTGCGCGAATAGGTATGTGGCTGCCAGACAGCCCAAAGGCGTGCCTTTGGGAAACGCGCCCGTGCGCCGGAGAGCGTGGCTCTGATCTCCGTAGGGTGATGGGCATAATCATCAAAGATGCTAATGCCATTTATTTCCCCGCGCAGTTCAAAGCGACGACCTGTACCCGTAAATTCAGCGAGAGCCTGGGCCGCTTTTTTACGTGAAAGACCCAGCACACCGATGATCGCCAACACAGCCAATGCATTGCGGACGTTATGCTCACCCGGCACCTGCAGTGAAACCTTCACCGACGCTGAAGTTTTGCTGGCCATATTGGTGATCGCTGTAAAATCATAGCCGCCGCGTTCATTGGGTTCGATGTCACGCGCCTGGATCCAATAGGGTGTATTAATCGTCATATCACCCTGCATACCATAGGAGATAACATTCCTGCCCTCTTTGCGCACATATGGGATCAACGCAGCCGCGCCAGCATCTTCGGCGCACACGATCAACGTTCCTTCGGCCGGAAGCAGCGTCACGAATTTTTCAAAGGCTACATACATCGACTCCAGCGTTGGGAAGAAATCCGGATGATCATGTTCAATACTCGTGACAACTTCGATCTGCGGCTTGAGTCCCAGGAACATATTGTCATACTCATCGGCCTCGATCACAAACGTCTTGCCTTTGCCGGCATGAGCATTGACACCCAGGTTATTCACCACACTACCAACGATGAACGATGGATCGCGGCCCATGGTAAATAATACCCAGGCAGTCATAGCGGTTGTCGTCGTTTTTCCATGCGTACCCGCAATCGCGATGCCTGTTTTATCTTCCATCAGGCGACCGAGGAAATCCGCCCGTTTATAAACGGCGAGCCCCGCGCGCCGGGCGGCTTTGACTTCGGGATTATCTTCCTTTATCGCGGAGGAACGTACTACCCAGTCCGCATCCTTTAAGTTGCGCGGATGATGGCCAATATATACGGTTGCACCAGCCTTGCGCACTTCTTCGGCAAAAGGAGTTAAGGCGCGATCAGAGCCGCTCACCGCGTATCCGCTCTCCAAAAGGAGACGGGCGATGGCGGAAAGACCGCTTCCCCCAATGCCGATGAAATGGACGTGTGTCATTTTAGCTGTCAGCTTTTAGCAATTAGCCTTTCGGATTAAATGTAAACGACAAGCACAAAGACAAAAGCAAGAATGATGGCAAAGTAGATACCGGGTTCGCCAAGCAATTGAGGTGGCATATATAACATCATCTGATTGACAGTTTGCAGCAGAACCGGATCAGCAGGTTTGGAAACCACTTCTGGAAACGGATAATCTGCAACATGCATATAGAACAGGATCGTTCCAGCAATCAGATAGCCATTGATCGCGCCCAAGATTGCGCCAAAAAGAGTATCCTGCAAACGTTCACGCACTGCTCGTGAGGCAAGGTGTGGAATGCTGACTACTGTCTGATAGCCAAAATACACAAGCACAATCAGGATAATTGTTCGCACCCAGAACAGAGATTTATCTGTTTCAGGCAGGGTTTGGGCAATCGGGATATACCTGCGCAGCACATGGTTAAGAGCCAGAGCAAGAATCACACTGAACGAGACAAGAAGTTCTTTTGCCCAGCCGCGCATCCAACCCACAATGGCAAAGAGAATTACGAACATCCAAAAAAGATAGACAATGCTCATCATAGCGTTATTCTCCAGCCAGTTCTATCAACGCACTGGCGATTTTTTCGGCGGCGCGTGGATGAGAGAGTTCAAACATGGCAGCCCGCATGGCTTTCAACTTGTTTGGGTTTTCAGATAGAACATTCAATGTAACCAGCAAGTCATCGTTGAGACGATGATCTTCCAACATGATCGCGGCGCCGCGGCGTGTCAGATAATCAGCGTTTACCTTCTGGTAGCGCCATGCATGTGGATAAGGCACAAGCACAGCAGGCAGGGCAAAGAGCGGATATTCTCCCAAAGAACTCGCGCCGGCCCGGGAAACCACTAAATCCGCGGCCGCCAATGCCGCGCCCATTTCATGCAAATAAGGCATCGCGTGATAACGCGCAGCCAGTTCTGTGGGCAATCCTTCACGGGCGCTCTTCACAACCTGCCAGTCTCCATCGCCGCAAAGGTGAATGGTTTCGAACTTTGCAAGCAATCCTTTCAGGTTGTTCAAAACAGCCTGGTTGATCGAATGCGCACCTTTGCTGCCACCAAATACCAAAAGGACCGGGAGTTTGCCGGAGATACCCAGGTGCTGGTGGGCTGTCTGACGATCCCAGAGCGCGAGATCCGGGCGGAGTGGGTATCCTGTTTCATAAATACTTTTGTTAAAGAACTTTTGCGATTGATCAGTCGTTACGGCAATGATATCTGCGAACCCAGCCAGGGATTTCAACGCCATGCCAGGCTCGATATCCGGAACATAAAGAAGAGAGGGAATAGAACGTCCAGCCAGTGCGACCGGCACAGCCACATAACCACCAGTAAAGAATAGGACATCCGGTTTGAAGTCATTGAGAATTTTGCGTGCGGCGAGGACACCACGTCCAAGCATGAGGAGATTGCGTGGCAAAGCCGTGACGTTCACACCATGTACACCAGCAGCGGGGATGGAGCGGAAGGGAATCCCCTGGCGTCTGACCAGAGCTTCTTCCATGCCACCTTCGCCGCCCACCCACAGCGTTTCCACGTCAGTGACCTTAGACGTTAGTACGTCGTGAACGGCGAGGGCGGGATACACTCCGCCGCCCGTTCCCCCGGCGCAAATCAACAACCGCACCGAATGACCTCCAATCATTTTCTTCTTTTTTCTTTACATTCTCGCCACTCTGACGAGAGATGTTCAACATAATGCCGATCGCGCAAAGCGTTGAAACCAGGTTTGAACCACCTGCGCTAACAAAAGGTAGGGCGTTCCCTGCAAATGGCATAAGGCCAACCATGACTGCCATGTTGATCAGGGCTTCCATGCCGATCCAGAACGTTACACCGGCAGCCAGCAGTGTGCCAAGCATATCGGGCGCGCGACGTGCAATGACGAGCCCACGCCAGACGAGGGTTGCATACAAACCCATAAGCAGCATCGAACCAAACAGTCCAAGCTCCTCCGCAACGACCGCAAAGATACTATCAGTAGGTGCGAAGGGCAAACCTGTTAATTTAGTATCAGCTTGGCCCAGCCCCACTCCGAAGAAACCGCCTTTGATCACTGCTTCAAACGAACGCTGCACATGATAGGAAGCATGTGTAGGATCCTGTAAGCCAGCCAGGAAGGAAGCCACGCGATCCTGACCTGTTACACTGAACTGAACAATGACCCATCCCATGAATATGGCCAGGATCAAAAGAAACACAATCTGTTTGATATCTGCGCCCGCCAGGAAGAACAGCAAGCCACCCAGGACCAAGACAGTGCCGGCCGCACTCAAATCTGGCTGTAGATAGATCAGGCCGCCAATAATACCAAGAATAACGCCCAGGGGAATTAAGCCTAAACTAAGGTCATGCAGGAAATCCCGTTTTGCGTAGAGCCAGACCGCAAGATAAATGACAGAGATCAGTTTTGCAATTTCTGAAGGCTGATAGGAACCTTCATATAAGGATCGAGAAGCACCCAGGCGAATTTCATTGATGAACAAAACCGTGATCAACAAAGCAATCGTCCCGAGCATGGCGAATACAATGACTCCGCGCCAGTGGTGATAGTCAAAGTTGGAAAGCCCTAAAGCAAGCAATAGACCAACGCCCAGCCACTTCACCTGACGTGTGAACATATAGGTCGGGGAACCGAATTGATTGAAGGAGAAGTCAAACGAAGCAGAATACAACATGATCAAGCCGAACACGACCAATGCGACCACCGTCAGTATCAATGGAATATCCACACTGCGCGCCCGCTTTTTGACGGACGAAAGAGACAGACGATTATTGATTAAAGTTCCTGTACCCATTCTCTAAACCTTTCTCCACGTTCTGCAAAATCCTTGAACTCATCGAAGCTTGTGCCGCCTGGCGATAACAGAACGACATCACCTGGCTCAGCGAGCTCTGCCGCTTTGAGAACTGCTTCATGCAGATCATCCACTCGTATGAGTGGGAAGCGATCCCCACGCAGCACGAGACTGTTTGCCGTTTTCTGGATTTTTTCCGCCGCCTCGCCAAACAGCACCACATGGTCGACACGTTGACTCACGAGTTGCATCAGCTCTTCCCACGGGAGGTTCTTGTCACGGCCGCCGAGCAGTAAAACAATTGGTTCATCAAATGCACGGATGGCTGCCATGCTGCGCTCGGGCGCCGTTGCAGTCGAGTCGTTGTACCAGCGGACTCCGCGCAGCTCACGCACCAGCTCCAGACGATGCGGGACGCCGCGAAAATCTTCCACGGCTTCGAGCATGGCATCCAGAGGAAATCCTGAAGCATGTCCGATGGCAAAGGCGGCCAGTACATTTAATACGTTCTGGTCGCCACGCAATAATATTTTTTCGCGAAGGATGAGTGGTAGATAGGCATCACCGTCGCGTAGATTCAATAAACCATCCTGCAAATAGGTGCCATTCAAACCTTCTTCCAGTTCATTCAAGCTGAACGTATATAACTTGCCATGCACTTTGTTTCGTAAACTCCAGGCACCTTTATCATCATGCCCGAGAACAGCAACATCATTTTTGCCTTGAAATTCAAGGATGCGGGCTTTGGCAGCCGTATAAGCTTCCATCGTGCCATGACGGTCAAGATGATTCGGCGTGACGTTAAGGATCGCCGCGACATTTGGCGAGATCGTCATCTGGTCCAATTGAAAGGATGAAAGCTCCAGAATGGCAATGTCATCGGTTTTCATATTGTCCAAATGATTGATCAGTGGGTCACCAATGTTGCCGCCGATGTAAGCTTTGTCGCTATAAGCGTGCTTTGCCATTCGTCCGACTAATGTCGTGGTCGTGGTTTTTCCGGCTGAACCGGTAATACCAATCGTTTTGCAGGGCACCACTTCCATAAAGATCTGCGAATCGTTCGAAAGAGGGATGCCTCGTTTCACGGCTTCCGCTACAATGGGCAATGTGAGCGGAACTCCTCCCGAGAGGCACAGCACATCGGTTGCATCCAGCAATTCCAGTGGATGTCCACCGAACGCCCAACCAATCTGATATTCGGCCAGCGATTCGCGCGCCACGCGTAATTCCTCTTCGCTATGCATATCGCTCAACCTGACATGCGCGCCGTGAAGCGAGAGCCAGCGCGCCAGGGCTAAGCCTTGTCGTGCGGCTCCTAAGATCAAAACGCGTGTTCCGGTCCAGTTCGTTTTCATATCGCCAATCAAGCCAAAGCCAATCCAATACCAACCATCGCAGCCAGGAGACCAATCAGCCAAAAGCGCTGAACGACCTGGGTTTCGCTCCAACCCAGCAACTCAAAATGTAAATGGATGGGAGCCATTTTGAAGAAACGCTTGCCTTTCGTCAATTTGAAATAAGTAACTTGAATGACAACACTCAGCGCTTCACTGAGCGGAATCACTGCAATGACCAGTAATAACGGCCATTGACCTGTCATCAGCGCAACGACAGCTAATGTCGCGCCGAGCGCCAACGACCCTGTATCGCCCATGAACAACTCAGCAGGATGGACGTTGAACCACAAAAAGCCAAAAATCGCGCCGACAACGGTGAAGCAAAAACGAGCCAAATATTCCTGGTGCTGCATAAGAGCAATGCCGCCAAATGCGGCAAAGGCAGTTGCGGAAATCAGACCCGCCAGACCATCCAGTCCATCTGTAAAGTTGATGGCATTCGATTCACTTACGATAATAAAGGCTGCAATCGGGATGTACCACAAACCGAGGTCAATATCATCATTGATCCCAGGCAGGCGCATCTCTGGAACTTTAAGCAAATATTTCAAAACGAGAGCGGTGCCCACAGCCAGTAAAACCTGGGCCACGAATTTTGTACGGGCACGCATTCCTTCCCCACGCCGTTTGCCGCGAATGCCTTCCCAATCGTCCAACGCGCCGAGTGAGGCATACCCAACCAGAACAATCAAAGGGACCAAAACGGAACGGCCAATCACTTCCAGGCCGATGAACACAGCCGCGTTTAACAAGCCTGTTAGTAAGAGGACAGGCAGAATGAACAGCACACCACCCATGGTAGGAGTACCCATCTTCACATTGTGATGCCCGGGCTCATCTACCCGGATCAATTTGCCAATCCGGAAATGGCGGAGGATACGCAATAAGGGTTGACCCCAGATCACCGTCATCACAAAAGAAAGCATCGCCAGGCTTAATACAAAAGCAGTCTTATTCATGAACGCGCCTCCAGCAGCGAGGTAATGCGATCCATGTGAAGTCCATGCGAGCCTTTGATCAATACAGCATCCTCTTTTGTGAGATTGACCTTCAACCAATCAATAAGCGGTTCAAATTCATTGAACTCTATAATCAGGGATTTTTTCATGCCGGCCCGGCGTGCCGCCTCTGCGATCATATGGGCGCGTTCGCCTAATGTGAGTAGAACATTTACAACTTGTGCGGCGCGCAGACCAACCATCTCGTGTCCGCCGCGTTCGTAAGGACCCAGCTCAAGCATATCGCCCAGCACAGCCACTTTGCGACCTTCCAACTCATCGAGCAGGTTGAGGGCTGCCAGCATTGATTCGGGCGAGGCATTATAGGTGTCGTCAAGCAATAGCGCACCTGTCTGGCTGCGAACCGCGGCAAGACGCAGTTGTGTATGACCCTGATTCAATCCTTCCAAAATTTCCTGCCAGTTCATCCCTTCCACTAGCCCTACAGCCGCCGCGCGTAAAGCCGTATGGACAGAGTGACGACCGATCAATGGAATGCGTACGTGCAGCGTCTCGCCCTGATAGTGCAGACGAAAGCGGATCCCTTCCAGGCCGAGGCCCACCACATTATCTGCCCAGAGATTTGCCTCACGAGACAAGCCATAGAAGAAAACGCGTGCCTTTGTCTTCTCCTCCATTTGGCGGACCCAGGGATCATCGAAGTTTAAGATCGCGACCCCTTCAGGAGCGGGAGGCAACGCCTGAACCAGTTCTGCTTTGCCGCGTGCGATCACTTCCTGTGAACCGGCCCGTTCCGCATGGACTGTACCAATGTTAGTTACCACACCGATTTGCGGCAGGGCAATATCACAGAGGAAAGCAATCTCGCCAGGGATATAAAATCCCATTTCAAAAACAGCGCGTTGATGGCCCGCGCTTAATCGCAACACGGTCAGCGGCAGGCCAATTTCGTTGTTGAGGTTGCCGGGGCTTTTCAATGTTCGATAGCGCGTGCTGAGAACCTCAGAGACCATTTCCTTGGTGGTGGATTTGCCCACACTGCCTGTGATGCCGACCACCCGCAAATCTAGTTTGCGGCGCCAGAAACGCGCAATCTGCTGAAGGGCAGTCACTGTGTTTTCCACGCGCAGGCACATGGGTGGAAGCAGATCCTCTCGGGGAAACGAATCGATTGATAAAACGGCGCGCAAGTCGAGGGTCCGGAAAGGGCCAGCCGCGACAGCGTCCCGCTGGATTAAAGCAAAAGAGGCCCCGCGCCGAAATGCTTCCGCAATAAAATCATGCCCATCCACTTTTTCGCCGGGAATAGCGACAAACAGCGAGCCGGGAATCACCTGACGCGAGTCGATCACTGCTTCGGTAATGACCGTTGCGGCGATGGGACGAAAATTCGTCAGGGCTTCGAGTGCGTCAGCGAGTGTCAGCATTTATTTCGTCACCAGCTGTCCGCGGACAGCATCGGGCGGAATGTTGAGAAGGATGACCGTTTGTTCAGCAACTTTTGAAAAAACAGGAGCGGCCGTTTCGGAAGCCCAAATGGAGGTGCTTGGTTTTTCCAGCCAGATGTACACCATGAATTGCGGATCATCGGTCGGTCCCCAGCCTACAAATGAGACGTTTGTATGCGTTGCATCATAGCCATAGTCAGCCGGGATTTGAGCAGTGCCTGTTTTACCGGAGAGGCGATACCCCGGCAATAGTGCCTGAGAAGACTCTTGTTCCAGTGACGCGGATAACATCTGATTCAAGGTATGCGCGGTTTCCGCAGTAATCGGTGTACCAGCCACTTGCGAAGGAACATTGTATTGATGTCCATCCCGCAGCATGGAATACAAAACATGGGGTGTGACCATCTTGCCATCATTGGCAATGGATGAGGCTGCCATCAGCATTTGCAGAGGAGTGACTGCAACGCCTTGACCAAACGCGTTCGTCCCCAGATCCACCGGATACCAATCTCCATCCCCCGGGACCTTGAGCCGGCCGGTCGCTTCGCCGGAGAGATCAACCCCGGTGGAATGGCCCAGACCAAAACGTTCCATGTAACTATAAAATGACTGCGTCCCCATCTGGGAGGAGACCCATGCCAGGCATACATTCAAGGAATGTTGCAGGCAACCGACCATATCCTGCTGACCCCAGGCATCGCGGTTCCAGTTCTGGATGGTAATGCCACCTACCTCGATGGCGCCAGTATCGATGAAAGTGGTCTGCGGAGTGACTGTACCTGCATCCAAAGCAGCAGCCATCGTTAAAATCTTGAGGACCGAACCTGGTTCGTAGGCCATACCAATGGAACGATTATATTGGCTGCCATTGTCATATAGCGAAAAATAATTGCCGTAATTGTTCAAGTCCATGCGTGGTGTGGCAGCCATCGCAAGGATCTCGCCGTTATGCGGATTCATCACGAGGATCGTGCCATTCGGTGACCCATAGTCAGAAAGCGCCTGATCCAGAATGGATTCGACTTTGGCTTGCAAGTCACGATTGATCGTCAGCACAAGAGTCGTTCCGTTGGGCACCTTGGGAATTTCACTTGCTTTATTTGGGTCACGCGGCACCCAAACCTGCACCGGATTGCCTGCCAGCAGATCGTTATATTTTTCTTCGATGCCAAAATAGCCGCGGCCATCGCGGGTAACAAATCCGAGCACGTTGGAAGCCAGTGCATTTTCAGGATAACTGCGCTGAAGATGGGGTTTGAACGCCAGTCCGCTCAAACGCGAATCATCTGCATTATTCATATCCTGGACAAGCTTCTGCAGCGCGTCTACTGTCTCCACGCCCACGTAATCCTGGATCACCACATACTCCCAACTCTTCGGTGATTCGGTCAGTTTTTTATGGACTTCATCGTAGCTAAGACCCAGATACTTGCTTAGGATATTCGCCAATGAATCCGGGCTTTCCATTTCACTGAGGCTTACGCCCACTTCATAGACCGTCCGATTACCGGCTAGTAAATGTCCGTTACGATCATAAATCTGGCCGCGTTCCGGATAGAACATCTGGAACTCCCCGGCGTAGCGATCGCCCTGTGAAAGGAATACCTTGGCCTGCTCGCTTGTCTGAATGCGGATAATCTGTACAATGACAGCCAAGCCTGCCAGTACAAGACCAGCCGCAATGATCATTGAACGAATGGCATATTGCTGTCTCATGGTTAGCGCAATCCTCCAAGCTTGACGCGGTCTTCGAACCATTCAAGCAGGGATTGTGTATATTCTGCAGGTTGATTTTGCACGTTGGGAACTGCATCATCCGCTGCCAGCAAAATGGCAGGTTCAGGGAGAACAAAACCGGGAACGGCTACATAATCCAGTTCACCCGGTTGGACGGGACGATAGCCTGATGCGACGGCACGTTGTTCCATCGCGGCCGTGGATGTCAAATCTGCGAGTTGAGTTTCCAGGTCCGCGTTTTCGCGCTGGATGGTTGTGATTTCCTTTCGCGTTTCCTGGATCTCGCGGCCGGCCACTGCCGCGCGGGCGGTCACATCCAAATAAAGCGCGGCGACCATTGCCACGCCGATCACAGCGAGCAGGAACGCGCCAATCCACTGGCGTTGAACACGCCAGGGAGCCTGTCTGTAAGCATGAATAATTTGAGTTGCCTGTCCTTGCATAACGACCTTTATATTTGGGCGAGGGTCGTGTAGTGATGGCTTCAGCCGTTAACGACTAAAGTCGTTACTACAGTTTTTCGACAATGCGAAGTTTCGCACTGCGGGCTCTCGGATTACTTTTGATTTCATCATCCGAGGGCACAATTGGTTTTCGATTGACCTCTTTCAGCGTTGCCTTGCGTTCTTCTTCATAGATCCGTTCATAAGGTGGATTGACCCGGTCCTTGCTCTGCTCGCGGAAGAAATCCTTGACGATCCGATCTTCCAGCGAATGGAAGGAGATGATTGCGAGTCTCCCGCCGGGCCTCAGGGCTGCTATCGCTTGAGGCAGGACTTCTTTAATGGAAGTCAGTTCCTCATTCACCGCGATCCGCAGTGCCTGGAACGTCCTCGTCGCCGGGTGAATGCGGTCTCCTCTGCGGGNAGAAACCGATTCGATAGCGGCGACCAGTTCGCGGGTCNTGTGGAGTGGTCTTGCTCTCACGATGGCTCGCGCAATCTTGCGGGAGTCTCGCTCTTCGCCGTATTGGTAGATCAAGTCAGCCAGTTCCCGTTCTGAGGACTCGTTCACCAAGTCGGCGGCAGTCTGCAAAANATGAGGTCCGAAGCGCATGTCAAGCGGAGCGTCNTGCAGGAAGGAGAAACCTCGTTCAGGCGTATCGAATTGCATGGAAGAAGCGCCAAGGTCGAGCAGGATGCCATCCACCGCGTCCCAATGAAGCTGTGCCAGCTGAGTGGGGAGAGAAGTGTAGGAGGCTTGCGCCAGATGGGTGCGCTGTTCATAAGGAGCCAAGTTCTTACGAGCGAGCGCGAGCGCCTGCGGGTCCACGTCAAGACCCAGCAGTCGCCCATCTGGCGCAGACGCCTCCATGATTCCGCGGGCATGTCCACCCGCGCCCAATGTCCCATCCACATAGCGACCACCGCTATGAGGTTGCAACGCGTGTATAATCTCTTTGTAAAGTACAGGTTGATGCGGCGAATCGTTCATAACGACGACCTAGGGTCGCCCTTATGACGACAAATAACCTCTGGAAAGATCGAGCGTGGCAAAGCGTTGATTGTTTGTTTCAACATCTTGCAGTTGATTGATCTGAGCATCCCATTCAGCAGGATTCCAGACTTCGAAGTATTCGCCCTGCCCGGCCACAATGGCTTCGCTATCCAGCTCGATGGCGTGACGTAGATTTTGTGGAACAAGGATGCGCCCGACCTTATCCACTTCAACAGAATAAGCATTCGAAAGAATGAGGCGACGGAGGAGGCGTGCAGTCGGATCAGCCAGGTTCATGGCATTGATGCGGTCATAAACCTGTTGAAAATAGACATCGGTCATCACCATGAGACATTTATCAAAGCCCTGGGTGATAAAGGCGCCAGCGGCCAGCAATTCTCGATAGCGCGCCGGGATCATCAGGCGACCTTTTTCATCGAGATTATGCTGATACTGACCTAAGAACATTTGTGCTATAATTCCTTTTTAACAGGTGAACGCCGGCGCAACCGGCGTCCTCACCACTTTGTACCACTTTCTCCCACATTATACAACTTTCAAATGAAAAAGCAAGTGGATTTGTCCGATTTCCTATTCCCTCTTATGTCCTACCCTTTATGACCATAGCATCTCCACCCTTTAATTTTCTTGAATCATCTCATTGGACGGATTATGCCTTGCTCGATAGCGGCGAGGGTTTGAAACTCGAACGCTTTGGTAACCATGTTTTTGTCCGCCCGGAGTCACAGGCGATGTGGAAGCGTTCGCTTGAGGTCGAATGGAAACAAGCGCATGCAGTTTTTCAACCTACGGGTGAAGAAAGTGGTGGTCATTGGGATTTCAAAAAGAAAGTCACTGAGAAATGGGAAATGAGATACATTCTCGACCCATCTCTGGTTGAGAAGGGAGAGTTAAAGTTTTTGGCGATGACAACTCCCGGGCGACATCTGGGCGTATTCCCCGAAGTTGCCGCGCACTGGGACTGGTTCAGCGGCTTGATCGCTCAATCGAAACGCGGAATCAATGTTTTGAATCTGTTTGGGTATACGGGCCTTGCGACTCTGGCCGCGGCCGCGGCGGGCGCCAAAGTAACCCATGTGGATGCTTCGAAAAAGTCAGTGAGCTGGGCGCGGGAAAATCAAGCCTTATCCAATCTGACCGAGAAGCCCATCCGCTGGATCGTGGACGATGCATTGAAATTTGTCCAACGGGAAGCGCGGCGCGGCGCAAAATACGATGGCATCATTCTTGATCCCCCAAAATTTGGGCGCGGACCAAAAGGCGAGGTTTGGGAAGTCTATAAATCTCTGCCAGATTTGCTGAAAGCCTGCCAAGAATGCTTGAGCAAGGATCCCCTGTTTGTTGTCACGACAATCTATGCGGTGCGTGCTTCAGCCATACATGTGGCGCAGGCGATGGAAGATATGATGGAGGGGTTTGGGGGAAAAATTGAAATGGGAGAATTGGTCACCCGCGAGCAAAGTGCAGGAAGATTGCTATCGCAGGCCGTCTATGCAAGGTGGGAAAGATAATAAGACGCTTCTATATTTCTAAGTCTTCTTTTTATTCCTGGACATCAAAATACTCTCCAACTCCGTCAGCCACTCCAGCGATTTGTCCCAGCGCTTGCGTGGATAGACGGCGAACAGCTTGTCGGGTCTGTCCCATTTCGGTCCGGGCGGACCCGACTCGTCCTTTAGGAAACTCTTTACGCCCCACAAACCTTTATATTGCACCCAATCTGGTTCCGGGGATAAAAGAACCTGCTTCCACTCATGCGAGGCTGGATGGACTACCGGTCGATTCGACATGACCCGCTTAAGATAGCTGCTTGATATACCAATCTCTTCCTTAATGACGTCGCCTTCACAACCAATTCTCAATCCGTCACCGGTGGCAATTTCCATTGGGAGACTCACCATATAGTGATCCCGTTCATCACGCAGTTTCTCGAAGCTCTGCTCCGTCAATGCAATGGCGGGATGCGCGGCTAACTCATTCAGGGCGATCTGGCGTTCCTTCTCGCTTGGGTTGAAGAGCATGAACAGAAAATGGATCAAGCCGTCCGCCCAATAAATGAAGCGTTGAAAAAGTCCCTCGTGAAAGAGGCTGGCAGAACGGATGATTTCCGGTTTACTGTAATTGGCATGGGATCCAAGCGCAGCATAAATCAGGGGATGGGTTGTATCTTTTCCATCCTTATCCTTCACGCAGCGCACATCCTTCCATAATTCGATGGCACCTGTGCCGTGTTGCGAGAGCAGCAACGAATAAGGCTCATCATTCTTTAAATAGATCGCCACCATTTCCCAATCACCTTCATGATGGTTGATCCCGTTCGCGGCGAGCCGCCAATCGTTGAATGCGTAGAAGAAATGATATTGCAAGCTTTTCCAGTCATTGCCTTCCACATCCTGCCAGCGCGCCACGCGCCCATAATAAACTGGCTGCGGTTCCTTCTCAAGAATTTCCGCATACTGATGAAATGATTTCCGCGCAATGGTCTCGGTAGCACGCGAAAACATATCCATGATCACACCGGGCGCCTCAGGGATGATGTAATCGAAAATAAATTTCATAACGCGCACGGAAATATAGAAGAGCGCGAAAACATAAAGCGGTAGCAGCACCAGATATTCCACCTGAATACTGACAAATTTATGAGGCGTGAGAAAAAACCAAACGGGAACTGCTTCCAGAACAAAGAAAAAAAACGCAACCAACGCTGCCGGAAAGAATCGCAGGCGGATGGGCGACGCCAGGATAAAGATAATGAGTGCAGTGACCAATGCCAAAACCGCCGCGATGCCCACTCCTCTCCACCCTGATGCAAACCAGCCTGTAACAAGTATCAACGCTGATCCGATTCCCCATCCCACCCACACGTCCGAATCAATCAACGGGTCATTGACGAAGCGCAGAAAATATTCCCCGCCTGGCAGTTTCCCGATGCGCGTGATCAACGGTTCCGTGGAATGGGATAACAAACCAACCACCCCCTGCGGCCCACTTGGAAAGATCGTGCATTTTTCAAGATAGGGCTCAACTGCCATTGGGAAAAACCGTTCGCTTTTTGCAAAACGCAGAACCGGTTCATATTTTTTCAGCAGTTCAGAATCATCCATTGAACATTACATAAAGACCCTGAAGGTTTTTGCCGTAAATCTGTTTTAGAACTTCCAAAGAAACCTTTTGGGGTCTACTTGTTATTGAAAATATCCCAGTGCCAGCCTGAGACGTTCCCCAGCATCATCTGGCGCATCTTTGGGAAGTGACTGGATCGCCGATTGCGCCTCCACCACGGAATAGCCGAGCGCGGTCAATGCCGCCAGCACTTCACTATCTGTATCAGACATCATAGCAACCGTCGCCAGCGCATCCATGGGTTTGAGTTTGTCTTTCAAATGAAGCGCCATCTTTTGAGCAGTCTTTTTCCCCACTCCAGGTACGCGACTCAACACATCTGCCTCATCAGCAAAAACCGCGCGCTGGATCGAGTCAATGGTCATTGTGGAAAGCACCGACAGAGCCACTTTCGGTCCCACTCCATCCACACCAAGGAGAATGTTGAATAGTTCGCGTTCTGACTGGGTCTCGAAGCCATAAAGAGTCAACGCATCTTCCCGGACGACGAGATGTGTGTAAAGCAAAATAACTTCCCCAACTCTAAGTCGTCCACGTAAAGGCGCGGGCACCGCGACACGCAATCCCACACCACCCACTTCAAGGATGAGGGCTGCATCTTCGATTTGAGTAATTTCACCACGGAGAGTTGCTATCATAAAACCATTTTTACCACAAAGCAAGCGGACTCAACGTCTCCTGACGTTGAAGTTTTCAACGACTGGAGCCGTCGAGTCCGTTACATTGAATCATATCGCTTTGTATTCAAATGTGTAATTGCAATTGCCAATGCATCGGCCGCGTCATCAGGTTTAGGAATGGAGTCAAGCTGCAAGAGTGCGCGCACCATTTCCTGCACCTGTCTCTTTTGGGCCCCTCCATAACCTGCGACGGCCTGTTTCACTTCATTGGGGGTATATTCAAACGCTGCGATCCCGGATAGCTCCAGACACAGCATCACTACACCACGCGCCTGCCCAACCGCGAGAGCTGTGGTCACATTTCTTGAGAAGAACAGTTTTTCAACCGCGGCGGTTTCAGGCTTTTGCTCCTCAAGCAGGTTCCGTAATTCATCATACAACATGACTAAGCGCGCGGAGGCAGTGGCTTCCTTTGGGGTTAAGATCACGCCATATTTGACGGCGACCAAACTTCCATCCGGCAGGATACGAACAAATCCATAGCCGGTTGTCGCTGTACCCGGGTCAATTCCTAATGCAAGGGTCATTAAGTCCTTAAATAATTACCGCGGAGACGCTGAGAGCGCAGAATTCTTAATTTCTCCGCGAACTCCGCGTCTCCGCGGTTCAAAACCTTTACGCAGCCTCAAGAGCAGCTATCGCCTCATCTGAAACCTTCAGGTTCGAGTAGACGTTCTGCACGTCGTCAAGCTCTTCGATACTCTCAAGCGCCTTGAGCACCTTGACGGTATCTTCCGCATCAAGTTCCATTTCCTGTTTGGGGAGCATGCGCAAGCCCGCCTCTTCCGGCTGCACTTTGGCTTTGTGTAAAGCATCCGCAATGATCTTGAACGCTTCGACGGGAGCTGTGATCTCAATCATCTCATTATCTTCGACGACATCGTTCGCGCCCGCCTCGATCCCAAGTTCAAACGCCTGATCGAAATTCATTGCGCTGGAGGGGAATGAGAAATATGCAACGCGCTCAAACTGCCAGCCCACGGCGCCAAGTTCCGCCATATTGCCACCTGACTTGCTGAACGCGTGACGAAGATCTGACACAGTGCGATTTCGATTATCGGTAACCGCTTCCACCATCACTGCCACGCCATGCGGAGCATAGCCTTCGTAGGTGATCTGCTCGAATACCACACCGTCTTTATCTTCACCCGAACCGCGCTTGATGGCACGTTCGATGTTATCTTTGGGCATGTTCTCTGCGCGGGCTTTATCCACCGCAAGCCGCAATCTGAAATTAGAATCGGGATCACTGCCCCCTTCGCGCGCCGCCATCACAAGTTCACGCGCCAAACGAGTGAAAACTGCACCGCGCTTGGCATCTGCCGCGCCTTTTTTACGTTTAATGGTTGACCATTTTGAATGTCCTGACATGTCGTTCTCCTTCAAAAACCACGTTTGTGGAAAATTATGCAAGTAGCCTAAAAATTATACCATTCGAAATTATTACACAAAAAAGCCAACTCCCATCGCTTTTGGTCCCGCATGTACAACGATCGCGGGAGGCAGTTCATAAACTGGAATGTGGGAGACAGGCACTTTGGATTTCAACTCTTCGACCAGCGCCTGCGCTTCTTTCTCCGCCTCGACCTGCAACACGCACAAATGAGCTTCCTCTCCACCTTTGCATGATTCCATGACCACTTCCACGAGACGTGCCAATGCGCGCTTCTTCGTCCGCTGCTGCTCAAAGGACTCCACCTGCCCATCCTTGACCTGGAGGATCGGCTTGAGCTCGAGCAATTCCGCCAGCAATTTTTTCGCCCCACCGATGCGCCCGCCCTTGGCGAGGTATTCCAATGTATCCACAACAAAGTATAGGCGTCCGCGCGGGACCATGTTATTCAATTTGGCGACGATCTCATCCGAGGATTTCCCTGCTTTTGCCATATCATCTGCTACCAAAACCATCGAACCAAGGTTACAGGAAACAGTTTGGGTGTTCACCACGCGGATATCAACACTGGGGAAATCCTGCGCAGCGGTTTCCGCCGAACGAACCGTGCCACTCGCCCTACTCGTCGGCGCGACAACGATCACGCTTTCCCCTTTTTTCCTTGCTTCGGCGAAAACCGGGTAATACAAAGCAGGTTCTGGTGCGGAAGTTTTTGGAAGAGATGAGGAGGCTTTGAGTTTGCTCAGGAAGGTGGCCGTGTCCAAATCACTATCATCGTGATAGGACTCCTCCCCAAACGTGACAATTTGCGGAATCAGTGGGATGCAGCGCTCTTCAAGCAACCGGCGTGGCAATCCACAGGTAGTATCGGCAACAATGATCGTCATAATGCTAACTCCAATCTTAATTGTAGTCGTACCCTACCTGCAATTTAACTGCCAAATGAACTCAAATTTGTATTACAAATCGCGACAAACATAAGCAAACCTGACATTCTTCAGTTGAAAGTAAATTTATGAAGGAGTAGTGTAGAAGTGAAGGATCAAAAGCATGAAAAAGCCCGCATCCAAATGGATAAAAGTAATTGTAGTGCTGTTTATGGCTGGTCTTTTTTATGCAGTTTACTTTACAAAATTAGGAAAACCTGAGTCATCCGAAAGTCCCAGGAACATCACACTATACGATCGAACTGCTATTTCAACAATCTTCGTTAAAGAGACCGATGCTCCAGCCGTGGAACTAGAATGGGCTTATGCCAACCAAGATCTTTTGAAATTTGCTATCAAAATTCGTGGCTTGGAAACAACTGACAATCTAGGCGAGTGGATTTGCGACCCTTATATGACAATAGATCAGTCCATCCAATACCAGTTACGTACTCGTGATCTTGGACCTGTTTATGATGCTGAAGGAGAGTTTATACGTGCAACTTATGAATACGAAGTCAATACCGGCGATTACGATTCTCTAAAAGTTGATCTGGATTTGACAATTGGTCCGTGTGGCGAACAATTTAATTTTCAGGAAAACAATATTACACCATTAGCTATAACAAACCTGATTGGGAATTACCACCTCACTTTTCAACTCCCGGTCAAGATAAGCACACCCTTTCCATTATTGACTTTGACACCGCAAAGCACGGCAATGTCTGCGTGGGAAGATATTCCTGTTTACCCAGGTGCATTGGAAGTCGAAGATGACACCATCGGGTATCACTACAGCGTTGATAAGATCAATCCTCACACCGTGATGCTGTATTATCGAAGTAAGATGCGGGATACCAATTGGAAGTTACTAAGTATTGCGGATGTCAATGGAGTAAACCTAGAACCTGGATATACTTTGTCATATGCCAGGGGAAAGGATGTTTTGCAGATAGACATTTTCATCAAAGCAAAAGTCACTCATATACTTCTCTATAAGGAATAGTTTCCAATGAAAACTTTGCGAAACCATCCCGAAAGGACGTGAACCTTCGCAAGGTTAGACTCTACATCGCCTTCGCTCGTTCTGCCATTTGTGTTCGTAACTTAGCAGTATCTTTATCAATCGTAAAGAGTGCGCCAAGATAGAAGAGGAAACACAAAGCCCACGAAGTCACGCAAATCCACAGAATGGTCTCGCCTCTGCCATACTTCAGGGAGAAGATGCCTGCCAGGGCGGGCGCTGTCACCGCCCCGATGTTCTCGACGAAGTATTCCACCGCCTGCGCCGTGGAACGCACCTCCGGGACAGTGATATCGTACACGGTCGCGGTCACGTTGGGAGCGGAGAGCGGCATGAAGATGGCGGTCAGGCACATCAACACGAAGAAGGTCGTGCGGTCTTCGATCGGAGTACGGATGGCAAAGAAGAGAAAGACCGCCCCGAGGATCACGCCCAGGCTCGCGACCAGGATGCGGCCCTTTTTGGTGCGCTGGAACAACGCATCCCCCAGATACCCGCCGACGAAGTAACCCGCCGCCAGGATCAGGATGACCGGCGCCATGGTGAGCAGAACCGCGTTATTATCGTAGCCGCGCTCGGTCATGAGATACCCGAAGAAAAAGAAAATGATCACGTTCCAGGGAAAGTTGCCCGCGAAACCCTGCAGAAAGACAACCCACATGGTCGGCTTTTTGAAGATTTCCCTGGCTTCTGCCCACGAAAAATGGAACTGACCGATCTCCTCCGCCCCTTTGCCTTTGAACTCAGGCTCGGCCTGACCGCGCGGCATCTCTTTGATACCGAAATAAATGAACACCGCCACTACCAATCCCAGAGAGCCCGTGATGTAAAATGCCTGCCTCCAGCCGCCGATCATCGGCGCGATGATCAGCGCCATGACCACGCCCATCAGATACCCCAACGGCTGCGCCAGTTGCAACAGGCCATAGATCTTGCCGCGCAGGTGTGGGCCGAAATAATCAGCCACCAGCGAATACAGCCCCGGGTAGGAAGAGTCATCGATGCCGGTCGAGGCTCGCGTGACCCGAAAAGTTCGATAGTTCGGTGCCACCGCGCTGATCCAGGTCGTCGCGCCCCAAATAAAAGAAGCGAGTGCCAGCAGCTTGGTACGCGCATAGCGATCATATAGATAGCCCCAGATGGGATATAGAATTGTTCCGACCAATAAAGCGCCCGAGTTGACCAATCCCCACTCCCGGTCCGTGATATGAAACTGATCCTCGATGGTTTGTTGCATGGGACCGATCATCAACTTATCGGTCTGATGCAGAAGCATGAATAAAAAGAACACGACAACAACAAACCAGCGGTAACGCGGACTCTGCGGCGACATGGACGCCCTCCCAGGCGGGATGTTCGATTATAAAAACACGTTTAGCAAGGAAAAGGTTTAGACTTCAAAGTTCGGGTTCGTCGTCATCAAAAATGATCTGCTTCGCAAGCTCCTGCAATTCCTCCGCCTCGTTTATTTTTGCCGAATCAAAATATTGGGTAAGCAAATCCAACGGGCTCAAACTGCTGATGACCTGTCCCTGGGGAATGCGGACACGAGCTTCCACTTTTGGTTTCTTAACCAGATGGAACTCGAAGGCGTGCTCTGCATATTTTCGCAAGGCGGTTTCATCGATCAACACATCCAGTTCTCTCGGATACTCCACCGTTAGGCGGACGATCGCTCCATCCATATCCTTAAGCTTTGGCATATTGAACGTCAGGAATTCGGTCACGTTGTCACTGGACTGCAGGATTGCACGCCGTTCAATGAAGGGGCGCGTCCCATCGATTTTTCTCCACTCAACTGTCGTCTTACCACATGCGATATCCGCAATGACGAAGAACTTGTCATCCATGGCTTCCCCGAAATCCACGCGTTCGATGGAGCCTGGATAGATCACGGGCGGATGATATCCCTCGTTCAAATCCTGCGGCTTGTGGATGTGTCCCAGCGCCACATAATCCAGGCGTTTATCTTTGACAAGCGAGGTCGGTAATACCAGATCAGCACCCAGCATCACCATTCGTTCCGCGCCAAACACTGCGCCTTCCACCGAAGCATGCGCCGTGAAAATAAGCGGAAGACTTTTATCTGCTTCATTCACCCAATCTTCCACAAGCTCCGAGATACGTGTCTCGATCTTCGAGAACAATTCACTCGTATCACTTCCACTCGATTCAATGGAGGCCATCAGCCCTGAACGAGAAACCCACGGCATGGCAATGACCTGCACCGGCAAATCCCACAAGTCTGCGGGTTTATAGAACTGAGGCTTCTGAAGGACGCGCACATACGGCACCTCCAGCGTGTCGAACTCCTGGATAGCGTGGGCACGGCCAGTAGCCGGTGATAGATCGTGATTCCCTACAAGTAACAGGGTTGGGATTTTGGCTCGAGATAATCGAATAATGCGTTTTCCCCATTCACGTTGAAAGGTTGGCGCGGGGGAACGGTCTTTGTAGGCATCTCCCGCAAAGATGACCATATCTACTTTTTCATTGATCGCCGCGTCGATAATTGTATCCAGCGATTTAAGGAAATCAAGCACACGCAGAGGCAGCCCTGTTTCGGGATCGTGCCTGCCATAGTTAGCCATATCAATGTGAGCATCCGCGAAGTGAAGTAGTTTCATGATCTATGCTCCTCGCGCCATGCAAAGCGCTGGTGTTGGTGTGTTAAGCAATAACCGCCAGGAGGCGGCTTGAGCACTTTAACAAACTAACTAGGGTTGCATTCCCAAATCCTGCAAGGCTTGCGTTGCAGGGATCCATTTGGGGTGGACTTTCAATGAATCACGATAATCTTTAACAGCAAGATCCGTCTTGCCAGCCATGTAATAGGCGCGCCCGCGCCAGTAAAGGGATTCTTCCAGGACAGGCTCGGCAATGGTGTCATTCAGTGTTGTATCCGCCAAATTAATGACATCTGCAAAGCGATTGGTATAGTAATAGGCTTTATAAGGTCCGGTCTGATACCACATCATACGGTAAGGACGGACCGAATCGTTCACATCCAGGCCTGCATATACATTGAAGGCATAATCATAAGCAATGGCTGCATCGGCATACTGAAGTAGAGCAATGTGACTGGTGCCTACGTTGAACCACGCAAAGAAACGATCAATATCGGCCAGAGTTTGTGTTTCAGTCTGCGCCACGCTCAATGCATGTTGACTCGCCCACTGATCATCGGCATACGGACCAAGCACAGACATCACCTGGCTTTCTTTATCCACCGGATAGACAACCACGAATATAAAATCGAACGCGCGCCATCCTTCGGTAAATGTCGAATATTTAATATGACGGTTGGGGCCAGGGTTCGTTGGGTCTGTCTCGTAACTATCCTGATAAATGATCTCTTGCTGCGTTTCGTCATAACCCGTGACAAAGGCATAGTGTCCCATCCAGCTATATTTGCCGTTGACATCCACTTCGTAAATCCCTTTTTCAGCTACCACCGGGAAACCGGCTGAGACCATTCGCTTGAGCAGGTCGATGTCGCCTCCATAACGGATTACGGAGTTCATGCCTGGGACGTTGTCGGTGATGTAATCCTGTAATTCATAGGGCATCACGTTTTTGTCTTTCACATTAACAGGCATGACCGCTTTGCCGATCACGTCGCGGTTCCCGCCCCAGCCCCAGTAGGTAAGCGCCATCGAGAAGTTTGTGGGACCACAATAATTAAGACGCCCGTGCTGAGTTTCATATTTGACTCCCTGCAGCATAACGGTAGCAGGCAGAGGCGTCGCGGTGATCGTCGGTTGAAGGGTAGGTCCAAGCCTGGGGGTGGAGGCAACCTCGGGAGTCAGAGTCGCCTGAAGAGTCAGGATCATCTTTGTCACGGCCAGATTTACCTGCGCCTGTTGCGTTGGCAGGAAGACCGCTTCATCTGGAGGTTTGACCATATATTTGATCTGGGTGCGCAACGATTCGAGCCGCCAGGCAAGGCGGCTATGAATGGGAGGTACATAGTAGAGACCAATGAATATTAGGATGGAAACCGGAATTGCCCAAATACGGCTAAAACGAGGTTGCATGGCGAGGATTATACTGCCCGCATATTAGGGTGTAAACGCGGGTGTCTATTCTCAGCAAACTCTAATAATCGATTCAACATTAGCCTGTTATGCAGTCACGCCCCACATAAACTCATCGATAAAGGAATCAAAAAGAGCGACCATTTTCAATGGTCGCTCTTTCAAACAAATATTTATTCGTTGACTTCGCCTTCGATCACATCATCGCCGCCGGTCTGAGGAGCTGGCCCACCTGGAGTTTCCGGCTGGGGCTGTCCCTGCGAATAGAGTTGCTGGCTCAACGCATGGAAGGCCTGTTCAACTCGCTCACTTGTCTGCTTGATGCGGTTGATGTCATCACTCTGAGCAACAGACTTCAGTTCATCGATTTTGCCCTGAATATCCTGCGCATCGGAACTCGAAACTTTGTCACCCAGGTCTCGCAACGCCTTTTCAGTTTGATAGACCAGGCTGTCGGCAGTGTTCCTTGCGTCGATCAGTTCGCGGCGCTTTTTATCTTCGGCTTCGTGAGCGCGCGATTCCTGCACCATGCGATCAATATCGCTCTTGTCCAGGTTTGTCGAAGCAGTAATGGTTACCTTCTGCTCCTTGCCGGTTGCTTTATCTTTGGCGGTGACATGCAGGATGCCGTTCGCATCGATATCAAAGGTCACTTCCACTTGAGGCATGCCGCGCGGAGCCGGCGGGATCCCATCCAGGCGGAAACGTCCAAGCGACATATTGTCTGCGGCCATCGGACGTTCGCCCTGCAGCACATGGATATCTACAGCTGTCTGACTATCTGCAGCTGTGGAATAGATTTCAGTCTTGCGAACCGGAATGGTCGTGTTGCGTTCGATCATCTTGGTCATCACACTGCCCAGGGTTTCAACACCCAAAGAGAGCGGAGTGACGTCGAGCAGCAAAATATCCTTGACCTCGCCGCCGAGCACGCCACCTTGAATCGCGGCGCCAATGGAAACCACCTCATCGGGGTTGACGCCTTTATTCGGTTCCTTGCCATTGGTCAACTTGCGGACAAGATCCTGAACCATCGGCATACGAGTCGAACCACCGACGAGCACTACCTCATTGAGTTTGCCTGCATTGATGCCCGAATCTTTAAGAGCAGCTTCAAACGGCTTGCGGCAGCGCTCCAGCAAATCATTGGTCATCTGTTCAAATTTGGAGCGGGTGAGCTTCAATTGCAGATGTTTCGGTCCGCTGGCATCAGCTGTAATATAGGGAAGGTTGATCTCCGTTTCCATCACGCTGGAAAGTTCGATCTTGGCTTTCTCTGCAGCCTCGCGCAGACGCTGTAGCGCCTGACGATCACTGCGCAGATCGATGCCCTGCTCGCGTTTGAATTCATCCGAAGCCCAATTGACCACGCGCTGATCCCAGTCATCACCACCGAGATGGGTATCACCGTTCGTGGCTTTCACCTCGATCACACCTTCGCCAACTTCCAAAACAGAGACATCGAATGTACCACCGCCCAGGTCGAAAACCAGGATGGTTTCATTCTTCTTCTTGTCGAGTCCATAAGCGAGCGCAGAGGCGGTCGGCTCATTGATGATGCGCAGGACTTCAAGACCTGCGATCTTGCCTGCATCTTTTGTTGCCTGTCGCTGGCTATCATTGAAATAGGCCGGGACAGTGATCACAGCCTGAGTTACAGACTGACCAAGATAAGCTTCCGCATCGGCTTTTAGCTTGCCAAGAATCATTGCGCTGATTTCCTGAGGGGAATATTCACGTCCCGTTACAGGAATCTTTACACGCACATCCCCCGATGGACCTGGAACCACTTCATAGGAAACCATCTTGCGTTCCACTTCGGTCTCATCGAAATGACGACCAATAAAACGCTTAATCGAATAGACTGTATTTTCTGAATTGACCACGGCCTGTCGCTTCGCGGTCTGACCGACGAGTCGTTCGCCATTTTTATTGAAGGCCACCACCGATGGACACAACCTGCCTCCCTCCGCAGTTGAGATCACAGTGGGTGTGCCACCCTCCATGACAGACACAACAGAGTTGGTTGTGCCAAGATCAATGCCAATAATTTTTGCCATAGAATACTCCTTGCATTTGGTTCATTTGTAGAGTTATTTTCACAACTCCACAACTATTTTCTAACTTTCACATCTTACCCGCCCAATGCAAGAATAGTATTAACGCAATGTAGAAATTGAATTGGATTTAATTTCTGAACGCCAAGATTTAGGGCTCGCTCACCTTCACCCAGTCAAAAACAGCGATGACAGGAGTATTTTCAAACGAAGAAGTTGTGAGGCCCACTTTACCCGTAGCAAGCTTATAGCTGGTCACATCCACGCGGCGGATGAGGGTCTGATCGACAAACAGTGAGAGAGTGGTATCTGAACAGATCAATCCAATTTCCTGTGACGTCCCACTGGGTGAGATCGCGTTGGAGGATGCCGAAAGAATGGGAAGATAATCTGCGATCCCGCTTGACAACCATTTCCCATATAACACATTATAGGTCCCATCGGTGGAAACATTATATTCAAGCCAGCCATCTGACTCACTATAACGACATATCAAACCAATGGAAGCCGGACTGCCTCCCTGATTTGTAAATTTGGCATCCACACGGATGTTCTCATAATCCTGCGCGCCATAGACAGCATAGACCCATGTGTAAGGTGAGTCCATTTGCAGGATGAGGTTGCTATTCTCGTTCTTTATGTTTGGAGTTATATCATTCCCGGCCTGAAGGATCACCCAACCGGCCAGAGAAGAATCGAATTCATTAGTGAATAGACGCGGGAGTGGAGTCGCAGTAAGCTCAAGGGTAGGAGTCGGTTGTGGAGTATCAGTGACGGGAATAGCTGTAGGAGGGATTGTCGCAGTTGGGAACAGGGGAGCAATGGGTGTAGGCGTCGCGGCGGGTCCACAGGCAGTGATAACGATGAGACATCCAAGAAGCAGGAGTAGTTTTTTCATTGAATTCCCTTCAAGTTGTACAGGATTGATCATTAAACAATGATTGACCAGTACGATTTGTTGAGCAAATCGTACTGGTCAATCTGTTAGGTGGAGATGGCGGGAATTGAACCCGCGTCCGAAAGATTCGACCCTCGGAACTCTACGAGCGTAGCCTGCTGAAGGTTGTCATCACACGGTTCTCGGCAGGCAGGATGCCCTGTGACCATCTGCTAGTCTTTCGCACATTTAGCAGAGTCATGTGCGGCACTCTCACCATTGTTTCGCCCGATCCGTCACCGGGTGGAGGACGGTGCCGGCGGACGTGGCGCCCTTAGGCGCCAGCTGTTATGTTATCGCTTATGCAGCGAGGGGCATAGCAGCGTAGGAAGTGCGATTGGCACTTGATTGTTTGCGCTGAGTTTACGAGTTCGGCGCCTCTCGGCTCGCATTCCGGAACCAGCCTCTCCCGTCGAAGCCTGTCATCCCCAGGCTCAAGGAAGCTTCCCATATAGGGAGATTGCTCCACGAATACAAAATGATTATAGCATATTACAGAAAGTGGATTGTCTTGCCCAACAGACGGCTTTATGCTAGACTGTTATCATATTATTATAAGGAATAATGCCTTCATGAGTGAAAAAATCCTCATCATCGATGACGATCTGGATACATTGCGGTTGGTCGGGCTCATGCTCCAGCGTCAGGGATATCAGATCAGCGCGGCCACCAATGGACAACAGGGTCTAGAGAAAGCGTTCGATGAGGATCCGGATTTAATCCTGCTCGATGTAATGATGCCGGATATGGATGGATACGAAGTCACGCGGCGTTTGCGGCAAAATCCATCTACATTGGAAACTCCGATTCTGATGTTTACAGCCAAGACGCAGCTTGATGATAAGGTCATCGGATTTGAAGTTGGGGCCAATGATTATCTTACCAAACCAACCCATCCCTCTGAATTGCAGGCTCGCGTTAAGACTCTGCTCGCACGCGTGGGAGACAAGAAGGCCAATACTACCTCAGCCAAAGATGAAAACCGCGGCTATGTGATCGGCGTACTCGGCGCACGCGGCGGTCTTGGCACTACGACAATGGCGGTGAACCTGGGTGCGGGTTTGCAATCACGCACGAAATCTGAAGTGATCGTGGCAGAGCTGCTTCCAGGCCAGGGAGCGCTGGCGCTTGACGTCGGTGTGACAGGCACAAAAGGTCTGGTGGATCTATTAAGCCTGACAAAACTGAGCGAGATCACGCGTGACAGTGTCCGGGAAGCGTTGGTTTCGCATGGCTCGGGTTTGAAATTATTACTAGCCTCAGACCGTCCACGCGACATGCATTTAATCAATCAAATTGCCAACTATGAGACGCTGGTGAAGAGACTGGCCAGCCTGGCCCGCTTTGTCGTGCTTGACCTTGGTCTGGGTATACAACCGTTTGCCGAAAAAATTCTGCCTCTATGTGACGAAATAATGATCATCCTGGAAGGTGTGCCCAACACGATCATTCATACAAAGGCTCTTATCGATGATATTTCAGAATTGGGCATTCTCAAGAAGAATATCAAAGTAGTGCTGAACAACCGCATGCGCTCAGACACACAATTGCCGTCCAGTCAGGTGCAGGCAAAACTGGAGCATGAGATCATCAGTACGCTGACTCCAGCCCCGGAGTTGTTTGTGCAAGCTACCCGCGTGCAGACGCCCGCCATTTTATGTCAGCCCGATAGCCTCACGGCGCGGCAGATCACAAAACTTGTAGATTTCGTTACCGAACGAGAGGCCCTTCCCAGATGACCGAACCCGCCAGTCCGGCACTCGCCTCCAGTGCGGCGATTGAGGACGCGGCGGTGTTGATCCGCAAAGCAGAACGCGCCGTCGTGTTGACCGGCGCGGGGATTTCCACCCCATCGGGCATCCCAGACTTCCGTTCCGAGGAAACAGGCTTATGGTCCCGCGATGAGCCCATGGAAGTCGCCTCCTTAACCACATTTCGTACAGCCCCCGAACGTTTCTTCCACTGGTTCCAGCCCCTTGCAAGTCAAATTTTCAATGCGCAGCCAAACGTCGCTCATCTGGCTTTGGCTGAATTTGAACGTTCCGGTCACCTGCGTACGATCATTACTCAAAACATTGATGGCCTGCATCAGAAAGCTGGTTCGAAGCATGTTGTGGAAATGCACGGCACACTCCGGACCCTCTCCTGTACGAATTGCTTTAAGCAATTTGAGGCAGACCCTTATTTGCAGCCTTTTATTGAGACCGGGAAAATCCCACAGTGCTTAAATTGCAATGGAATCCTCAAGCCGGATGTGATATTGTTTGGGGAACAATTGCCCCAATCTGCATGGGTTGAAGCACAACGCGCCGCCCGTCAATGTGATTTGATGATCGTCGCTGGTTCCTCGCTGGAGGTCCTGCCCGTGGCAGGGCTGCCCATGCAAGCGCTTGACCGCGGGGCGCATTTGATCATCATCAACAATACACCGACTTATTTGAACGTCCGGGCAGATGTCATCCTTATGGACGATGTTGCCACCACCTTACCCGAAATAGCGAAGCGAGTGTTCCATGGCTGAGATCAAAACCCAAACACTGGATAGTTACCTGCGAGTGATCGAAATCTCACGCGACCTGGCATCCACATTGGATCTGGATATTTTGCTGGATGACATCGTGCGGGCCGCGGCGGATATTACCCGCGCCGAGGCTGCCTCCATTTTGCTGTACGACGATACGGCGCGTCAACTCTACTTTCAGGTTGCCACCAACATCGACGAGCCGACCATGCGCGGACTCATCGTCCCGCTCGATAAAAGTATTGCCGGCTGGATCGTGACCAACCGTAAATCTGTACGGATCGACGACGCCCAGAAAGATGATCGCCATTTTGGTGAAGTGGAACAGACCATCGGTTTTGCCACCCATTCGCTTCTGGGCATTCCATTGATTACGAAGAATAAAGTTGTGGGAGTGCTGGAAGTCATTAACAAGAAAAAGGGGCGCTTCATCGACCCGGATGAATCCATGCTCTCGGTGTTAGGCGCACAAGCTGCGGTCGCGATCGAGAACGCGCGTTTGTTCCAGCAATCAGACTTGATCGCGGAATTCGTGCATGAGCTGCGCACACCGCTGGCTTCGTTGAGTACTGCCACTTATCTATTGCTACGTCCTGAAATGTCGCGCGAGCAACGCGATCAGATCGTCAACAACATCCACAATGAGACCTTGCGATTGAATTCGCTGGCTTCCTCCTTCCTTGATCTGGCGCGCCTCGAATCGGGGCGGGTGCAATTCCGCAAGACGCGCTTCAGTGTGGCAGACTTGATCTATGAGTGCCGGGATGTGATGATGTCGAAAGCGCAGGAAACGAACATTCAAATCCGCGTGGATGTCCCCAACGAAATGCCTCTCATGGAAGCAGATCGTGACAAGATCAAGCAAGTTTTGCTCAACCTGTTAAGCAATTCCATTAAATACAACCGCCCTAATGGTTCTGTGATCATTACCAGCGCGTTCGATGCTACGAATATATCCATTACCATTCAAGATACAGGGATGGGCATCCCGGAGGAATCCATTCCTCATCTCTTCGAAAAATTCTATCGCGTGCGTGAACACGAGGGCAAAGCCAACGGCACAGGATTGGGACTCTCTATATGCAAACAGATAGTGCAAGGACACAATGGCCGTATTGAAGTGAAGAGCAAAATCGGCGTGGGCACATCATTCACGATTCATCTGCCACGCGTCGCCAGAACCGTTCCCCGCACTGCCGAAACCTAAGAAGATGTCATTGCGAGGACGCTTCGTCGGGAAAAGCCGCGAAGCGTCCTCGCAATGACATTACTTACACTCAACCATCACTTTGAGCACGCCTGTTTCTGCAGCGCGCTCAAATGCTTTTAACGCATCCTCCAATTTGAATTCATCCGCAATCAAAACAGTGGGGTCAACCTGCCGCGATGCCATCAAACGTAGGGCTGGTTCAAACGGACCACACCGCGAGCCGATGAGGTTGATCTCATCTACGACGATGGATGAGAAATTGACGCTCATTTCCCCTTTATAAGTAGACTTCATCACCAGCGTTCCGCGCGGACGAATAGCTTTCCTGGCTAAAGAAAAGCCGCTCGGTGACCCGGTTGCTTCCACTACTACATCCCATCTCCAGGGCTGGATCTCATCTTCAGAAATGCTTCTGATCCCGCGCGCTTTCAGCAAACCCTGCTGATGTGTGTGACGCGCCACAACGCGCAGATCGCAGCCTGTCAGCGCGAGCGTTTGGGCAATGAGCTGACCCAGTCGCCCTGCGCCGATTAATAGGACGCGATCCGTTGGTTTGAGGTTGATCTGATCCTGAATCTCCAATGCTGCAGCGAGAGGTTCGGTGAAGATTGCCATTTCATCGGAAACAGAATCAGGGACGCTATGTAAGTTGGCAATTGGTAATGTAGTAAATTCCGCAAAGGTCCCATCGCGATTGACAATTCCCAAAACCGTTCGATTTTCACAGTGCGTTGGTCTTCCATTCAGGCATTGTTCGCATTGATTACAAACGACATTGATCTCCCCTACTACGCGTTGGCCAATCCACGAGGCATCTTGTGCTTCTACTACTTCGCCCACGAATTCATGTCCGAGGATGCCAGTATATGGATAGTAGCCTTTGACCAGTTCCAGATCCGTACTGCAAATCCCTGCTTTGCGAATTTTGATCAATGCTTCATTGGGTTTGCGCGGTTGCGAGACATCCCGCAATGAGATTTGATTGTTTTCAAGCCACAATGATTTCATATTTATTCCTCAGAAACCGCCCATTGATTCCGTCCATTGTTCTTTGCCTGGTAGAGAGCAGCGTCCGCGCGGCTGAGAAACGCCTCCCAATCTTCCTGGTGTATTTTGTATTGGGCGATCCCAATACTAATGGTGAGCGGTATTTCTTTTTCACCAGACTTAATTAACAAAGACCGAACATGCTTACATAAACGTTGTGCCTGTTCTGTAGCAGCTTTGGCTGTACTGTGCGGCAGGACGATTACAAATTCCTCGCCACCATAGCGTCCGATCGTATCGGGGTGGCGGATATGATCGCGCAGTTCACCTGCCAGAGTTCGCAATACATTATCCCCAACAGTATGACCATATGTATCGTTAATCTTCTTGAAGAAATCAATATCCAGCATGGAGATGGTCAGTGGCGTGCCGTAGCGATCCGAGAAGATCACTTCACGCTGCAAATCTCCAATGATCTGCTTACGGTTGGGAAGGAAGGTTAAAGCATCTGTATGAGAAACTTCGTCCGCCTGGGCAATGACTGCCCGTAGTTCCGTTTCCTTGATGGTCAGGATGCGCTTTGTTCTTTGCAATTCTGCCATCACCGTTTCAAGGTCAGAAGGCAAAGCAACCGGCTCGGCAATCAATAGAACACGTTGAGCCGGCATGGGGATAAAGAGACATATGAAATTGTCATTGCGTGTCTCGCCCGCGAACACCAGTTCTCCCGTGGTGCGGATGCGTTGGTCAAGTGTGGTCGCAAGGAAATGATCGAATAAATCCTCGTTGGAGGAGGTCAGAAAATCCTTTAAGTGCATTTTCTCGACCTGACTTTGTTTACGTAAATCAAAGGACGGATTCCACGAAATCAAAGTGCCGTCTTTCGCGAGCAAAGCCACCAGCAGACTCGTGGACTCCAAAAATATTTCAACCCCATACTGTGCAAACAAGGTGGATAATTCGCTCAACGTATTGCGCTCCGCGTTAGCGGGCTCCACGCCGCCCGAACTGACGCTCGAGCATATCCACCGAGAGATGGATCATTGTTGGCCGGCCATGCGGGCAGGTGCGCGGCGAATCGCAGGCTTCCAGATCATGCAATAACGCGCGTTGTTCTTCATTGGATAAGGCTTGCCCAGCTTTGACCGCCATCCGTTTACAGACCCGCGCCGCAAGTTTCGCTTCGATCTCATTCTGCAGCGGTGATTCATCCTCCTCGAAATCTTCCACCAGGGCGCGCAACGCAAAAGATGGGTCACTCCCCATGAATAAGGCAGGCATGGCACGCACTTGAAATGTATTCGGCCCAAATTCCTCCACATCAAAGCCGAAATGCTGCAAGAGAGGCAACTGGGTAATTAGTAAGCTGGAAGATTGAGGAGGCAGGGTAACTACTGCCGGTGTAAGCAAAGATTGCGAAGGAATGTTCTTCAGCGCATGTTGCGTCATGAGCTTTTCAAACAAGACACGCTCGTGCGCGGCATGCTGGTCAACCAGGTACAGTCCATCAGGACCTTCAGCCACAAGATAGGTTGCGCCAATTTGACCAATCAGGCGGAGGAGAGGGATACTGTTGGGTTGGGAAGTCGTAATTGACGGTTGGGTAGCCGTTGGCGGTTGGATGCTTTGCGCGGTGACTGGAGATTCAGAATTACTGAGTCTGGATAGATCTTCATCGTGCCCAATCGCCCAATCCAGACCGCTATTCCGGGGTTGCTCAACAGAGACTGTCCGTGTGGTACCCCATAGACTCGGTGCCACATTCGGAACGGGCGAATAGGCTAACAAAGTCTTTCGTGCGGAACGCTGGACAAAGCTAAACACTTTATCCTGATTTCTAAATCGCACTTCGGCCTTTGCGGGATGAACATTGACGTCCACTTCCTCGGGAGGAATTTCAAGAAAGAGGGCGGTCAGCGGGTAACGTCCCACCATGAGCAACGTATGGTAGGCCTGCAGGAGCGCCGTACTGAGCGAAACATCATGCACCCAGCGACCATTGATGAAAAACGTGATTTCCCTGCGATTGGAACGCGTCAATGAGGTGGGGCTAATAAACCCGGTCAGGCTCGACCCTTCCTCTTCGGAGCGGATCTCCAGCATTTGTTTCGCAACATCCACACCATAGAGCGCCGCCAGGATGGCACGCCGGTCGCCATCGCCTGAGGTTTGCAAAACAGTGTTTTTTCCATCGGATAATTTGAAGCGTCTATCAGGATAAGCGAGCGCATAGCGCGTGACCAATACATCGATGGCGCGCCGTTCGGTCACATCACTTTTCAAAAATTTCAAACGGGCCGGAACGTTATAGAACAGATCCTCCACGCGGACGGTTGTGCCAACCGTCGTTCCCACTTTTGTAAGCTGGCCAGTTGTGCCTTTCTCCACTCGTAAGCGCGCGCCGGCCTGTTCGTTCTGCACGCGCGAGGTAATCGTCATCCGTGAAACAGAGCCAATCGAGGCGAGGGCCTCCCCGCGGAAACCCAGCGTGGAAATGGAAAAAAGTTCATCGGAGCGCATCAGCTTCGAGGTCGCGTGACGCGCGACCGCCAGCTCCAGTTCAGCGGAAGGGATACCTGAGCCGTCATCTGCGACCTCGATCAGTTTTTTCCCTGCCTCTTCAATGGTGATCGTAATGGATCGCGCCGCGGCATCCAGGGAGTTTTCCAACAACTCTTTGACGACCGAAGCAGGCCGTTCGATGACTTCGCCCGCCGCGATCTGCGAGGCGACTTCAGAAGAAAGCAAACGAATGGGCATGACGCGATTATAACCCGCCGAAGACTATAATTATCGGCATGAAAAAACTTTTCCCACTTCTGACAATTTTGCTGGCGTCCTGCGCGTTGCGGGCAACCGCGGTCGCAATACCCACCGCAACTGTGGCCCTTCCGACCGCCACAGTCATTACAGCTACTCCACTCCCTACACCAACGCTTGCTCCTTACGAGCAATACACCATTGCTTATTTAGGCCGGCGGTCTTATGGAGGCGGGAAAATCGAAGTAGTGGAAATGCTCGCAGAAAATAAAACTTTTACAAGCTATTCCATCCGTTACCCAAGTGATGGATTAAACATTTATGGTTTTATGAACATACCCAAGGGAGACGGACCTTTTCCTGTCATTGTATCTGTTCATGGATATGCACCTTTTGGCAAGTATGGCCTCTTCAACCCCTCGCAGGATTTTGCTGATTTTTTCGCAGAGAATGGATTTATTGTTATCCACCCGGGGTTGCGTAATCAGCCGCCCTCCGATAATGGAGATAATTTATTGCGCGTGGGGATGACGATCGACGTAATGAATTTGATTGCCCTGGTAAAAGCACAAAATGATCTGCCTGCCGAATTGGCAAGCGCGAACCCGGACAAGTTGGGATTGTGGGGCATGAACATGGGCGGAGAAATTGCACTGCGAGTCTTAACCCTCAGCCCGGATATCAAAGCAACTGTGCTCTATTCTCCGCTGAGCGGAAATGAGGAACGGAACTCCCGTCAATTGTATGAAGTGTTGCGCGATGATAATTTCAAACAAGATGCCCAAGTGCCATTGGAGTTAATGGATCGCATCTCACCCATGTATTACTACCATCAAGTCAAATCGGCAGTTCAACTGAATCATGGTACGAAAGACACCACGGCACCCATTTCGTGGGCTGTGGAAACCTGCGATTTTCTTAAATCAGCCGCTGTATCCGTTCAATGTATTTACTATGAAAAAGCAGGTCATGTTTTTAACGGCGATAACGCCCGGAAACTCCGTCAGAATGCGCTGGAGTTTTACCAGGCTCAGCTTTCGCCATAACATTAAATACTTATGGACTGTTTATTGTTAAGGTAAAATCGCCCAATGCGCTTTACGACTTTATTTTTTGACCTGGATGACACGCTTTATCCCGCCTCGAGCGGGCTATGGCATGCTATCAAAGACCGCATGAATCTTTATATGTTTGAACGGCTTGGCCTGCCTGAAAATGACATCCCTATTCTACGCGAACAATATTTCAAAATGTACGGAACGACGCTGCGTGGTCTGCAGGAACGTCACCACGTGGATAAGGATGACTTCCTGGCTTTTGTGCATGATCTGCCCCTCAAGGATTACCTGACCCCGAACCCGATCGTGCGGGATGTGATCACTTCCTTACCGACCCGCAACTTTATCTTTACCAACGCGGACGTTCCTCATGCCCGACGCGTTCTTGCCGCGCTGCAACTGGATGACCTCTTCGAGACCGTTGTGGATGTCAACGCGGTCGCGCCCTACTGCAAGCCGATGCCCGAATCCTTTGCCATCGCCATGGACCTTGCCGACGAACCGGACCCGCGCAAATGTGTGATGATAGACGACCTGCCGCGTACCACGCGCGCCGCTCTCAATGTAGGTATGGCAAGCCTATTATATGGTTGTGAAGAGCCAACCGAGGATGCCAGCGGAGTCTTTACCGATTGGGCTCATCTGCCCATTTTGCTGGGCGATTAATGGCAAATAGAGATGAACCTTGCGAAGGTTTGTCGGAAGGATGGATAACGAGGCAGCGAAACCTTCGCAAGGTTCTTTGAGAGGAATAAATATGGAATCAAACCAGGCTGCCATTGGATTATTGATCATTATCCTGCTGATTGTCGGCGCGAATTTTGTGATGTATGCCATCGCTCGTGGGTGGGCAAAAGGAGGAGATTCGCGTTGGATGTCTGCATTAAAAGACTCGTTGAGCAAGCCCATGAACACGTCAGCCAATCAATCCATGGATGAGCTGAGGAAACGGGTGGAAGAACTCAAAAAGAAGGATAACGAGTGATTTTGTCTGTTAAAGGGCTTTAAACCAGCCTAACGCGACGTGCAGGTGGGGGTAAGTTTTACAAACTACTTACATCGTTCATACAGATTCATGACAATTGATTCATCGTATATTAATCACGGCATAGTATCTTTACCCTGTTTTCGTTATAACGTATGGAGGCATTCGTGACTAAAACGACTAGAACAATCCTGGGTTTATTGGTAGCAGGCATTTTACTGACCGGAGCTTTCTCCGGTGGTTTTATTGTTGGACATCTCCTGCCCTCCGGGCAGTTGCCGGTCATCAGTGATTTCCTGCCCTCTTCAGCGGGTGTCCAACCGGAACAGCAATCTGCCACACCCAGTGAACTGCAAACATTGTTTACCCCGTTCTGGGAAGCGTGGAACGTTGTCCATGAACAGTTTGTGGACCAACCGATTGATGATCAGGCACTCATGCAGGGCGCGATCCGCGGCATGATGGCTGCCCTGGGTGATAAGCAGACCTTCTATATGGAGCCCAAGGTATATGAAAGTGAAACCTCTTCTCTGCAGGGTCAGTATGAAGGCATCGGCGCGTATGTGGACACGGATGGAGAATTTCTCACCATTGTGAGCCCGATTGAGGGCTCTCCTGCGGAGAAAGCTGGCTTGAAACCTGGCGACAAGGTCATTGCGATTGACGGCGAAGATATGAAGGGTGTGGCTCCCGAGCAGGCGCGTTTAAAGGTATTGGGCCCGGAGGGATCAAAGGTCACTTTGACGGTCACCCGCGACGGGGAGTCTGAACCGCTCAAGTTCGTCATCACACGGGCTCAGATCGTCCTCCACAGTGCAGAAGGAAAAATGCTCGATAATGGTATTGCCTATGTAGACATTAATACATTTGGAGAAAAAACGACTCAGGAATTGCGCGGTACGTTGGATACTCTGTTAAAACAAAATCCAAAGGGAATTATTATCGACCTGCGCAACAACCCTGGCGGATATTTGAACACCGCTGTGGAAGTGGCCTCTGAATTTATCGATAAGGGTGTAGTTCTGTATGAGCAATATGGCAACGGCTCACGCGATACCCATAAGGTTCTTGGCAATGGCCGCGCAACCGACATTCCGATTGTGGTCCTGATCAATGAAGGTTCGGCCTCGGCCTCAGAAATCCTAGCAGGTGCCTTACAGGATTACGGACGCGCCAAGCTGGTTGGCGTTCAATCCTATGGGAAAGGCTCCGTGCAAAATTGGGTGCCCCTCTCTGATAATCAAGGCGCGGCGCGCGTCACCATTGCAAGATGGCTGACGCCGAAAGAACGTTTGATCGATCACATTGGTCTGACACCGGATGTGATTGTCAATATGACTCCTGAGGATTTCACGGCGGGTCGCGATCCACAACTGGACGCGGCAAAGGAAACATTACTCGATATGCTCAATGGAAATCCCATTCCAACTTCGCAGCCCACCGCCATTCCAGTTCCCACGCTCACGCCTGTTCCTTAATTGCTTCGAAAGGAAGTAACTCATGTTTTTCTTTGATCCCATGTATCTCATTTTTATGATCCCAGCCTTCGTGCTGATGGGATTCGCCTCCTGGTATGTGCGGCACGCCTATAGCAAGTGGAGTCAGGTACGCGCGACCAGCGGCTTGACCGGCCACATGGCTGCACAACGGTTGATCTCCACCGGTAATTTGTATGGTGTACAAGTCCAGGGCACAGCCGGACAACTCACCGATCACTACGACCCGCGCAATAAGACGCTTTACCTTTCCCCGGGCGTGGCCGACAGCCCCTCAGTAGCTTCCGTGGCGATTGCCGCCCATGAATTGGGTCATGCCATGCAGGATGCTGAGGATTATTTCCCCATGAAAATCCGCTCGATGCTTGTGCCAGCAGTGAATATTGGCTCAAATCTGGGATGGATCTTGATCATCATTGGTTTAATGCTCCGCATTACCGGCCTTGCCTGGCTGGGTGTGCTCGTCTTTTCAGGCGGAGCGCTATTTGCGCTTGCGACGCTGCCTGTGGAATTTAATGCCTCTGCGCGGGCCAAAGAATTGCTCTATTCCACCGGCGTGATTCAAACAGAAGAGGAACGGCGCGGCGTCAATCAGGTGTTGAACGCGGCCGCATTGACGTATGTGGCTGGACTTGTTACGGCTGTAATGCAATTGCTCTACTATGTCTTCCTGATCGGCGGCATGGGTGGGAGACGTCGAAGCTAATCCTGCTTGAGCCGCCATCCCTTATGTAGCACGCGAAGCGTGTGGGACGGCGCAGGGAACAAAGACCTAGTTATACACATGTTTGTAATAACAAACACCCGCGAACGCGTCGCGGGTGTTTGTTTGTGTATAATCTTCTCAATATGCGGAAATTCATATTCATTCTCATTCTCTTCCTTGGCGCCGCTTTGGTTTATCTCAGTTTTAGTGAACTTGAAAGCATTGTTCGCACTCTTCAACAGGGGAACTTCTGGTTTATCCTTCTGGCTATTCTCATTCAATTTGCCTGGTTCCTGGTAGCAGGTTTGATATTTCAATCCCTTTATCATGTGCTTGGCATGGAAGATACGGTTTATAAATTTTCCTTGCTGGCTGCTTCCGCGACGTTCATCAACATTGTGACACCAAGTGCAGGTGTGGGCGGAGTGGCTGTTTTCATCAGTGAAGCCAGGCGCAATGGACAGTCCGTTGGCAAAGTGACGGTTGCCAGCATGTTGTATTTGTTTCTGGATTATCTGGCTTTCCTGTTTGTGCTCACTCTTGGGCTGATTGTCCTCTTTCGACGCAACGATCTTGGGCCAACAGAACTTGCAGCCTCTGGCGTGATGCTCGCCATTGCAGCCGGCCTGGGTTTCTTGCTCTATCTAGGTTCTCGTTCTGCAGCTGCGCTGGGCATTGCACTTGCAAAAATGGCGAGATTGGTCAATCGTGTTGTATACCCTTTTATTCATCGTGATTATCTCAGCGAAGCGCGGGCACACAAATTTTCTCACGAGATGGCAAGTGATCTGAAGTCTCTGCCAGAGAAGGTTCAAAGCCTTCGGATTCCCCTCTTATATTCATTTGCAAGCAAGGCTTTGTTGATGGGTGTGCTGTTATCTGTCTTTATGGCGTTTCAAGTCCCTTTTTCAGCAGGGACTATCGTCGGTGGTTTCGCCATCTCCTACCTTTTCCTCGTTGTATCCCCTACCCCTTCAGGCGTGGGTATCGTCGAAGGGATCATGCCGCTTGCACTTACCTCTCTGCGCGTTCCGTGGAGCGAGGCTGTGATCATTACACTTGCTTATCGGGGCATTACCTTTTGGCTCCCATTAGGGTTTGGTGCCATCGCATTAAGAATGCTGGAAAGAGAAAAGAAAACGAACAGGCAAACTGGTTGACTTCATCTATTGCCAGCGAAATTTCGAATTACATCCAACACTTTATCGAGATTTGCAAATACAAAAGCCAGGATGGGGAGCAGAAGAGAATTCAGAAAGTTGAGGGAAGCTCGAAAATTGAGAGCAGAATTGGGAGTGGACTTGATACGGTCGTGATAGTCCATAAGTTTCGATAGACGGTCAAGCGTGTCCTTGTCAGGGATCTCCTCCCCACTATAAAGTTTTTCGATCTTCTCCTGCACCTCATTTAGCATCTTCCATTTTGCCCGCGTGATCAGGTCTGAGAGATGATATTGTCCCGCTGCATACATGATGACCATTGGCGAAACGACCAGCAGCGTAAGGAGGAAACCTGGTAGGAGAGTCTTTTCACTTAATACATCGAAGAATCCCAGCCCGATCATTAACTGGATGATAAAGCCCATCGTGACATACAAGATGAATGACAATAGACGCGAGAGCCGTCCAACCACTTCAGAACTGCTCGGGTCAGGGCTGTACAGGTCGAAGTGGTAACGATGAAGTTGTGGAGGGAACATTAAGTAAAAAGGATAAAGATAATATCCAACCCACATGGCTTCCATGCAGGACAAAGCTATAGCAATGATCGATCCAGTATGGAATGGAGGTAGTCCGTGGCTTGCGCGCCAACCCCGATAGAGTAATACTCCCAAAATGGGCCCAATAATAAGACCAAAGATTAGGGGAAACCTTAACCTGAAATTCCTGTTTAACCAGTTGCCAAGATCGGTTAAATCCTTGCTTCTTTCCACTCGGTCAAGAAGAGGGCCATAAAATGTATTCAAGAACGCGCGGACATTGACTTTGTTCCCGATCAGGGATAACGCGCCCATTGCTGAGGCCCAGAAGGTAAATACAATTTCATCGCCCGTCAATTGTTCTCTCAATAAGATCGATATTCCCAGACCCAGCAGCACGGTAAGAACAGTAAGCAAAACCCCGTTGATCCAATAAGAAGGAAAGCCGTCATTTTCCTGAGTCGAAGCATTACGAGGTAACTTTGAACGCGTGATCAATGCACCCATACCATCCAGAACATATTCAGGCAGAGAACGATACGCCTCCATTTGTTTGCGAAGCTCTTCCCTGTTTTCAGCTAAAGTGGGATTTGTCTTCATATGGGCTCCATCACAGAGTACCGCACGCATGTCAGGCATGCGTATCTAAACTTGAAGCAGATAATTGCTGCAATTTATTCAAGAATTGACCGAGTATCGCATAATTCACTAAACTAAGATAATGATATCTCCTCACAGTTTTGTCAGAAAGTTTGGTGACTTATGAGACTGGCGATAGCAATTATGAGATAGCGGTAAGATGTTCTAAAGTATGGAACAATTCAAAGGTAAATGCAATAAAATAGTCTCATGCCTCTTGCTTCGCTTTTGGATTTCTGGAAACGAGACCCGGACACAGCACCCAATCTTGTCGCCTGGCAGACTCTGCCTCCGCGCCCCGCTCAAACGCATCCCTTCCCGGAGGATTTGCCCGCTCCGATTAAACAGACGCTGATCGCAGCCGGGATTCACCTCCTCTATTCTCATCAACTCGAAGCCTGGAATCAGTCGCGGGCGGGCAAGAACATCATCCTTTCCACCGGCACAGCCAGTGGAAAGACTCTTTCCTATAATTTGCCAGTATTTGCTTCCCTGCTGCAGGAGCCTAACGCCCGCGCGCTTTATCTTTTCCCTACAAAGGCCCTCGCACAGGACCAACTCTCTAATCTTCAGTCTCTCACTTCAAACCTGACACCTGCGATCTACGATGGAGATACGCCTGCCTCTGCAAGACCCGCCATCCGCAAGAACGCTCGTATTGTATTGTCAAATCCCGACATGCTTCACACAGGGATTTTGCCGCATCACACCAATTGGAGCGACTTTTTTACCAACTTGCGTTTCGTCGTCATTGACGAAACACACACCTATCGCGGGGTGTTCGGTTCACACGTTGCCAATGTGGTCCGCAGACTCAAACGCGTTGCAAATTTCTATGGCGCAAATCCACAATTCATTCTGGCATCTGCAACCATTGGCAACCCAAAAGAACTTGGGGAACGGCTCATCGAAGAACCTGTTCATCTAATTGACAAGGATGGTTCTGCCCGCGGGCCGCGCCATTTCATTATTTATAATCCACCGATCGTCGATGAAGCACTCGGCTTACGAAAGAGTTCTTTGCTGGAAGGCGTTCGGCTTGCACAGGATTTGATTAATAGTAATGTTCAGTCCGTGGTGTTTGCACGCTCCAGAAGAAGTGTTGAAATTATTCTTCGCTATGTACAAGGAGATCTAACGCCAGACTCCAGCCCCGAGTCACCATTAATCGATTATAAATCCCTGCCCAGTCCTCAATCCATGATCCGGGGTTATCGAAGCGGTTATTTACCGACCCAACGTCGCGAAATTGAAAAGGGGTTACGCGAAGGAACTATAAAAACTGTCGTAGCTACAAACGCCCTCGAACTGGGAATCGATATCGGCGGGCTGGGAGCGGCGATCCTTGTCGGTTACCCGGGCACTGTCGCTTCCGCGCGGCAACAGGCGGGGCGCGCGGGACGCGGGCTTGAATCCGCCGCGGCCGTGATGGTCGCCTCGGCAAGTCCGCTCGATCAGTTCCTTGCGCATCATCCGGAATATTTCTTTGATCGCTCCCCTGAACAGGCGCTGGTCAACCCTGATCATTTACTAATCCTGCTGGAGCATTTGCGCTGTGCGATGTTCGAATTGCCCTTCCAAAAGGGTGAAGGGTTTGGAAGAGTATCCGCTGAAACCATTGATGAGTATCTGCAATTTCTCATTGCCAACAATGAAGCGCATGAATCTCAGGACAAAGTGTATTGGATGGCAGATCAATATCCCGCTGCGAATATCTCACTGCGTTCTGCCTCGCCGCAAGGCGTTGTATTGCAAACGACGCTAGACGATAGACCACAGACGATCGGAACCGTGGATGGCGAGAGCGCCTTATGGATGGTCCATCCCGGCGCGATTTATTTGCATGAAGCGCAATCGTTTTTTGTAAAGGATCTAAATCTCGAAGAACACATCGCTTATTTGAAGCCCATCGAAAGCGACTATTACACCGAGCCATTACAAGGCACGGAAGTGACCGTTTTGTCTGAGTCTGCAAGTGAAATTGTTCATGGCGCTGAGAAGAAATGGGGTGAGTTACAGGTGACGTCTCAAGTGACAGGCTTTCGCAAGCGCCGCTGGTATACCCATGAAAATTTGGGCGAAGAACCGCTGGATTTGCCTCCCACCGATTTGATGACCACCGGTTATTGGGTTTCCCTTTCTGAGGAGACCCTCTCGCATCTGCGCGAAGCCGGGGTTTGGTCCAACGACCCAAACGACTACGGCCCCGACTGGCCGCGCATTCGCGACCGCGTGCGTGCGCGTGATAAATATACCTGTCAGGTTTGCGGCGCGGTGGAAACTAATCGCCAACATGACGTTCACCATAAGACACCTTTTCGCGCCTTTACATCATATATGGAAGCAAATCGACTGGAGAATCTCACAACACTCTGCCCCTCCTGTCACCACAAAGCGGAGCAGAACGTCCGCATGAAGAGTGGGCTCTCCGGGCTCGCGTATGTACTTGGCAACCTCGCTCCCTTATTCTTAATGTGCGATGCCGGCGACCTGGGAACACACGTGGAGCCCGTTGAAAATCAGACCTTCGGTCAGCCAACCGTTGTTTTATACGATGCGATCCCAGCCGGGATTGGTTTCAGTCAAAAGCTATTCGAGATGCATAATGAATTGATTGCCCGCGCATTCGAACTCGTGAGTGAATGTCCCTGCGCGGATGGCTGTCCCTCCTGTGTGGGCCCAGGAGGCGAAAATGGGTATGGAGGCAAGCAGGAAGCACTGGAGATATTGAAAGAGTTGACCGCGATTCACTGAAAGCATATTCTTAGTCGAATGGTATGGAGTTATATAAAAGTTTTGGAAAGTGGGGCCAAGAAACACATTTATGCTTCTTCTTGTGGATGTACATATCTGGGCCCAAATACTATCAAAAGTATGGTCGCGATCAAGTCTGTCATGAACACGATGAGCGCTATCCCTAATAATGCTACGCCGTGGATTTCATTTCCATCTGCTCCAAAAAGAAATTGATTTCCAAAAAGCATTGCAAACAAGAGAGGTAACGGAAGTAACCACGAACAAATGAAGACCAGCACCCGCCGTCTGTTTGCGATGACTCGAAAAGCAGCAATGATCGGTGGTAAACCGATTAAAAATACAATCACTGAGACCATCGCTCGGCTAGTTATCCCAAACCATTGCTCTGCCAGGATCAACTCGTCACCGCGGCCGGTCAATGTTTGGATAAAACGTAAGTGTGCAAAACTTGCAAAAATGAGGGCATAGGCGAACAGCTTATTCTTTGGCGAATGCAAAAGGAACATTCCAAACCAGGCAAGCCCATACGTCAATAGTGGCCCTGAGAGTGCCACGAGGGCAGGAAATAAACACGGTTCCCTGGTTATCGTAACCGTGAATGTCATAGTTCCGAACCCGCCACACAACGCTGCGCCGACTAGATGCCGCGCCAACTGATGGGCTTGATAGCAGAGGAACGCCAGCAGCAGGAAGAGCAAAATATGAACTGGCTGAGAGGGAATTTTAATTTTCATACCGGCCCCAACAGTATAACAAGTCACCTTCAAATTCAAAAGTCTTCTACCCTGCTTGCAGTGCGGGGAGCATGATTTAAGAGATTCATTACAATAAGTTTGATGGAAACCTAAAGGCAGCGGCAAGCGTTAACTAGCCATGGAGATTTTATGAAATCACCCGGTGCTTTTAAATTAATTCTTATAAGTCTTATCTGCCTATTGATCGTCGCCTGCAATACATCTATCCCAAGCCCCACTGTTATCCCTTCTTCTGTCACGCCAACTTCAATATTCAGGAAAGACTTAATTCCTTCTCCTACAGATATTCAGCTGCCATTCAACTCAGAAGTCAAAAACAATGGAGCTTGCAAACCACCCTCAGCCATTTTACCCGTCAGCGATAACAATGATATGTCAGAAGATGAAATTGTATATGAACTGACGGAAATCTGGCTGAGGCGATACGCAAACCCAAATGCCCCTCTTTTTTGCCGTATTGAAGGGTACATTATCGATAAGGTCTACTACGATCTGAACATCCTTTCCGGCCCGTTGGAGCCAAGAGGGGATTTTATGAGGGTGGTCCTTTTTTCTGTGCAATTAATTCATGTCCCTAGTGATTGGATGAGTTTTTCGGGTGAACTTGACCAGGAAAATTGGCTTCATCTAAGTCAGCCTGTAGCAGTAACCAAAACAAATGATGGATATACAATGCAGTTCGCTTATCCTTAAAGGAATACATCTTATGAAAAAGCTCTCTCAAAATTTCCTAATCACTTTATCCGCAGGTGTTATGTTGCTAAGCATCCTTGCCTGTAGTATTCTTACGCCTCGTCCTATTCCTACGACCGCGCCTCCAACGCCAACTGCAACACCTGGCCTACTCAGCCAACAGGTAACGTTGATCTCTCAGCCATTTAAAGAGACGAACCAGACCCCACCGTTTACGATTACATCCCAGATACCTCAACTCACGGGCAGTGACGATCCCCGCCTGACAGCCTTCAACCAGCGCCTCAATGAACTTGTCACAAAAGAGGTGGATATTTGGCGGCAAAGCTTCCTGCAAAACACGGCTCCAACTGTTAACAATGGGAGTACATTGGATGTGACCTACACGCTGCTTTCACAAATTGGCGATCTTTGGAGTTTCAAATTTGACTCCTCGTTCTACTCGGATGGCGCAGCGCATCCGGGACTTAACAGCCTCACTCTTAACTACGATCTCGGTCAGGGCAGGGAATTAGCGCTCGCCGATCTTTTCCTCCCCAACACCAATTACCTTGAAGCCATCTCCAAGTACTGCATTGCTGAATTAAGCAAGCAACCATTTTTCGATGGTCCCTTTTCAGAAGGCGCGCAACCAACACCAGAAAACTACCGCAACTGGAACATCACATCCGATGGCTTGATGATCACTTTTGATGAATATCAGGTCGCGCCGTACGCGGCCGGCCCCCAAAAAGTTGTGGTGCCCTATAGTGAATTACAGGCTTTGATTAATCCACAAGGACCATTGGGGAAGGTTACTCAGTAACGCTAACCTTCAGTCAAGAGTCTGGGCATCTTTCTTTTCCGTCACCGATTCCAAAGATCGGCACTGATTTTCTGAGGATTTTTCTCCATGAGTATTCGTGAAATCCGTTGCTAGGAAACCTTTAGCCGTACTTTCGCCTGAACCTCAAAGTAACGAAATTGACTTTCACCCGTCAAGGATATAGAATGCAAATCAGATAATTTTAGTGGTATCGAGCCAGCTTGGAACCCACTCTTCCTCCCTTGTCATCTACAGGTACGAACCTCCGCCTTGGAGGCACGCAATTGCCGTTCGCCCGCACGGCATTTATTATTCTTTCGCTTGCAACCGTGATCTTCTTCAGCCTGGGGGTGCCGCTCTCTTATCAGAATTATATCTCCTCCATTAACTCAGATACTCTTGGGGCCCTCCAGCAACTGGGCTTAAGCACGACATTTTATGCCACCTATCAGGTGGCATTAGTGATTCTACTGGCGGTCGCGTTTGGGATGGCAGGTTTGATCATCGCCTGGAACAAATCAGACGACTGGCTGGCGCTGCTCGTGGCGTTCACGTTGATCGGTCAGGGCGCGAACGCCTTCGATCCACTCGCTCGCATGGGACGCGTACCCGGGTTTGAAATCCCGGTTCATTTCGTCGTCAGCATGGTCCTGATGGGACTTCCGCTTTCGTGTTATCTCTTTCCTGATGGAAAAATCCAAAAACGCTGGATGCTCTATGTAGTGAGCGTCTGGTTTGCCTGGTTGATGATCTCCGTCTTCTGGCGTTCCTTTCCCATTAACATTTTCAAGCGCGGCGGCAACGCGACGCTCATCTATCTGCTCTCTTTGCTGGCTGTGCTGAGCACGGGCATTTACGCGCAGGTGTATCGCTACCGAACAACCCATAACCCTGCAAAACGCCAGCAGCTCAAATGGATCGTGTTTGGGGTGGCAATTGGCATTCTGGCAGGGATTGGCATCAATTTGTTTCTGACGTTCTTTGAACTGGCGAAACCCTCTGCCGGGACCTACCTCATTGTAGATATGGTGACGCAAACGTTTTCAGTTGTGGCGCAGTTTACCGTCCCAGTCGCGGTGGTATTTTCCATCTTAAAATATCGTCTCTACGATATCGAACTGGTGATCAACCGTTCCATTATTTATGGGTTGCTCACGGTTGTTCTGGCTGCGGTCTTTAGTATCCTGCTCTTTGGATTGCAGGCGGCGTATCAGGCCATTACACATCAAACCAATCCACCAACGATTGCTGTAGTCATTTCGACCATCGCGGTTTCCAGTATTTTTCAACCGACCCGAAAAGTCATGCGTCGTTTCGTCAATCGCAGGATCTACGGTATGGATGTGGATTTCGAAGAGATCGACCGTCGAAACGAAAAATTGGAGCAGCTCGCCCATTTGCCTTCCAATGCTATTACAAATGTAGGCGGTTACACAAATCTGGAATTGATCGCGCGCGGCGGCATGGGAGAGGTGTATAAGGCGCGTCATCCAAGCCTAAATCGGACGGTCGCGATCAAGGTGTTATCTGCTTTCTTCAAAGATGATCCCGGTTTCAACAAGCGTTTTGCGCGCGAGGCAAAAACGATGGCGCAATTACGCCATCCAAATATCATTACCATTCACGACTTCGGCGATCAGGATGGACTGCCCTACATCGTGATGGAATATCTGACCGGCGATACGCTCTCACAGGTCATTGCGAACCACGAACGTCTCTCTCTTGAGGAAGGTTTGCCTATTCTCCAGGA
>Ga0065707_10081714_pt1 | contig 75872 bp, 73 predicted proteins | sample SwiRhicommuniRL3_FD_59094 | JGI IMG/M metagenome (GOLD analysis project Ga0065707, IMG submission 59094) | Switchgrass rhizosphere bacterial communities from Rose Lake, Michigan, USA - RL3 v2 (version 2) | ecosystem: Host-associated > Plants > Roots > Rhizosphere > Soil | place: East Lansing...
CCGCCACACCCACCACCAGGCTCGCCAGCTTCTGTGGAACCTGGAAGGCGAAGTCGGGCCAGAAGATCAACTGCTTGGACAGAGTCGCCAAGCGCGGATTGTTCAGTCCCTGCACCGCCCCGGTCAGGCCCACCGCGATCGTCACCGCGATCAGTCGCCGGTCGTGATAAAGCACCGCCAACGGATAAGCGGCTAGACAGAACAGCACGCCAATGAACGTCGATCGTACGAGCAGCAAAGTGAAGGCGCTGTGGTAGTGGTCGTCGGTCGGCGCCGGATGATGCACCAAAGCTGAACCGACCGACAGTTCGGTAAGAGAGGTTGTAACCGCAAGCATCGCGGTCGCGATTGCGACCAGGCCATAGTCTTCCGGAGTCAAAAGGCGCGCCAGAACCAGCACGCTCATGAATCCCGCCAGACTGACGATGAGGCGCGCGGAGCCGATCCACGCGACTCCCTTGCCGACTCGCCCCTTCACATCGGACATGCAATCCCCCCGGAGAGCATGTCCTTAATGCAATGCTAACCATTCCGGCGGAAGCTGATTTTTTCAACGCAATATTCAGCTTTGGGACACTCTGGCTGGCCTTATTCTTCTGCTGAGTGCGCGAAAGACTCGGACGGCCTCTGCTTCGGGACCGGGAGGATAGCCGGTCACTGCCCACAGAGCCGCGATGGTTCCCACATAAGAGACGCCGCCGACCAGGATCGATTGTGCGATTTGCCAGATCGGCGTGGCGTCGGCCAGCAAGGGGCGAATAGCGAGAACAGCGGCTCCCATCGCCACCACGGCGCAAAGCGCACGCGTATTCGCCTTGAACTGGTCGGCAATTTTCAGGCCGGTCAGGCGAGTCACCATCTGCATGTTCAGGATCGTCGCAATGAAGCTTGAAATTGATCGGCCGATCACGATGCCCATCATCCCGCCGGCGAGCATGCCGCCGACGATCAATGGAATGCGCAGGATGAAATTCCGCGTGTCACGGACGAACAGCATACGGGTGGCGCCCTTGGCCATCGCCAACGGCTGGAGGCTCGTGCTGAGCGTCTGAAACGCGAAGGTGCCCGCCAGAATCTGCATGATCGGCACGGCATCCAGCCATTTCGGGCCCAGGGTAAGCAGGATCAAGGGATGGGCGATCAGAGCCATTCCAAATCCCATGGGCAAGGCGATGGCACAGATGGTGGATTGGCCGAGCTGGTAAGCGCGGCGGAGCTGGTCGGGATGATTGCGCAGATTGGCGAAGGCGGGGAACAAGGTTTGCGAAATTGGTGTCGTGGTTTCGCGCGTTGGCAGCAGGGAGAGATTGTCCGCTACGGTATACAATCCCAGCGAATGCTTGCCGAAAAAATAGCCGATGACGAACTGATCGAAACGCCAGTTAAGCGTGTTGAGAGCGCTTCCGAGCGACAGCCATAGCGAGAAACCGAACAGCTCACGGGCATGGGTTAGCCGGAGTTTCGGCAAATAGGGCACGATGACATAGGAAAGCAGGATCGAAAACATCGTCGCCGCGGCGCTGCCGAGGACGAGCGCCCAATAGGTTCGATAGAAATAGGCGATGGCGATGCCGACGACGAAGCCGATCAGCTTTTGCGAAACCTGAACGACGAAATCCTGCCAGAAGATCAGCTTTCTCGAAAGCGTGACCAGCTTGGGGTTGGTCATGCCTTGCAAGGCTCCGGTGAGGCCAACCACGATCATCACTCCGGTCAGGCGCGGATCGTTGTAGAGGAGGGCGATGGGGTAGGCGGCGATGCAGAAAGCGATCGCGATCACTCCGGAGCGGGCGAACGCGATTGTCCAGGCCGTATGGAAGTGATCCGCGAGCGGCGCTTCGTGGTGCACCAGTGCCGAGGCCAGTGAAAGCTCGGTGAGCGACATCGTGACCGCGAGCATCGCAGCCGCGATCGCCACCAGGCCATAATCCTCCGGCGTCAGCAGGCGCGCCAGCACGATGACGCTGACAAAGCCCAGAAGGTTTACTATCAGCCGCGTGACGCCGATCCAGACGGCGCCCTTGCCAACGCGATCCTTTATGGACATCCGCCCTCGCGCAAATCAGTTGGAACAGGCAACGTGTTCGCCCCCCTTAGCCAGCTGCCTTGAACGGCATACGGCAAATTTGCATAAAACGCGCATTGCTCTTGCTGTGGCGTAGAGACGGGCCTGAACCTATGCTAGCAAAACAGGACTGGAAAGGTGAGGGTCGGCATGGATGAACAGTCATCATCACTCGATGGAGCGCTGGTTAGCTGGAAGCTGCAATCGACGCAAAACGGGTGCGTGCTGACCTTGCAGCTGGTTGCGTCGGTGCAGGATTTCAAAAATCGGAAATTCAGGATCGCGCGCTTGACCATGAACGATCGTCAACTGCAGTCCTTTGCGCGCGATATTATCCGGGCGACGGATCGACGCGGGGTCAAAATCCAGGCGCCGCCCAGCCTGTGGGAGCGGTGGCGCCGGAAATTGAAGCTGCGAACCAAGTCCAGCAGCCTGTCCTGACGCTCGCCTGAACCCGCGCATCCTGCGGTCTGTTCCCAACTCGCCCGTCCGGCGGGATCGTCAATAGGAGCCACGCGACAGGAGAACGTTCGGTATGGTGAGGTAGAGTATCTTGAGATTGAAGAAGAGGTCCTTGGACCGGATGTAGCTGACATCGAGCGCGACCCGCCTGCGATATTTGACGTCACTCCTGCCGCTGACCTGCCAAAGGCCGGTAATCCCGGGGCGGACCGTGCAATAGTTGCCAAAATAACGACCGTAGCGGCTGACCTCGTCGATCACGATGGGGCGCGGGCCAACCAGGCTCATATCTCCCATCAGCACATTAAAAAGCTGAGGCAGTTCGTCGAGGCTGCTGCGTCGCAAGAAAACGCCGAGCGGGGTAATGCGCGGATCCTTGCGCAGCTTCTGTTCAGCCTCCCACTCCGCACGGGCAGCGGGGCTGTTCGACAGCAGTTCAGCCAAGCGCGCTTCAGCGTCAACCACCATTGTCCGGAACTTCAGGCACCTGAAAAGCTTGGCGCATTTTCCAATGCGTTGCTGGCTGAAAAAGATCGGGCCTGGATCAAACAGCATGATCGCGATCGCGATCACGATCATCAAAGGGGCGAAGAACAGGATCGCACCTAAGCTGAAGACAATATCGAAAATGCGGATGATGATCCGATTAAAGGCCTTCCGGTTCGCGAAAAATAAATCCGGCGATGCGGAGGAGCCTGAACGATCACTACCGGGGCGTAAGGCGACTTCTAGCATAACAGTTCCCAATTCGAGCATCGGAAGATGCAAATGGCCGCTAAGCCGTGCCCTTCAGTTGGCCCGCTCCCTGATCTATGAGAACTCTTTCACACGCTGATACTAAGGCTGGTACGCGAACAATGACGGCGCTGACCGTCGTTGATCTCTATCTATCACTTTTGTTGCAGTGCGAAGGGCAAGGCTGTCGGTCCACCGTTGAACCGTTAAAAAAACAGGTTAAACAGCCTCGTTAACCATCCAAAGCGTTGAAAGGTGACCGAATCTTCACCCTTCAGAGGAGAATCAGGAGAATCGGCACCCAAAGGATGATGGCGGCGGCGAGGATGAACGATAACCGTACCTGCCAGGGCCACTTCTTGACCACCAGCGGGCGTAACGTGACTTTTTCCGCCGAGGCAGCCGGTCCCCCGCCCTCCCGGATGGGTGGCGTTGCTTCGGAGTGAATGATCTTCTCAGACCTGATCATTATGCACTGCCTCCGAGCGAAGGGGCGGTACCGCAGCCGCTCCAAGTCATGCCCAAGCAGATAATCGTCGATCAAAATTGACGGGTCGTAAACGTGATGTCGGATCTTGATCGGCAGGAACCGTCACGTCTGATCGGATTGGTCGACGCCAGCGATTCTTGAATGTTACATAGCTTATTTGGCGCCCGTCGAAAAAGGGTTAAGCGGGCGACAGGGCGCCGCGGCACAAATAATTTGAATCCGGCCTTACCGATTGTTCAGATTGTCAGAAATTCACTTGGAAAGGGCCTTCGTCCCGAATCGGGACGGCCAAGCCGGGCGTGATCCATAGACCGGGCCGCAAGTGACCTCCTTGCGCGACTCAAGGTCCAATATCTGCATCAACCCGCTAGGACGAGCTCGGCCGCGGCATCGAGCCCGATCCCTAGCCGCCGTTCTGGGAAAACTCCCTGGCCCGATCGCGCTGGGTATCGATTGCGTCTGCCAGCGCGTCTTTGGCGGCTTGCCGGTGGAGATCGGCGAGCTTGCGGTGGGCGCGGCGAGCGGAGGGCTCTATGGCGCGCTTCGCCTGCTCATCTTCCTGGCGATTGCGGCGCGTGAAATATTCGAGATCTTTATGGCTGGACATGATCGAGCTCCCGATCGATTGCATGGCGCAAGCGGGAGCACAAATATCTCTCTGCCGTCCCTGTGCCTGCGATGGAGGCGACGGTATGCTATCCTACACCATTCCATGAACCCGCTGCAACGCCGGCAGACTACGCGGCGTCGCTTTTCCTTTGCGGGGAAACCAGACTTCTAGTCTCGGCCAGCGACCACAGGATGAGCGTTGGCAGCGCGATCACGATATCGCGCGCCCGCTTGGCGAGCGCCAAGGCGAGGGCGGCTTCCGCCGGCAGACCGATCAAGGGACTCAGCAGGGCGTAGCCAGCTTCCTGAACGCCGATACCCGCCGGAATCGCAAAGGCGACGCTGCGCAATGCGAAGATGGCACTTTCGAGCGAGAGTATCTTCCAGAGTGGGAACTCAATGCCCATCATCCTGAGGGCGATCCATGCGCCCAACGCGCTTGCGATCCATGCGATCAAATTCAGCACGAACACCAGCCCCATTCGGCCCGGCATTGCGGCGCGGCGCAATTCAGCGCCGATTTCACTGAAGGATTGGGCCGAGGAGGGCATGAACCGTCGGGCCAGCTTTTGCACGAGGCTGAAGCCCGAGCGATTGGTCAGCAGCACAAGCACGGTCAGCGCGACGAAAATGCAAAGACCGGTCGCGATCACGGCCTGACCTTGATCGTGCGCCTTCCCCTCGATGGGAATGGCGAGAAGCAATCCCAATCCAAAGGCGGTAAACGCCACTTGGCTGGCCATCTCGCCGAGCAAGTCGATGATAAAGGAAGAGTATGCCCTTGCCTGGGTCAGACGATTGCTGACGAGCAGCAGCATGCTCAGCGCGATGCCGCCGATCTGCGAGAACGGCAGCAGGTCGGCCGCTGCTTCGCGTAACAGCCTTGCCCGGGTGAACAGCCCAAGTCGGCCAAACGGCTCACCCGCCGCGACAAGCCATCCGGCACCCAGCAGGACGAACACGCCCAGCGAATAGGCGCAGTAAACAAGAAAACCGATGAAGCCGAGGCGCTGCCCGACGGCCAGGATATTGTCGATGCCAGTCGAACGGATCGCCCAGACCGCCATCGCGAGACCCACGAACGTAGCGGCAAGCATGCCAAATCGCGCGAGCGTCTTCAGGTTGGACCTCCGGCTTTCTCTCTGGTGAAGGTCAACGCGAGACCGATCGCCGCATCGCAGAGGCTGACAGGATTCATGGCGCCGGAAATCCCGCGAAATCGGCAAAACGACCGAGGGAAATTCCCTCGCGCGTTATCGCGTCGCGCGCAAGCGGATCGGTCAGCGCTTCGAGTTCATCCGCATAGGCATAACCAGCGGCGCCACCCGGATACGCGCTCGTAGCAGGGTGCATGTAGATTTCCGTCAAGCCACGAGGCAGCTGCGCGATCAAGCCGCGTAATCGATCCTTGCCCAAGGCGCCGGACCAGCTGATCCCGAACACCTGATCCGGGACGGCAAGACCGGCCCTGCGAAAGCGGGATCGCATCAGTTTCGCCCACGGTTGGGCAATGTCGATACCGCGCACGGCTTCTATTCTGGCAAGCGTCGCCTTGGGCTCGATCGGCGCGCGTGCGGCCCGCATGCCGTACCGTTGACCGATCTTGAGAATGAGCGACGAGACAGTGGGGTGCAGATGGAAATGCTTATGCGCATTGACATGATCGAGCGAAAGACCGGCTGCAGCGAAAGCAGCGAATTGTGCGTCGATCTCGGCTTCGAGTTGGCGCTGTATTGAAGGCCGAAAGAAAAAGTTCATTCCGGCCCGCACCATGTTCGTCCTGAAGCGGCCATCGGGCCCGACCAGATCCGGGACGCGGTCGGGCGACAGGATCGGGCGACCATCGACCAGCACAAGATGCAGGCCCGTCCCCAAACGCGGCATGGATTTCGCGCGCGCAATCGCATCTTCCGCCGCATCGCCCGCCACCATCAGACTGGCGCAGGTCAATATGCCGTCGTAATGCGACTGCTCGACCGCTTCGTTGACTGCCATGGCCGCCCCAAAATCATCGGCGGTGACGATTAGCTGTTTCAACAAGCTCCTCCCCGAGAAGGGAGGACGGAAAGGATCACGTCACGGCTTCCTTCCGGCGGCGCAGGAAATCGAAGAACTCGACGCCTTCGCGCAGGCGCCGCTTCATCATGTCGAAGTCTCGCAGCATCTCCCCGACGATCGAGGCAATCTTGCCGGGCCGGAAATAGAAGCGCTTGTAGAATTCCTCGACCTTGTCGAAGATCACGGCGGCCGGAAGATGCGGATAGCTCAGCTGCGCGATCTGCGTGCCGCCATCGGTCAGCAGATGATCGCTGCCGTCGAACCAGCCATTCTCGGTCGCCTGCTTGTAAAGGAAGGTGCCTGGATAAGGCGCGGCGAGCGAGACCTGGATGGTGTGGGGATTGATCTCCTTGGCATAGTTGATCGTTTCCTCGATCGTCTCCAGCGTCTCGCCGGGAAGACCGAGGATGAAGGTGCCGTGGATGACGATACCAAGCTCGTGGCAATCCCTGGTGAACTGCCGTGCTACATCCACGCGCAGACCCTTCTTGATGTTGTGCAGGATCTTCTGGTTTCCGCTCTCATAACCGACAAGCAGGAGACGCAAGCCGTTCGCCTTCAGCACCTCCAGCGTTTTCCTCGGCACATTTGCCTTGGCGTTGCAGCTCCATGACACCTTGAAGCCCGGCTTGCCGAAGCCCAGTTCGCCCAAGGCCTTCGCCAGATCCTCGACACGGCCATGATTGTCGGTCAGCGTGTCGTCGTCGAAGAAAATCTCCTTCACCTGCGGCATTTCGCGCAGGATATACTGCACCTCCTCGATCACCTTGGGGATTGAGCGGAAGCGGTAATTGTGCCCGCTGATCGTCTGCGGCCAGAGGCAGAAGGTGCAGCGGCTCTTGCAGCCGCGCCCGGTGTAGAAACTGACATAGGGGTGGCGCAGATACCCGCCGAAATATTTCTCGATGACGAGGTCACGCTTGTAGACCGGCGAGACCATCGGAAGCACGTCCATATCCTCAATGATCGCGCGATCCTTATTGCGGACGAAGGATCCGTCAGCGGCGCGCCAGGTGACGCCATCGACTTCTCTCAGCGGACGCCCTTGCGCGATTTCGAGGATGGTGAAGTCATATTCCTCGCGGGCGACGAAATCGATGGCGGCGCTGGCGGCGAGGCTCTTTTCAGGCTCAACCGCGACCTTGGCGCCGACGAAGCCGACCAGCGCCCTGGGATTGCGCGCCTTGATCAGCGCGGCGGTGCGGATGTCCTGATTGAAGCTCGGGGTCGAGGTGTGGAGGATGATGAGCTGCTTGCCGTCGATCTCATGGGCGATGTCCTCCCAGCCCTGATCGTGCGCGGGCGCGTCGATCAGGCGCGAACCCTCTACCATCGCCGCTGGCTGGGCCAGCCATGTGGGATACCAGAAGGAGCGCACCTCGCGCTTCATCTGATAGCGGGCGCCGGCGCCTCCATCATAGCCGTCGAACGAAGGCGCCTGAAGGAACAGCGAACGCATCATCGGGACTTCTCCGCCTCTGCCGAAACCCGGCCGTCAGCTTCTATTCTAAGCCGCGCGCCGCGCCAATCAACCGACCGCGCGAACCAGCTCGCGATGAAGACGGCAAAGGACAGCAGGTCCCGCAATGGCACGAGCAGAAATGACGCTGGCTTTCGGTGTCCAAGCCGGAACGCGATCACCATGCGCGCCGCCAGGGCGAGCACCACTGCGCCACTGCCGACAACTGAAAAACCGCTGAAGACGGTTCCGATTATCGCCAGGGGAAGCGGATGCAGAAGGATGCTTCCAAAATAACCGGCGGGATCAATGCCTCTGATCGTGACATTCCATCGCAGTTCATGCCGCACCAGTTCGGCCATCCGCCGTTCGTCGCAATTGTGAATCACCAGGGTGTCCAGCACGATAACTTGCGGCCCGAGTGACCGGACGGCCGCGCCGATCGCATGATCATCCGCCAGCACGTCGGCGAAAGCGGCAAAGCCGCCGATTCGGTCCAGCATGTCCCGCCGGAACGCGATCGTCGAACCCATGCAGGGATGCGCGAGGCCGGTCGCAAGTCCGATGAGCGCCGAGGGCAGGAAATGAAGGTCGATCCCCAATGCCACCAGCCGTGACCAGATCCCTTCAGCGCCCACGCCCCGATACAGGCAGGTCACGGCCCCTACGTTCGGCTGGGCGAGCCCATTCGAAACATGCGCGAAATAGCCAGGCGTCACGGCGATGTCGCTGTCGCTCAGCACCAGCAGGTCGTGGCGGGCATGCTGCACGGCGTTGGCGAGATTGGAAATCTTGGCGTTCGCGCCGATCACGCGGCCGTCCACGACCAGATCGATGTCGGCTGCCGGACGGGAGGCACGCAGATCCTGTACAATAGCGATGCCGGGGTCGTCCGATCTCTGGAAGCTGCAAATCATCTGGATCGGTGCCGGCCAATCCTGATCCAGAAAGGTTGCGAGATGCCGTTCAAGCTGGCGTTCGGCACCATGAAGCGGCTTCAGCAGCGTGATCGCTTCCGGGCTTGCCGCTGCGGGAGCATCGGATCGGAAGCGACCAGCCAGCAACACCGCCCAGCACAGCAGGCCGCTGCCGATCAGTGATGCCAGGATGAGACCATCCCCGATGATTGCCACGGAAATTTTTCTTCTCCGTTTTTCGACCCCGGACTATGCCGTAGAGCGAGCCTGTGGCGGTGGATAAACTGAACAACCCGGCAGACAAAATCTTTCTCACCGGTGCTTCGGGCTTCGTCGGCTCGGCGGTGGCGCGTGCATTGGCGCGGCGTGGATATCGCGTTACCGCGCTGGTCCGCTCCAGCAGTAACAGGAATAATCTCCGGGATTTCGCTGGCGCCATCTTGGAAGGCGATATGCGCGACCCGGCTGCGGTGCGCCGGGCGATGGCCGGCGCCCGCTATGTCTTCCATGTCGCTGCCGACTATCGTCTCTGGGCACCGGACCCCGAAGAGATTGTCCGCAATAATCGCGAGAGCACGCGCATCGTGATGGAAGCGGCTCTAGAGGAACGCGTGGAACGCGTGGTTTATACCAGTAGCGTCGCCACATTGCTTCCCAATCCGAATGGCGATGCGGACGAGCATGCCGCCGCCACCCCCGAACAGGCGGTTGGCGCGTACAAGCGCAGCAAGGTCATCGCCGAGCGCCTTGTCGAGCAGATGGTCGCCGAACGAGGTCTGCCGGCGGTGATTGTCAATCCGTCGACCCCGATCGGCCCGCGTGACGTGCGTCCCACCCCGACCGGCCGCATCATCGTGGAGGCGGCCAATGGCCGGATACCGGCGTTCGTCGACAGCGGCCTGAATCTCGTGCACGTTGATGACGTGGCCGAAGGGCATCTCGCCGCGCTGAATCGCGGTCGCGTTGGCGAACGCTATATTCTGGGAGGCCAGGATGCCACTCTCGCCGAACTGCTCGGAGCGATTGCCGCCCTGGCGGGGCGACGAGCGCCAACCATCCGCATTCCACGCACCCCGCTCTTTCCGCTGGCGTGGCTTAACGAGCAGGTCGCCAGGGCAACCGGCAAGGAACCGTTTCTCACCCGCGACAGCCTACGCATGGCCAAGCACCATATGTTCTTCACATCGGCCAAGGCCGAGCGGGAACTCGGCTATCGGGCGCGGCCATATGGAGAAGCGTTGGCGGACGCGTTCAGCTGGTTCCGCCAGGCGGGGATGATCAAATGATCGGCACGATCATCGGCGGCGCCACGCTCGTGATCTGGCTTGGCCTGATCCTCGTGCACGGCCAGTTCTGGCGCGCCCGCGTCACCGACACGATGGACGCACCGCCGGAGCCAGACGAATGGCCGAGCGTCGTGGCCGTCGTTCCCGCCCGCAACGAGGCCGATGTCATTGCCCGATCGATCGGCAGCCTGCTGGGCCAGGATTATCCGGGCAGCTTCAGGGTGGTGCTTGTCGATGATCACAGCACCGATGCAACGGCAGCAATCGCGCGCGAATATGATGACCCACGATTGATGATCCATTCCGGCGCGCCGCTACCTGCGAACTGGACCGGCAAGCTGTGGGCCGTTTCACAAGGCATTGCGGCGGCAGGGCCTGTCGACCTTCTGTGGCTCACCGACGCCGATATCGAGCACACGCCCGATACCCTCCGGGCGCTTGCCAGCCGGGCCGAAGCCGGTGGATTGCAGCTTGTGTCGCTGATGGCCCGGCTGCGCTGCAACACCGTCGCGGAGCGCATGCTGGTGCCCGCCTTCGTCTACTTCTTTCAGATGCTCTATCCGTTCGAGCGCGTGAACCGGCCCGGGGGCATCGGCGCAGCGGCGGGTGGGTGCATGCTGGTGCGGCGGATGACGCTGGAGGCAGCAGGCGGCATCGGAGCGATCCGCAACGCGCTGATCGACGATTGCGCATTCGGCGCGTTGATCAAGCGACAAGGCGCGATATGGCTGGGCCTGACCAATCGGTCGCGCAGTATACGGCCTTATGACAATTTTGGTGCGATCGCTGACATGATATCACGCTCGGCCTATGCCCAGCTCGGCTATTCCCCGCTGGTGTTGGTCGGGACATTATTAGGTCTGGTGCTGGTTTTCGTCGCCCCGCCCGTGCTGGCGATCTGGGGCGATGGAGCAGGACGGGTCATGGGTGCCGCCGCATGGGCATTGATGGCTCTGAGCTTCCAGCCGATGCTGCGCTTCTACCGGCGATCTCCGCTTTATGGATTGGCCTTGCCGGCCATCGCCCTCTTTTATGCGGGATGCACGCTGCTTTCCGCCTGGCAACATCATCGCGGGCGCGGCGGGATGTGGAAGGGCCGATCGCAGGCGGCAGTGCGGCCATTATGACCGAGGTGGCCGAGCTTGCATCGGGCAAGGGCGCGCGGGACGAGAATTTCCCGGTGGCGTCCTTCCTGCTGAAGCCCCGCTACCGTGAGCCGATCATGACCTTCTATCGCTTCGCACGCGCCGCCGACGATATCGCCGACCATCCCGACGCCTCGCCCGAAAAAAAGCTCGAAATGCTTCAGGCGATGCGTCGGGGGCTCGATGGCTTCGAGGACGGCGCCGCCGAGGCACTCGCGCTGTGGGCCGTTTTGACGGAACGGAATCTCGACCCGGTGCATGCTCACGATCTTCTCAGTGCCTTCGAGCAAGACGCCACGGTCCACCGCTATGCCAGCTGGGCCGATCTGATGGCCTATTGCCGCCTGTCCGCCATGCCGGTCGGCCGTTTCGTGCTTGACGTCCATGGCGAGGACCGCAGATGCTGGCCCGCCTCGGACGCCCTCTGTGCAGCGCTGCAAGTGATCAACCATCTGCAGGATTGCGGGAAAGACTATCGCATGCTCGATCGTGTCTACCTTCCCACCGAAGCGCTGGCCGTGGCGGGCGGGCGGGTCGAGGATCTCGCCGGTGGGTCCGCATCGCCCGGCCTGGCGAAGACGCTGAACAGCCTTACACGGTCAACACTGGACCTGCTGCGGGAAAGCGCCGCCTTCGCGTCCATGATCCGCGATCGGCGGCTGGCTATCGAAGTTGCGGTAATCCAGCGGCTGGCGGAACGGCTCAGCCACAGATTGCTCAAGCGCGACCCGCTCCGCCAAAAAGTTCACCACAGCAAGGTCGAGGCGCTCCTGATCGGCACGACGGCTGCGCTTTCCTATCTTTTTCTTCCAGCGCCTTCGCATGTCCGTCGATAGCGCCATGCTCCCTCAGCAGCGGGTTGCCGGAAGTTCCTTCTACGCCGGCATGCGTATCCTGCCCAAGGCGGAGCGGCACGCCATGTACGCGATCTATGCCTTTTGCCGGGAGGTCGATGACATCGCGGACGATCAGCAGGGTTCCCGCAGTGATCGCGCGGCGGCGCTGTTAAGCTGGCACGCTGATATCGACGCACTTTATGAGGGCAAAGATCCGGGCCAAGCTGCCTTCCTGACCGAGGCTGTGCGCACTTTCGGACTGGACGTCAGCGATTTCCACGCGGTGATCGACGGCATGATGATGGACGTCGACAAGGATATCCGCTGGCCCGATGCCGCTGAGCTCGATCTCTATTGCGATCGTGTTGCCTCAGCCGTGGGGCGGCTGTCGGCGCGTGTCTTCGGCATGGACCAGAAGCCGGGCCGTGATCTGGCCTATCATCTCGGGCGCGCTCTGCAGCTCACCAATATTCTCCGGGACATCGATGAGGATGCTGTCATCGGCCGGGTCTATCTGCCCAAGGAACTGCTCGACAAGGCCGGCGTCCCACTGACGACGCCCGCGGCCGTTGCCGCGCATCCGGGGATCGATACGGCCTGTCGTGCCTTGGCCGTTGATGCGCATCGTCACTTCGATGGCGCCGATCTGGTTCTCGCGGCCCGTCCCCGTGGGTATCGGTTGGCGCCACGGCTTATGTCGGTCGCCTATTCCAAACTGCTCACGCGGATGGAGGCGACCGGATGGATGGTGCCGCGCACGCGAGTCCGCACTTCAAAGATTGGATTGATCTGGCAACTCGTCCGCCTGGGGCTGACATCTTGAAGCCAGGCCATGTTTGGGTGGTGGGGGCTGGCCTATCCGGGTTGTCGGCTGCGGTCATGCTCCGGGGGGCCGGCGTTGCGGTGACCATTAGCGATGCCGCAGCGCAAGCGGGCGGCCGATGCCGTTCCTATCATGATCCGCAGCTTGGCCTTACCATCGACAATGGCAATCACCTCGTCCTCTCCGGGAACGAGGCGGTTGCCCGCTTCATCAGGGTGGTGGATGCGCCGATGCGTTTCTCCGGGCCGGATCATGCGGAGTTCCACTTCCATGATCTGTCGTCCGGGTCGCGATGGAGCATCTCTCTGACAGACAGCCGCATTCCGTGGTGGATATTGATGCCGTCGCGACGCGTGCCGGATACGCGCGTCACCGACTATCTGTCGGTCGCGAAGCTCATGCGCACTCGAAATGGTGCTATTGGTAATGGCGACCTGAGGACGAATCCGGTCTGGATACGCCTACTTGAGCCGGTCCTGTTGGCGGCGCTGAACACCGCGCCGGCCGAAGCGTCGGCCCGACTGGCTGCGACGATCATCCTGGAGACGATCGGCAAGGGTGGGCGCGCATGCCGGCCAATGATCGCGTCGCCCAGCCTGAGCGCAGCCCTGATCGACCCCGCCATGGAGTGGTTGTCCGCCCATGCCAGCCCCGTCCTTCTCAGCCGGAGATTGAAGGCGATCCTCTTTGAGGCGGACAGAGTGATCGGATTGGATTGGGGGGAAGGGGCTGAGCCAGTCGGCGAGCAGGAGGCAGTGGTGTTGGCGGTGCCGCCCTGGGTAGCGACCGCGCTGGTGCCGGGGCTTGATGCGCCACAGGAAATGCGGGCGATCGTCAACGGTCACTTCGCCTATTCTCCTCCGCCCGGCTGCCCTTCAATGCTGGGTCTGTTTGGCGGCACGGCGGAATGGTTGTTCACTTTTCCCGAGCGTATTTCGACGACGGTCAGCGCCGCCGACGCGCTTGTCGATATGGACCGGGAGGCGTTGGCGCGACTGTTCTGGGCAGACATATGCGCTGCCTACAACATCGATGCGCCCATGCCCCGCTGGCAGATCGTCAAGGAAAAGCGCGCGACTTTCGCCGCCACGCCGGAGCAGGACGCCCGCCGGCCCGGCACCGCGACCCGCTGGCGTAACCTGTTTCTTGCCGGCGATTGGACGGACACCGGATTGCCTGCCACGATCGAAGGCGCCTTGCGCTCGGGCGAGGCAGCGGCAAAGCTGGCGATTGCTGCTTGAGGAAACATTCGAGGATGACTGCACCAGCCACCGCTGAACCGATCGACGGGCTGGAGTCGGTAGATCGTGCCGTCGGCAGGGCCGTCACGGCGCTTGCCGGCGCGCAGAAAGAGGATGGCCATTGGGTTTTCGAGCTGGAAGCCGACGCCACCATTCCGGCTGAATATGTCCTCCTGCGCCATTATCTGGGCGAACCGCGCGACGACATCCTCGAAGCGAAGATCGGCCGCTATCTTCGCCGCATTCAATCCGCCGAGCATGACGGATGGCCGCTGTTCCATGCCGGGGCGTTCGACATCAGTGCGTCGATCAAGGCCTATTATGCGCTGAAGATGATCGGCGATCCGGTCGATGCACCGCACATGGCGCGGGCGCGGCAGGCGATATTGGCTGCGGGCGGTGCCGAACGGGGCAATGTCTTCACCCGTATCCAGCTGGCGCTGTTCGACGCGGGGCCGTGGTCGGTGGTGCCCACCATGCCGCCCGAAATCATCCTGCTGCCGCGCTGGTTTCCCATTCACCTTTCCAAGATGTCCTACTGGGCGCGGACCGTGATCGTGCCGCTGCTCGTGCTCGGCGCGCTCAAGCCGGTTGCCCGCAATCCTTCGCGCGTGAAGGTCGACGAGCTCTACAGCGGGCGTGCTGCTCCGCTCGCGAGTCAGGCCGAAGACCGGAAATGGTTGTGGACCGCTGGCTTCACGGCGCTGGATCGCTTGCTGAAGGCCAGCGATCGCCTCTGGCCAGCCAGGCTGCGCGCGCGGGCGATCCAGGCCTGTGTCGATTTCGTGATCGAACGGCTCAACGGGAAGGACGGACTGGGCGCCATCTATCCGGCGATGGCAAACAGCGTGATGATGTTTGATGTACTGGGTTATCCAGAGGACCATCCGGCGCGCGCGATCGCACGGGAATCGGTGGAGCGGCTGCTCGTCGTCCATGAGGACGAAGCCTATTGCCAGCCTTGTGTATCGCCCGTCTGGGATACCGCGCTTGCCAGCCACGCGATGTTGGAGGTGGGTGAAGCCGAGACCGATGCCGTGGCGGCAAAGGGCCTCGCCTGGCTCAAGCCGCTTCAGGTGCTGGACGTTGAAGGCGACTGGGCGGCATTGCGACCGGGGGTGCGTCCGGGCGGATGGGCCTTCCAGTACCGCAATGATCATTATCCGGACCTGGATGACACGGCGGTGGTCGTCATGGCCATGGACAGGGCGAGGCGAGGCACCGATTCGCCTTTCGATACCGCCATCGACCGTGGGGTCGAATGGACAGTTGGATTGCAAAGCACCAATGGGGGCTGGGGCGCATTCGATGCGGACAACAGCTTCACCTATCTCAACAACCTGCCCTTCGCCGACCATGGCGCGCTGCTCGATCCGCCCACTGCCGACGTGAGCGCGCGCTGCCTTTCGATGCTCGCCCAGCTCAATGATCCACAGCAGGCGCCAACGGTCAAATCAGCTCTGGCCTATCTGGAGCGCGAGCAGGAAGAGGACGGCAGCTGGTACGGTCGCTGGGGCGTCAACTATATCTACGGCACCTGGTCCGTGCTGTGCGCGCTCAATGCTGCCGGTATTACGCAATCGGAGCCGATGATGGCGAAAGCCGTTAGCTGGCTTCAATCGATCCAGAATGAGGATGGCGGCTGGGGCGAAAGCTGCGCCAGCTACGCGCTCGATTATGCCGGCTATCAGCCAGCGCCTTCCACGGCTTCGCAAACCGCCTGGGCGTTGTTGGGCCTCATGGCGGCGGGCGAAGTGGATTCCGATGCTGTCGCGCGCGGGATGGACTGGCTCTGCCGTCATCAGCAGGCGGACGGGCTGTGGGGGCAGGAATTCTATACGGGCGGCGGTTTTCCGCGCGTTTTCTATCTGCGCTATCACGGCTATCCCAAATATTTCCCGCTGTGGGCGCTGGCGCGCTACCGCAACCTCAAGCGGTCCAATTCCCGGCATGTGGCCTACGGCATGTGACCATTCTGATCGCCACCGGACTGTTGCGCGAAGCCCGGCTGATGGCCGGGCCTGACATAGTGGCAATTGCGGGAGGCGGTGACGGGATACATCTCGAACAACGGCTGGATGGGGCGATTGATGCCCACCCCCATGTCCGGGCCTTGTTGTCGAGCGGCCTGGCGGGGGCGCTTGATTCCGGCCTTCGTCCTGGTGACGTTATCATAGGGAAAGAAGGGAACGATCAGTTGATCGCCGCCTTGCGCCGAGCCCTGCCACAGGCGCTGAGCGGCCAGGTTCTGGGACGAGATGCCCCGGTGGCGACCGTCGGGGAGAAGCAAGCCCTCCATCTGCAAACCCACGCGCACGCCGTGGATATGGAGTCGCATATCGTGGCGCGTGTTTCGGCACGGCGCGGGCTGCCTTTTGCGGTGCTACGGGTGATTTCGGACGCCGCGACCGACAGATTGCCGCCCGCCGCGCTCTGCGGGATGCGCTCCGATGGCAGCATGGCGATCGGCGCGGTGCTGGGGTCGCTAGCGCGAAACCCGATCCAGCTTCCAGCGCTTGTGCGAACCGCATGGCATGCGCAACGCGGCTTCCGGGCGTTACTCCGCTGCTATCGATCCGTCCGTCTCGTGGATCTGATCGAGCATGCGCTGGACATGCCCTGAGAAGACATATTCGGCGGGCCGCTGATTGGCGAGGCTGATGTCGGGCCTCAGCGGGCCATCGGTTTTCACGCCGCGAAGCTGCACCATCGCGGCCTTGAGCGGATGCTTCACGGTATCCATCACCGCCGTCGCCTCGAAGCCCGAATGGACCATGCAGTCGGCGCATTTTTCATAATTGCCGACGCCATATTTATCCCACTCGGTATCCTCCATCAGCTCCTTGAAGCTTTTGGCGTAACCTTCACCGAGCAGATAGCAGGGCTTTTGCCAGCCGAAGACCGTCCGGGTCGGGTTGCCCCAGGGCGTGCAGGCATAAGCCTCGTTACCCGCCAGGAAGTTCAGAAACATTGTCGATTGCGAGAAAGGCCATTTCTTGCCGTTCTTCCCGCGCCGCGACAGGATGCCACGAAACAGGCGCTTGGTCCGCTCGCGATTGAGGAAGTGCTCCTGGTCCGGCGCGCGTTCATAGGCGTAGCCCGGCGACATGGTGATGCCGTCAAGGCCAAGCGCGGTTACCGTATCGAGGAATTGCGCCACCCGCTCGGGATCGGCTTCATTGAAGAGGGTGCAGTTGATGCTGACCCGGAAGCCCTTCGCTTTTGCGAGCTTGATGGCGTCGATCGCCGTCTCATAGACGCCCTCGAGGCTGACCGAACGATCGTGCATCCCCTTGTCGCCATCGAGGTGGATCGACCAGGTGAAGCCGGGATCGGGCTGGTAATCGTCGATCTTCTTCTTCAGCAGCAGCGCGTTGGTGCACAAGATGACGAACTTTTTGCGCGCCAGGAAACCGCGCACGATTTCCGGCATCTCCCGGTGCAACAGTGGTTCGCCGCCAGCGATCGAGACCACCGGCGCGCCGCATTCGTCGATCGCCTCCATGCACTCGTCAAAGCTCAGCCGCTGGTTCAGAATGGGATCGGGGTAATCGATCTTGCCACAGCCTTGGCAGGCCAGGTTGCAGCGGAACAGCGGCTCAAGCATCAGCACCAGCGGGTAGCGCTTGGCGCCCCGCATGTGCTGGCCGACGATATAGCGTCCGATCCTGTAAACCTGGGAGGCAGGGATTCCCATCAACGCAACTCCGTCATATGCCGGCTTCCCGAACGGCCGCTGCGGATCTCAGTTCGTTCGGCAGGCTGAACTGGATATTTTCCTCAACGCCGTTCAGCGTGGAAACCGTGACCGGGGCCATCGCGCGCAGCGCGTCCAGCACGCTCTCCACAAGCTCATCCGGCGCCGAAGCGCCCGCGGTGATTCCCACCGTGTCGATGCCATTGAACCATTCCGCTTCCACGGCGTCGCCATCGGGAATCAGATAGCTCGGTACGCCCATTTCGACGCCGATTTCCCGGAGCCGATTGGAGTTCGAGCTGTTGGCCGCGCCCACCACGATAAGCACCTCCACCTGCCTGCACAGCTCGCGCACCGCAGTCTGCCTGTTTTGTGTTGCATAGCAGATGTCCGCGACATCGGGGCCGATCGTGTCGGGGAATTTTTCCTTGAGCGCGGCGATCACTTCGCGAGTGTCATCAACGCTCAGCGTCGTCTGCGTGACATAGGCCATGGGGGTATCGGACGGAAGCGTCAGCGCCGCGACATCATCCTTGGTGGAGACGAGATGAATAGGCGCATCGATCTGCCCCATCGTGCCGATCACCTCGGCATGGCCGGCATGCCCGATCAGGATCAGCGTGCGTCCCATCTTCGCATAGCGCCTGCCCTGAACATGGACCTTGGTGACAAGCGGGCACGTCGCATCGAGCACCGGAAGGCCGCGCGCCCGCGCATCTTCCTGCACAGCGCGCGGCACGCCATGTGCGCTGAATATCGTGGGTGCGCCGGCCGGAACTTCGGAGAGATCCTCGACAAAGACGGCGCCCTTGCTCTTCAGTTTGTCGACGACGTGCTTGTTATGCACGATTTCGTGGCGGACGTAGACCTGCGCCTTGTGCAGCTCCAGCACTTGTTCGACGATTTCGATAGCGCGGACGACACCGGCGCAGAAACCGCGTGGCTGGGCAAGAATAACCTGCAACGAAGCCCCCCTTGGTCATCCCGGAATAATCGCTAAGACGGCACGGACGCGAATTTAAGCATTCCAGACGAAAAAAATCGCCTGAGCCGCAGAAACATAGCGGAGCTGCCGGCATCGCGCCACCCCCCGGCCAAGCGAAAGTGGACCTCTTCTAAAAGCGATTTTATGACAGGCGATCGGGAGCTGGATCGAGACATGCCGTCATTTGGTTCGAGAGTTTTATTAGCGGCCATGCTGGTGTACCCGGCGGCGATTTGCGCGCAGGCCGTTGATCCTGCGCAGATCCCGGTCCAGGCCCTGTGCGATCGACTGATCGCCAACATGAAAGGCGGCGCCAGCCTCGGCTTTTCAGGCCGCGCGCAAGCGATCGGTCCGGTGGTCGATCGCGCGTTCGACATACCATTGATGACACGCCTCACGATCGGCCCGAAATGGAATTCTCTCTCCGCGGCCGATCAGAAATCGCTGGTCAATGCAATCCGCCGGCTGACTATTGCCCAATATGCGGCGAATTTCGATTCCTTCGACGGACAGCGTTTCATGATAGATCCGAAGGTGGACGGGCGGGGTGGCGACAGGCTGGTAAGGACCAGTCTGCTTCAGCCCGGCGAAGCGCCGGTCTCGATCAGCTATAGATTGCGGCAATCCGGGGCAGAGTGGAAGATCATCGACGTTTACTATCAGAATTCGATCAGTCAGCTCGCGACCCGCAGAGCCGATTTCGCGCGTGTTTTCGAAACCAGCGGCGCGCCAGGGCTGCTACGGCACCTGAGTGCGCTAACGGAAAAGGCTTCGCATTGAGCTTCGCGGCCTTCATCCCCCTGAGCCTCATGGCTGCGGCGCCTGGACCGCAGACGGGGCCTCTGGAAAATACCGTTGCTCAGCAACCCGCCGTATCAACTTCGGAACCGGAAGTGCCCGTGCAGGCGGGGGCGCCCAACGGGCATATCCCCCATACCAAGGGCGATCCGCTGGAAGGCTTCAACCGGGCAATGTTCTCGGTCAATCACACATTGGACAAAGCGATCTTCCGGCCGGCGGCGATGGGCTACAAACAGGTGGTCCCCAAACCGGCGCGATCCGGCGTGCGAAACGCCTTTTCAAACCTCACTGAACCCGTCGTATTCCTCAACGACGTCCTGCAATTGAGGTTCGGGAATGCCTTCAGGACCTTCACGCGTTTTGCGATCAACACCGTGTTTGGCGTCGGCGGTTTATTCGATGTCGCGAAAGGCGAAGGGTTGCCGCACCGCGCGAACGGCCTTGGCAACACGCTTGCCCGCTATGGCGTGAAGTCTGGCCCCTATCTGTTCCTTCCCTTCCTCGGCCCTTCCTCGCTGCGTGACCTGGCTGGCGGCACGGTCGATGGATTGGTCGTGCCGACCGCCGTTGGTCATCCGTTCGATCGTACCGAGTATCAGATCGGCAGGGCGGCGGTGACAGGCCTTGATATGCGCGCCGAGGTCGATAGCGAGCTGAGCACACTCTACGATACGGCGCTCGATCCCTATGCGACCCTGCGGTCGGTCTATACCCAGTCGCGCGCGGCCGACATCGCGGCGATCACTGGCAAGGCGGCTTCGGGCGAAGACGACCAGCTGGAAGACCCGCTTCAGGACCCCGCTATCCCTATGGAAAGTCCGAGTGAATCCCAGCCTGACAGCGCCCCCCAGCCGTGAATTGATTCACCTGGCGCTTTTTTTCCGTGGCGGGCCAAGCAAAGCCGGCTCGAAGATCAGCGCGCAGATCAATGTCCAGATCAGCGAGATCATCAGGATCTTTCCCATGCTGGCGGTGCCGGGATGATGGGAAAGCCATAGACTGCCGAACGCGGTCCCGGTCGCCAGCGCACTGAACAGGATCGCTCTCGCCAGGCTTGATTGCAGCAGGTCGGTCGCACCGGACCGCCATGCCATCACGAAATAGATGTGGAATGCCACGCCAACCCCGAACAACAGCGGGAAAGCGATGATATTGGCGAAGTTGATCGGCTGCCCGATCAGCACGCAGGTACCCAGCGTGAGAAAACCCGATAGAACCACGGGCGTCAGGGTGAATACCACCTCTTTGACATCGCGTAGCGCCAGGAAGAGCAGCACGCTCACGAGCACCAACGCGATCAGCCCCGCCTGAATGAAGGCGCCGGCAACAGTCGATGCGGCTGCCTGTGTCGCCACCGGCAGCCCGGAAATCGCCGGCGTTACCCTGGCGACCGCTGCTTTGAATCGTACGATCGCATCATTATCGGTGCTTCCGGCGACGGGTTGGACTTGCAGCCTGACCTTGCCGTCTGGGCTCAGCCAATCGCGCTGAAGCGTGGCAGGAAGATCGGCGCGCGTTACCGGTTGTGCCTGAAGTGCCTGACGAATCTGATCAAGCATGATCGACAGGGGCTTCGAGACAAGGAGATTGGCGCCGGCGCGCTGGTCCGGGCTGGCGCTCGCCAGCCTGTCGAAATCTTCCGCGAGGCGTCTTGCGGTTGCTCCGTCGGTTCGATCGCGCGCTACTGCCCGCAATCTGGAGGCAGCCGCCTTCAACGCGGTGACGAGATCGGCATCGGTTGGAGGAGGAGCGACGTCGAACGGGTTCAGTGTCAGGTCGAGCAGCAGCGACGCATCCGAGATCAACGCAAGCTTGGCCGGCTGATCTTCCGGAACGAAGCTGTCGATCGCGAGGACGCGTCCGACTTCCGGCACGCGTTCAAGCTGCCGTTTCAATGTCTGCGCTTCCTTTTCGTTGCGGGCCAGAACATCGATGACATTCGGCGTGCGATCGGGATCGCGCGTCAGGTCAGTCAGCGTTCGCATCGCCGGCGATTCCGGATCGCGCAGGTGCAGTGGATTGAAATCAAATCGCACCAGCGGCAGCAGCGCGACGCTGACGATCATCGAGACGCCAAAAGCCCAGAGCACAAGCGACCTTCGGCGCGCGAGAAAGCGATCGGCGGAGACGGCGAAGGCAGGACTTCGCTCTGCCGGTTGCGCGGCCGGCGGCATCAGCACCAGCAGCGCCGGCAGCATCGTCACGCTGAACAGAAGCGCGATCACCATCCCGCAGCCCGCGATCACCCCTAGCTCGGCGATGCCGGTATAGGCGGTCGGCAGGAAAGCCGCGAAACCCAGCACGATCGCCCCGGCGGCGAGCAGCAATGGTCCGCCCAATGCGACGGCGGCGCGGCGAAGGGCATCATGCATGTCGCCATCCTGCACGCGTTCGGCATTGAAGCGGACGCAGAGCTGAATGCCGAAATCGACGCCCAGCCCGACGAACAGTGGAATGAAGGCGACCGAGATCAGATTGAAACGGCCGATCGTGAGCAACCCGATCGCAGTGGTCACGATCAATCCGGCGATGATGGTCAGCAGGATGGCAAGCACCATCCGCACCGAACGGACGGCGAGCCACAGCGTGACAATCATCGCCAGCCACATGACGACCGCCACGAAGCCAATATTCTCGGCGAGCGTCGCGAATTCCTGATCCGCCAGCGGTATCTCGCCCGTCAGGCGGACGCGAACGCCATGCGCCGGGTCCAGTGCAAGCGAGCGCGTTGCGGTCATCAATGCACCGGTGGCGACCTCGCCCGGCATGAGCACCGAATGATCGAGCACGGGCTGTACGAGGATCAGGCGACGCGTTGCCTGAAGATCGGTTGCCGCGCTCTGGCCGAGCAGCCTTTGCCAGGAAAAATAGGTGGGCTTTCCGGCAGCCAGGCTTTCCAGGGCATCCGCCAGATTGCGCATGGGCGCATCGATCTGGCTGAGCTGGACGTCGCCATGTTCGACACCATCGGTCATGGCGGAAAGGGCCGTGGCGACTCCCCGCAGGCTGGGATCAGCCGCCAGCGGCCCCAGCATCGGCTGGGCTTCCACCAGCGCCGCCGTCATCCGGCGGACATCCGCGCGGGACTGGAACAGGAGGCCTGCGCGCGCGAAAAAGTCACCGCCGTCAAGCTGCTCGACGCGACGGAAATGCCGTGAGTCCTTTGCAAGCGCATCCGCAAGCCGGGCTGCGCTATCATGCGCCAGTTCGGGCGTAGCGCCGTCGATGACGACAAGCATCACATCGCGCAGTTGGGGGAACGTGGCCTCCATAGCCCGTTCCTGTTTTCGCCAATCGACGTCGGGCGAAATCAGTGCAGCCGTGTCCGTTGTCATCGCGAAGGATCGGATCGCTAGGATGAGCGCAAACACAGTCAGCGCAATGGCAAGCGCGAGCGTGGAGCGCGGATGGCTCGTGCTTCGGGAAACCAGCGAGGGAATGGATGATCTCATGGTTTAAGCGGTCCCGACGGACCGAGCATATAGCGCATGCGCATTCGGATCGCCTGGGAACCGGCTCCTTGATCGAACGCGGCGTCGGAAAATTTGGGGGGACCCAGCACGATCCGCGCATCGTTGGAAAAGGCTATGCCTTCCCTGGGAACGCCCAGGAAAGTGCGATCCACCTTGCGATTGCGATTTTCGTCATGGAAGGCCTGCACCGCGAAACGGCCCGGCGGAACATTGCTGAACGTCACGACCGTTGTTCCAGATCGCGCCGGGGCCTCTGTCGAATAGGGACAATCGTCTTTGAGGAAATGGGCCTCCGGGCAGAGAGCGGCGTGGACGAGACCGGCTCCGTTGCGCACATTCCAGATCTCGATGCTCAGCGTTCCAGCGATGGCGGGCTTGCCCCAGCACATCCCGCTAAACAAGAGCATCAGCGCGGCGGCATGACCATATCGTTCCACGAAAGCGCGGCGCGTCGATCTGACGCTCATCCTATCAACCGCAAGCATACCGCCCCAACGCCCTCTCCGTGGAGGAGCCTGACCTAATCTACCTCCCGAATTTTGCGAACATATTCTCTGTCCATTCGGCCGTGGCGGTTACGAGGTTGCGACCATGAACATGATCGTAAAGTTGCTTGCCGCGACATCGGTGCATCATCGGTAGCGTTGCACACAGGGCGCGGCGCTAACAGTTTTGAAGAAGTCCCTTCCCCCACTCCCACATCGTCATTCCCGCCCTTCGACTGCCTGCAAGGCAGGCGCTCAGGATAAACTTCAGCATGTGGCTGAAGGCGGAAATCTATAAACTCCATCATTTCCGATAGATTCGCATCGTCAGAGAATATGGATTCCCGCCTTCGCGGGAATGACAGATGACTTTTCAACAGCCTGCTAATCAGCAAGAAATGGGTTAATCAGGGCAGCGGGCGTTCGGGGTTGATCGCGGCCAGATCTTTGTCGGCGAGCAGCACGCGGTTACGACCCTCGCGCTTGGCCCGATAGAGCGCGCGGTCCGCGCGGCGGAGCATGTTGGAGATATTGGCATCGAGACCAAGCGCGGCAACGCCTGCGGACATGGTGACCGTCCCGATCGGTTGGCCGGCATTGCGATCGATGATATTGCGCTTTGCGAGATCGTAGCGGGCGATATCGACGATCTCGTAGGCGTCCTCGGGCGTCATGCTATCGAACAGCAGCACGAATTCCTCGCCGCCGTGGCGGGCGACGATGCCGCGCTTGCCCACATTCTCGACCAGTACCTTGCCGACGAAGGAGAGCACGCGATCGCCGATGTCGTGGCCGTGGGTGTCGTTGACCAGCTTGAAATGATCGATATCGCAGAATGCGACCGATAGCGGCGTGCCGTGAATCTTGGCCCGTTCCGCCGCCGCGCCAAGCTCGCGTTCGAACGCGCGGCGATTGAACAGTCCGGTCAGCGCGTCGGTTTCAGCCTGTTCACGTGCCTGGTCGAGATTGCCGCGCATCGTTTCGATCTGCGTGGCCGATTGCCGCATCTGCATTTCGGCGGCAGCGGTTTTCTCGATCATCATCCGGGTCAGGCCGACCAGCGATCCCAGCACTGGATGGCTGGCGATGGTCGGCGCCAGTTCGGCGATATTCTCTTGCAGCGCGTGGCCATAGGCCTTGGCCTCCTCGCCCGAACGCCGTGCCAGCGCCGCGACATCTTCGAGCTGCTGCTGCGCCTGCTGGACGAGGGTCGCCAGCAGCGCGACGCTGAGCGCGCTATCGTTCTCGCGAATGGCCTCCATCGTGGCATGGCCGTCGCGGATCAGCGCTGCGACCTGCTGGCCAAGTCCTGGCTCTCCGGCTACGCGGTGGCGATAGGCAAGCGCATAATGGTCCGGCAGCGGCTCGATCGCGTGCTCGAGCAGGAAGGCGCTGACATTGGCGAGGATCGCACGATAACGATCGAGCTCGGCTGCGGCCTCGTCCGATCGGCGCTGCGCTTCGGCCAGCGCAGAGGGCTCAGGCTCGGGAAGCACAACGGCGGTTTCGTTGGACGGAGCCGCGCTTGCCTCCCCCGGGGCACGCGCGCCGAACAGCTTTCCGAAGCCGCGCACGGCGCTTCCGAGACCGTTTGCCTGTGTTGCCATTTCCCGCTCCGCTATTCGCGCGGGGAGCATAGGCGCGGGAAAAGAAAAAAAGCGTTACCGCGCGCCTCTTTTCCTCTCGACATGCGCTCGCTATAGCCGCCCCGAATCTCGCACCTGCACAAACCCGGCGCAGCCTCCCCACCTGTGCCTCCACCTCATGGGAAGGGACATAGTATGACCACCGTCGGCCAGGATACGCTCAATGCTCGATCGACCCTGGAGGTCGGTGGCAAGCGCTATGATTATTACGCGCTCGCGACGGCGGCGGAGAAATTTGGCGATGTCTCGCGATTGCCTTTCTCGATGAAGGTGCTGCTCGAGAACATGCTCCGGTTCGAGGACGGCAAGACCGTCACGGCCGACGACATCCAGGCGATCGTCGACTGGCAGAAGGAACGGACCTCGGAACGCGAGATCCAGTACCGCCCGGCGCGCGTGCTGATGCAGGATTTCACCGGCGTCCCCTGCGTCGTCGATCTCGCCGCGATGCGCGATGCGATGGGCAAGCTCGGCGGCGACGCGCAGAAGATCAACCCGCTGGTGCCGGTCCACCTCGTGATCGATCACTCGGTGATGGTCGACAATTTCGGCACTCCGAAGGCGTTCGCCGAGAATGTCGAGCTGGAGTATCAGCGCAACGGCGAACGCTATGAGTTCCTGCGCTGGGGCTCCAAGGCGCTCGACAATTTCAAGGTCGTCCCGCCGGGCACCGGCATCTGCCACCAGGTCAATCTCGAGCATATCGCGCAGGCGGTATGGACCTCGACCGCGCCGGATGGCGCCACCATCGCCTATCCCGACACCTGCGTCGGCACCGACAGCCACACCACCATGGTCAACGGCCTCGGCGTGCTGGGTTGGGGCGTGGGCGGCATCGAGGCGGAAGCGGCGATGCTTGGCCAGCCGGTGTCGATGCTCATTCCGGAAGTGGTCGGCTTCAAGCTGACCGGCACGCTGACCGAAGGCATCACCGCCACCGATCTGGTGCTCACCGTCACCCAGATGCTGCGCGCCAAGGGCGTGGTCGGCCGCTTCGTGGAATTCTACGGCCCCGGCCTCGACGCACTCAGCCTCGCCGATCGTGCAACGATTGCCAACATGGCGCCCGAATATGGTGCGACCTGCGGTTTCTTTCCGATCGACGATGCGACGCTCGTTTATATGCGCCTCACCGGCCGCAGCGACGATCAGGTCGCGCTGGTCGAAGCCTATGCCAAGGCGCAAGGCATGTGGCGTGACGTGGCTTCGCCCGATCCGGTGTTCACCGATACACTCGCGCTCGACATGGGCACCGTCCAGCCGTCGCTTGCCGGACCGAAGCGGCCGCAGGACCGCGTGGTGCTGAGCTCGGTCGACGAGGGTTTCAACAACGAGCTGGCGACGGGCTACAAGAAAGGTGACGAAGGCGGCAAGCGCGTCCCTGTCGAAGGCGCCAGCCACGATCTCGGTCATGGCGACGTGGTGATCGCGGCGATCACAAGCTGCACCAACACCTCGAATCCGTCGGTTCTGGTTGCCGCCGGCCTCGTCGCCCGCAAGGCGCGCGCGCTGGGCCTGGAACGCAAGCCCTGGGTCAAGAGCAGCCTTGCGCCCGGAAGTCAGGTCGTCACCGACTATCTTGCCAAGGCAGGCCTTACCGAAGATCTCGACGCGCTAGGCTTCAACCTCGTCGGATACGGTTGCACGACCTGCATCGGCAATTCCGGGCCGCTGCCGGAGCCCATCTCGAAGGCGATCAACGAGAACGACCTTGTCGCCAGCGCAGTGCTTTCCGGCAACCGCAACTTCGAAGGCCGTGTCTCACCGGATGTGCGGGCAAACTATCTTGCCTCGCCGCCGCTGGTCGTCGCCTATTCGCTGTTCGGCACCACCGCCAAAGACATTACGACCGATCCGATCGGCACAAGCACTGACGGCAAGGCCGTCTTCCTCAAGGATATCTGGCCAACAACTTCGGAAGTTGCGTCGACTGTTGCATCCTGCATCGATTCAGCGATGTTCAAGAGTCGCTACGCCAATGTTTTCACCGGCGACGTTCACTGGCAGAAGATCGATGTCGAAGGCTCGGACACCTACACGTGGCGCGCGGGCTCAACCTATGTCGCCAATCCACCCTATTTCGAGGGTATGTCGATGACCCCCGCCCCGGTGAGCGACATTATCGAGGCCAAGCCGCTCGCGATCTTGGGCGACTCCATCACCACCGACCACATCTCGCCCGCCGGCTCGATCAAGGTCGACAGCCCGGCCGGCAAATATCTGATGGAGCACCAGGTCACCAAGGCGGATTTCAACAGCTATGGCGCGCGACGCGGCAATCACGACGTGATGATGCGCGGCACTTTCGCGAACATCCGTATCAGGAACGAGATGGTGCCGGGCGTCGAAGGCGGCATGACCAGCTACAAGGGCGAGACCATGGCGATCTACGACGCCGCGATGCGCCACAAGGCGGACGGTACGCCACTGGTCGTCATCGCAGGCAAGGAATATGGAACCGGCTCCTCGCGTGACTGGGCTGCGAAGGGTACCAACCTGCTCGGCGTCCGCGCCGTGATCGCCGAGAGTTTCGAGCGCATCCACCGCTCCAACCTGGTCGGCATGGGGGTGCTGCCGCTTCAGTTCCCCGAAGGCACCGATCGCAAGACGCTCAAGCTCGATGGCTCGGAAAGCTTCACGGTCGAGAATGTCGCCGGCCTGCGCCCGCGCCAGATGGTGACCGTTACCGTGACGCGTGGTGACGGTAGCGTCGATCGCTTCGAGGCGCGCTGCCGGATCGATACCGTCAACGAGCTGGAATATTTCCTCAACGGCGGCATTCTCCAATATGTGCTGAGGAAGCTCGCCGCCTGAGCGTCGATTTTTCATCGGGATCATCGGCTGGACGGGCGGCGGCCCGACCCTGCTCTCGGAGCGACACCACCCTTCACGCGCTTAGAGTTCTTTGCGGGCCGGGGCGAGGTGCGCTAGGCGCAAGTGATGGCCGTAATCCGCCTTCAGCTCACCGATTTTCGGTCCTATGAGACCGCGCTGATCGAGGCAGCAGCCGGCCTGATCATCCTGACCGGCGACAATGGCGCCGGAAAGACCAACGTCCTTGAGGCGCTGTCGTTGCTCTCCCCCGGGAAGGGCTTTCGCAACGCGGCGCTTTCGGAAATGGCCCGAGAGGGCGGTTGCGGGGACTTCGCGATCGCCGCCCGATTGTCCGGCGGTACTGATCTTGGCACCGGCACGCTCCCGGAATCGCCGCAGCGGCGGCAAGTGCGCATCAACGGCGTCTCCGCATCCGCCAATGCCATGGCGGAATGGCTATCGCTGTTGTGGCTCACGCCCGCCATGGACCGCTTGTTCACAGATAGCCCCGGCGGCCGGCGGCGTTTTCTCGACCGGTTGGTACTCGCGCTTGAGCCGGGTCACGCTGGACATGCCGCCAGCTATGAAGCGGCGATGCGATCGCGCAATCGCTTGCTCAGCGAACCCGGACATGCTGATCCCGCCTGGCTGGATGGCCTTGAAGCGGCGATGGACGAACATGGGTCGGCGATTCAGCTCGCCAGATTGCGGACGATTCAGGGTCTTCAGCATCGGCTGGATCAGCAGCCAAAAGGACCTTTCGCGCGCGCCGCGCTGTCGATCGCGGCTAATGACAGCAGCGTACCCCTGGCGGAACAGCTGAGATATGGTCGCGCTCGCGATACCGCGGCGGGGCGGACCCTCGCGGGACCCCATCGTGACGATCTGCGCGTTCACCACCTGGACAAGGATCAGCCCGCCGACCGTTGTTCGACCGGCGAGCAAAAGGCTTTGCTCCTGGGCATCACCTTGGCACATGCCGATCTCGTGGCCGAACGGCGCGGGCATCGGCCTATTCTGCTGCTTGACGAGATCGCCGCCCATCTCGATCCGTCGCGGCGGGCGGCGCTGTTCGATCGGCTTGCCGCCGGCGGTGGCCAGGTGTGGATGACGGGTACCGAGCCGGCACTGTTCACCGATGCCCCAAAAGAAACGCAGCGCCTCACCGTTTCCGGTGGGACGCTGCGCCTGACATGATGAGCGCTCGACAGGTCAGGCGAAGCTGACTTGGGTCCTGCTCCGCCGCGAGCGCATCGCCCCGCCGATCATGCCAAAACCTGCAATCATCATTGCCTGGTTGGTGAGAACGCCGGCACCAATCGAGGTGACCTTTTTATGGCTGCAAGCACAAAGGTACGCGACGTACGCAACTTATACTGCCTTTCCTCCCGGGATCGGGCTGATCAGCATCCCGATACTGAGTCATCTCGGTATCCCGGTCACCCTGACCCCGTGAATGATATGATAACGAAAGTAATAGGTCGGTTGTACGCTGTGGAATGGTAAACCTGAGGTCGGTTTGTGCCGTTTCGGAACGCTCTCTTACGGAGCGCGGTTAATGCGGGCCGCGATGGCCGCTTTCGTGTTTTGCTTGGGTTCCGAGTCGACCGTCGCTATATACTTGGCATGACGAACGAACCGCAGAAATCCGACTATGGCGCCGATTCGATCAAGGTCCTCAAGGGCCTTGACGCAGTGCGCAAACGCCCTGGCATGTATATCGGCGATACCGACGACGGATCGGGCCTCCACCACATGGTGTTCGAGGTGTCGGACAATGCGATCGACGAGGCGCTGGCGGGCCATTGCGACAAGATCGTCATCACACTCAACCCGGACGGCTCGGTCTCGGTTGAAGATAATGGCCGCGGCATCCCGACCGGCATCCATGCCGAGGAAGGCGTCTCGGCCGCCGAAGTGATCATGACCCAGCTGCATGCGGGCGGAAAGTTCGAGAACACCTCCGACGACAATGCCTACAAGGTTTCCGGCGGCCTCCACGGCGTCGGCGTTTCGGTGGTTAACGCGCTCAGCGATTTCCTCGACCTTACCATCTGGCGGGACGGCGAGGAGCATTACATGCGTTTCCAGCGCGGCGATGCGGTGGCCCCGCTCAAGGTGGTCGGCCCAGCCGGCGACAAGCGCGGCACCAAGGTCACATTCCTGCCGTCAGCGGAGACCTTCAAGATCACCGAGTTCGATTTCGAGAAGCTCGAGCACCGCTATCGCGAGCTGGCCTTTCTCAATTCCGGTGTGCGGCTGTTCCTGGTCGACGCCCGCCATGCCGAGCGCGTCGAGCATGAGCTTTATTATGAGGGCGGGATCGCCGCGTTCGTGAAATATCTCGATCGCGCCAAGACGGCGCTGATGCCCGATCCGATCGCGATCCACGGCCAGCGCGACGATGTCGGCATCGATGTCGCGCTGGAATGGAACGACAGCTATTATGAGCAGGTCCTCTGCTTCACCAACAACATCCCGCAGCGCGACGGCGGCACGCACCTGGCCGCATTCCGCGCCGCACTGACCCGCACCATCAACAACTATGCCGAAAAATCGGGCATGTTGAAGAAAGAGAAGGTCAGCCTCACCGGTGACGACATGCGCGAGGGGCTGACCGCGATCGTCTCGGTTAAGCTGCCGGATCCGAAGTTCAGCTCGCAGACCAAGGACAAGCTGGTTTCGTCCGAGGTTCGCCAGCCGCTCGAAAGCCTGATGGCCGACAAGCTCGCCGAATGGCTTGAGGAAAATCCCGCGCATGGACGATCGATCGTCCAGAAGGTGATCGATGCAGCCGCCGCGCGAGAAGCCGCCAAGAAAGCGCGGGAACTGACCCGGCGCAAGGGAGCGATGGATATCGCTTCGCTGCCCGGCAAGCTCGCCGACTGCCAGGAGCGCGATCCCAGCAAATGCGAACTGTTCCTGGTCGAGGGAGATTCGGCCGGCGGCTCGGCCAAGCAGGGCCGCGACCGCAACATCCAGGCGATCCTGCCATTGAAGGGCAAGATCCTCAACGTCGAGCGCGCCCGCTTCGACCGGATGCTCTCGTCCAAGGAAGTCGGCACGTTGATCCAGGCGCTTGGCACCGGCATTGGCCGCGATGATTTCAACATCGAGAAGCTGCGCTACCACAAGATCGTCATCATGACCGACGCCGACGTGGACGGCGCGCATATCCGGACGCTGCTGCTGACTTTCTTCTACCGGCAGATGCCCGACATCATCGCGCGCGGGCATCTCTATATCGCCCAGCCACCGCTCTATAAGGTGAACAAGGGCCGCTCCGAGGTCTATCTCAAGGATGACAGTGCGCTCGACCAGTATCTGGTCGATGCCGGGGTGGGATCGATGGTGCTCGAAAGCTCCGGCGGCGCGCGCAGTGGCGATGACCTGCGCAGCCTGATCGATCATGCCCGCCGCTTCCGCACGCTGATGGCCTATGTGCCCAAGCGTTACGACCCTGCGGTGATCGAGGCGCTCGCGCTGACCGGCGCGCTTGACCCGAACCTCTCGACTGACGCCAAGGCCCGCGCGCTGGCCGATGCCGCCGCCTGGCAGGGCCGCGCTGATCTGGAAGCCAGTTGGTCCGGCGAGATAGCGGCGGACGGTGGCTATCATTTCCAGCGTGTGTGGCGTGGTGTCGCCGATCACCATATCGTTGATGCCGGCTTCCTAGCCTCGACCGAGGCACGCAAGCTGCACGCGCTCGCCACCGAGCAGCACGACAGCTATGCCGCAACCGCGCGGCTCGTGACGATCAAGGCTTCTGAAAAGGCGAGCGAATCCGAGGACGAGGAAACAACTGTCGATCCCAAAGGCGTGCTGGTCACCCGGCCGTCCGAGCTGCTGGAAGCAATCTTCGCAGCGGGCCGCAAGGGGCTGTCGATTGCCCGCTACAAGGGCTTGGGTGAGATGAATGCGGAACAGCTCTGGGAAACGACCCTCGATCCGACAAACCGCTCGATGCTCAAGGTCGAGATCGAGCAGGCCGACGTGGCGGACGAGATCTTCACCCGCCTGATGGGCGATATCGTCGAGCCACGCCGTGAGTTCATCCAGGAGAATGCGCTGAGCGTCGCCAATCTCGATGTTTGAGCCTGTCAGTGATGCATGTGCATCCCGTCATCCGGCGCGGTGAGTTCGACCACCGGCGCCGGATAGGGGACATCGTGCCGCGCCTGCCCCGCCTTTGAGATATTCAACCAGCGATTCAGGCCGGACATGCCTGCATCCTAGAAATTCGCGCGGATGCCGCCATAAACGGCGCGCCGCTCGACCGGATAAAATGCCACACTGCCTTCGTCGGCCGGCGTCAGCGGGTTATCCGGCACATAGGCGACAAGGGCGCTGATATCGCCGACGGCCTTCTTGCCGGTGATATTGCGCATATCGAGGAAGACGCTGAGGCCGTCCTTCACCCGGGCTTCCGCGTTGAGGCCGAGCAAGGCGTAGCCGGGCGTGCGCTGCGTATTGCGGTAATCGACCCATGCCCCCTCTGGCGTCCATTCGACGTTCGGCGTTACGCTGAACCGGTCGAGGTCCAGCCGCAGCTCGGCACGATATTGATGCTTCGGGATAACCGGAAGGCGGTTATCACCGTAGCCGGTGGGATCGTTGCGGAAACGGAAATCGTTGAACATGTAGACTTGCCGCAAGCGCGCCCACGGCATGAGCTGGAGGTCCAAACCGGCCTCAATGCCCTGATGGCGCGTGCGATCGGCATTGAATGTCGAGGCGGGGATGGACGGCCCGGTCGAGAATTGCAGCAGTTCGTCCTTGAGATCCGCGCGATAGAGGCTGACGTCCCACGAAGCGATCCCGAGCTTGCCGCGCGTGCCGACCTCGAACGTCCACGCCTTCTGCGGATCGACCGGGGTAAAACCGGGGAGTCCGCCAAACGGAACCTGCGAAAGTTCGCTATAGCCCGGTAGTTCGACCGAGCGGCTGTAATTGGCATAGACCTGCACGGTATCGTTCGGCTCGAACAACAGGCCGAACTTGGGCGCGAAGCTGTTGAAGGTGGCGGTGCCGCTGCGCGCGGGCGCAAGGATATTGTCGATCTTGCGGCTGCCGCTGGTATGAATCCCTCCAGCGATCAGCGTCAGGCTTTCGACCGGGGTAAGGCGCAGTTCGCCATAGCTGTTGATGGTCCGCGCGTGCGGGATTATCCGCACGGTCAGGGCGCCGCGCGATCCCGCGACGTTCAGGAATTGCAACGACCTCCCGGTACCGAACCGCGCCTGGCTCCCGAGTGTCAGTTGCCACGGCACGCCCGCCATCTTCCCACCGAGATCGAGGCGGGCGAACACACCGCGATCCCGGCTCTTCTGGTCGATCACCTGAAAAGTCGGATGAAATAGCTGCTTGGTATTATAGTGGGCCCCGACCATAAGCTGCCCGCTTTCGAGATTGATCGTCGTGCGATTCTGAAGCCGGATCGAATCGATATCCCGTTCCTGATCACCAGCGATATTGGCAGGCAGCGACAGCGTCGGGGTCGAGAGCGCCTTGGCCAGCGAAAGCGAGCCCGGCAAATCCTGGTCGATATGGCTGATTGTCGCATAGAAGCGCGTTTCCACCGTATCTGACAGCCGGATGCTGACATTGCCGTTGAACCGGAGCGCGTCGCGCTTGGCATGTTGACGGTCGCCATCGGAATAGTCTGTCGTGAGTGCGATATAGCCGTCGCCCCGCGCGGTTGCGAAACCCGCCGCCGCCTTGGCGCGGATGGTTGAAAAACTGCCGCCGTCGAGTCGAAGTTCGAAGCTAGGGGCACTCCGCCCGGTCGGCGTCACCGCGTTGATCGCACCGCCCAATGTCGAGCCACCGAACCGCAGTGCATTGCCGCCGCGATAGACCTCGATTCGTTCGAATACCTGCGGGTCGAGCTCCTGAAAATCGCCATTATCGTCGGCGAGGTTGATGGGGATGCCATCCTGCAGCAGCGTGAGACCACGCATGTGGAAGCCACGGCTGATGCCCGATCCCCGGATCGACAGCCGCACCTCCTGCCCGAAGCGCGGCTGGGTATAGACGCCCGGCGAGAAGGCCAGCGCATCGCGCAGCGAGACCGCCAGCTTGTCAGCGAAGTCATCGCTTGTGACGAGATCGACGCCGCCTGGCGTCTGCTGGACCGCCGCGCGGGCGGCATCGGCGGTTTCCTGGGCGTTGACGATGATGGTGGAGGTGGATGGATCGGCGGTCTGCGCTGCCGCCATGGAAGAGGAAAAAGATGCGAACGCGAGAAGCGTCGCCCGTGCCGAAAAGGTCATGTGGGTATTCCGTCTTGCCGCGCGAACGAGCGCGGACAGCTATCGATCAGGGCGCCCGGGACGCCCGCGAATGGCTGTCAGACGGCAGGCGGTGCGCGCAGCGGCGGCCAGAGCCTGAGCGACGCAATATCTGGTGCAGGCGCATTTGAAACGCGGCCATGCGCCATAATGTAGGCGAGCCCGCTCGCCAGAATAACGGGCGGAATGCCCGAAATCAGGGGCGCGGCCGAAGCCGAGAACGCGCAGGGCGCATGATCGACCGTCGCCTTGCCGGAATGGCCGTCCTTGTGGAGATCGACGCTAATCGTCTCCATCGTCCCGCTTCCGGAACAAAGAGTGAGCGTCACACCGTTGCTGTTGCCGGGCATATACCCCGCCGGGACGAGCAGACGGGCTGAAAGCGCGAACACAGCGAACAGCAACAAAGCCGCCCGCAGCCATCCGCTCCGATATTCAAGCCCCCTGCTCATCGCCGCGCCGATAGGCCGATGGCGCGATGAAAACAAGGGACGGAAGGTCACACAAGGTTCACGCCAAAATCACACCGTTGGGCCGCCTGTGGCATTCCCGTCCAACAGCGGATGTTCGTTCCGTTGACAGACTGGATTAGCTGAAATCCTATTAGGAAAATCTTTTCTCAGGTCGCTGGCCGCCAGAGCGAAGGCGGTGCGCGCGTTCAGTCAAGCACGATCGCATCAGGATCGCCGTCGGCAAGGATGCGCCGCGCCGCGCGGCGCGCGAAGCGCAGCGTCTCCACCTTGCGGCGCGCCGCCGCGAGGGGCCGCCGCTCGGCTTCCCGCAGGATCGCGGCATCATAGCGATCCGCCACGATCAGCCCGCAGCAGCCCGGCCGGAACCAGTCTTCCTCGAACGGATCGAGGTTGAACCCGGCCGGCACCGCCCAGAAGAAGCGATCACAATAGTCCAGATAATCCGGCCATTTGAGGTCGCCGCGCAGATCGGCGCGGGACACCTTGATCTCGACGATCACCACCTCGCCCCGGCTGTCCAGCGCCATGATATCGGCGCGTCGGCCGTTGCCGAGCGGAACCTCGCACAACGCCATAAAATCATGTCGGAACAGTAGCCGCGACACACCGCGCGCGACATCGGCGGCGATCAGCGGCGCATCGGCAAGGCACGGCTCCATGGGAGCAGAATAGAACAATATGGGAACATGGCAAGATGCCAGCTCGTTAGATTTCAGCCAGGAGCGAATCCATCACGCCAAGCTCGATGCCGTCCAGTTCAATCACCCATAGATCGGAATCGGATCTCCGCCGCCGTTCGAGATAGCCAGCAAGCGCTTCCTTATCGCCGGGATCCGATGGGCCAGACGATACCCATCCCGAACTTCCGTCCGGATTCGGCCCTCGCTCGCGCAATGCTATCGTTCGCCCCCTGTCGGCGATCAGGAGCAGCAGCGCACCGGCGGTGGAATCTCCGCGAGCAAGCACCGCGCCCATACCACCTTCGCCCTGAACTTTGCGGAAGAGGGCCGACACCAGCATCGCGGATGTCAGCCGGGGCGTCATGAGGGCCGGTAGCCCGGCAAGCCCGCAAGCGGGATATGCGAGCGCATGAAGGTGCCGGTCCCCCGCGCGCATTCCTCGCCCTCGGCATCGACCAGCCGCGCGTCCGCCACGAAGACCCGCCGCTTTCCGCTCACCCAATGCCCTTCCGCCATCACAGGGCCGGTGACGATCGGCTTGGTGAGGAACAGGTTGAACGCTGTGGTGAGCAGGAAACGATCAGTGCACAGGCTATTGGCGGCATAAAAAGCGGCATCATCGAGCATCTTGAAGAATAATGTCCCATGCGCTGCTCCAGCCGCATGATAGACCTGTTCCGTCACCTCGAAATGGATGCGCGCCACGCCTTCCGAAGGGATTTCAAGCCGCGAGGAAAAGAGCTGGTTGACCGGCGCTGAAGCGTACAGTGATTCCAGAGCGCGAAAATGGGCAAGCTGGCCAGAGGGTGCCGGCTTGGCCTGATCAGCCGCCACCGCGTCCATCCCCATTGGCCAGCAGGGCGTAAAGAGCGTCCGGGGAGCCGGCGCCGCGCAATTTGGCCACGAAAGCCCGATCACGAAGTTTCCGGCTGACCCGCGCCAGTGCTTTCAAATGCTCGACTCCCGCGTCGGGGGGCGACAGCAGCAGGAAGACGAGATCAACCGGCATGTCGTCGATCGCCGCGAAATCGATCGGCGACGAAAGTCGCGCAAAGACGCCGACCACATGATCGAGACCGTCGATCTTGCCATGCGGAATCGCAACGCCGCCGCCGAAACCGGTTGACCCGAGCCGCTCGCGATCCAGCAGGCGTTCGGTGACATCGGCTGCCGAGAGGCCCCTGCTTTTCGCCGCAAGCCGCGACAGTTGGACGAAGAGCGATTTCTTGTTCGGCACGGTCAATGCCGAAATCACCTCGGCGGGCTTCAGCAGATCGGCGAGCGAATCGATACTGCGAAGCGCACCGTTCGCCGTATCGGCGTCAGATTGGGAAAGGGTCTCGCCCATCGCTGGTTAACGCTCGGCTTCAGGCCGCGCGCTGAGGCTCCACCCAGCCGATGGTGCCATCGGTTCGCCGATAGACCATATTGAATGCGCCGGTGCCGGAATTTCGGAACATCAGCGCATTGGTATTGCGCAGATCAAGCATCATCACCGCGTCCGACACACTGGCTTCCGGAATATCGACCCGCGTTTCGGCGATGATGACAGGATTGTCGGGCGCTTCCTCTTCCTCGGCAGCGCCCTCGAACACGATATAATTGGCATCCGCCTCGATGCCATCGACCAGCACAGCCGTGCCGTTGGCTGGCCCGTGGCGATCCTTGAGGCGCCTCATATAGCGGCGAAGCTGAGTTTCGATGCGGTCTGCGGCCTGATCGAAGGCGGGATGCGCCTCCATGCCGGACCCATGGCCCTTGAGGATCACACCCTGCATCACATGCGCGATGATATCGCAGACGAAGCCGTTGTCGTGAGGCCCCTTTCCGAAGGTCACATGCGCCGAAAGGCTGCGCGAGAAATATTTCTGGGCAATGCCCTGGAGTCGTGTCTCGACATGATCGCGCAACGCCGCGCCGGTATCGACCTGATGGCCAGAAACCCGGATTTCCATCTCAAAACCTCCATTCGATGTGCCGCCCGCCCGAGGGAAAAGATGGCGGTGGCGGCCTTAATCCCGGCGATTGCCGGGGTCAACCAGCCTGCTTTTCCTCAAGCCAGAGGGGCTGCACCAGCTTGGCCAGAAACGCCGCGTGACGCTCCAGTTCCTCGGGGCTGGCGGAATGCGGTCGTGGCAGACGCGTCTCCATGGCTGTTCCTTGCCTGGCCGCAGCCGAAAGGCTGGCCTGAGCCCTGGGCGTGATTTCGGTCTTCAGCGAAAGGCCGATCTGGCGACCGCCCGTCAGCTCGACATAAAGCTGCGCGAGCAATTGCGCATCGAGCAACGCGCCATGCTTCACCCGATGACTGCGGTCGATGCCGTAGCGGGTACAAAGCGCGTCGAGGCTGTGTTTCGCCCCCGGATGCCGCGATCGCGCGAGCGCGAGCGTATCGACCATGCGAGCCATCGAGACCGCGCTGCGACCGCACGCACCAAGCTCCCAATTGAGGAAACCGAAATCGAACGCGGCGTTATGCGCGACAAGTGGCGCCTCGCCGATGAACATGATCAGCTCATCCACTTTTTCGGCAAACAACGGCTTGTCCGAAAGGAAGATCGAACTGAGCCCATGAACCGCCTCCGCCTCGCTGGGCATGGCCCGGCCGGGGTTGAAATAGGCATGGAAGTGGCGGCCGGTTTCGATCTTGTTGATGAGCTCGACACAGCCGATTTCAACCAACCGGTGACCGTCTATTGGGCTCAAACCGGTGGTTTCGGTATCGAAAACAATTTCACGCATGGGCTGACTATCGGCGCTGTCGGCTGCGAAGACAAGCGGTGAGTCTGTGAATCTGACTACGAGTCCGATGAATCTGGACGCCGGTGTCGATCACGAAATCGGCGCGGCGTCGCTTGACCGCATCGGACACCTGGAGCGAACGGATATGGGCGAGCTTCGCTGCCGTCATCCCCGGACGCCTCATCACCCGCTTGCGTTGCATCCAAGCCGGCGCCGACACCACGGCGACCTTGTCGACCTCGCCGTGTGACCCTTTTTCGTAGAGCAGGGGAATATCCAGGACCACCAGCGGGCGGGCGCGGTGACGGCGCAGGAAGTTGCGCCGCGCAACGGCGACGGCTGGATGGACGATCCGTTCGAGGCGATGCAAGGCTGCCTTGTCGCCAAGCACATATCGCGACAGCACCGCACGATCGATGCCGCCCGGTCCCGCGGTGCCGGGGAAGGCGCGTTCGATCAGTGTGACCAGCGCGCCGTTCGGCCCTTGCAGCCGGTGGACTTCGGCGTCGGCATCGAACACTGGAACACCTTCGGCGCGAAACATCGCTGAGACGGCCGATTTGCCCATGCCGATCGACCCGGTAAGGCCCAGCACAATCATGACGTCAACAAGGCTCTCAGTTCCGCATCATGCTCGCGCGGCGCGGGCAAGCCAAAAAAGCGCTCGAATGCGACGGCGGCCTGGCCAACCAGCATTTCAAGCCCGTCAAACGTCCGCATTCCGCGTTTTCGGGCCTCGGCGAGCAATGGCGTTTCGAGCGGCGCATAGACGATATCGTAGATCAGCGCGCCGGGCGGGACATGGCTGAAATCGATGGCCAGCGGCGGCTGACCCTGCATGCCGAGCGACGTCGTATTGACGACAAGATCGAGCACGCCTGAACGGTCATCCCACGCGAAATCCGCCGGCTCCGCCCAACTCGCCAGTGAGGCGGTCATCGTCTCCGGCGCATCCGCGTCCACTTCCCGGATGATATCGAGCGCCTTGCCCTGATCGCGTGCGATCATGGCGATCGTGAACCCTTCATCGGCAAGGGCATGGACGATTGCCCGCGCGGCGCCGCCGGATCCGATGACCCGGGCCATCCGGAACAGATGGCGCTCGGCGAGCAGCGCTCGCAACGGCTCGACGAAGCCGACACCGTCGCTGTTGTATCCGGTAAGACCGCCGTTCCAGGTCCGCACGACAATGTTGACCGCACCGATGGCCTCGGCTTGCGGATCGATTCGGTCGAGCAGCGGCATCACGGCCTGCTTGTGCGGAATCGTGACGTTACAGCCGCGCCAATCCACGTCGTTTCTGGACCGCTCGAAATAGTCCCCGAGCGCCGCCGGGGTGACATGACATCGATCGTAACGCGCTTCGATCCCAAGCTTATCGATCCAGAATCCGTGGATCAGCGGCGATTTCGAGTGGGATATGGGATCGCCGATCACCTCGGCATAGGGCGCCTTCATGACGCCACTATCCCGCGCGTCCTCAGATAATCCAGCAAGGGCAGCAAAGGCAGGCCGAAGACGGTGAAGTGACTTCCCTCGATCCGGGCGAAAAGCTGCGCCCCCAATCCCTCCAGCCGATAGCAGCCGACACAGCCGCCGATCGCCGGCCAGTCGGCATCGAGATAGGATTCAAGGAATGTGTCCGAAAACGTCCGCATCGTCATCCTCGCCACGTCCACATGGCGCCAGACCGGGGCACCGTCTTCGCAGATCACCATCGCGCTGATGAGACGATGGGTGACACCGCGCAGCAGCACCAACTGCTCCCGCGCTTCATCGCGGCTGGCCGGCTTGTCGAGCATCGTCCCGTCGTCAAACACGAGTATCTGGTCGCAGCCGAGCACGAGATCACCCGCGCGTCTTCCGGAAAGCTTGAGCGCCTTCAGTTCCGCAAGCGCGTCGGCCAAGCCGCGGGCGTCGATCCCCTGCTTTCTGAGACCCGACTTCACGGCATCCTCATCAACGTTGGGGGACACCGCTTCATGCGGAACGCCGGCTGCGCTCAACACCGCACGGCGCGATGCCGACTGCGAAGCGAGCACGAGCGTCACAGGCTTGCTTCGCCAGGATGGCGCTCATTGACGAGATTGATGATGGCCGCCGCGGTTTCCTCGATCGAACGGCGGGTGACGTCGATCACCGGCCAGCCCTGATCGGAGAACAAACGCCGCGCGAAAGCGACCTCGGCCGCGACCCGGTCCTGATCCACATAAGCTGTGTCCGGCGCCTGGTTGAGGGCAAGCAACCGATTGCGGCGAACCTGGATCAGCCGCTCGGGGCTGGTGGTCAAACCGACCACGGTCGGGTTCTTGAGGGTGAAGAGCGAAGACGGCGGCGGCGCCTCCACAACCAGCGGAATATTGGCCACCTTGTAACCTCGATTGGCGAGATAGATCGAGGTAGGCGTCTTCGACGATCGCGAGACGCCGGCCAACACGATATCGGCTTCCTCCCAATCTTCCGCGCCGACACCATCGTCGTGCGCGATCGTGAATTGAATCGCATCGACCCGTCTGAAATAAGCGGCATCGAGCACATGCTGGCGGCCCGGCCGTGCCTTTGCTTCCTGCCCCAGCATGCGGGAAAGCGCATCAATCACCGGATCGAGCGCCGAGACCGCTGGCAACCCGAGTACATGGCAGCGATCCTCGAGCTTACGGCGGATCTCGGCATTGACGATCGTGAACAGCACCAGCCCCGGCCGCTGGGTTATCTCGACGAGAATACGGTCGAGATGCCCTTCCGAGCGCACCATCGGCCAGAAATGCTTGATCGTCTCGACCCCGTCGAACTGCGCGAGCCCGGCCTTGGCGATATTCTCAAGCGTCTCGCCCGTCGAATCCGACAGGAGATGGAGGTGGAGCCGGATCATCGCATGACAAGCCTGTGCATAAGCATGGGGACGGAGCTAGCGGATAGTGGCCGCCTCCAGCAAGCGGACGATTCCATCCCCCCTTCACGGATTCCGCTCCGCTGCTTTTCCACAGCCTCGCCGCACTGTCCCCAGCCTGTGGATAATGGGTATGCCACACTCGACTCGCCGTCGGTTGGCTGACGCGAGGGAGTCAAGCTGTTGGCAATCGCGCCGACTGCGAATAAACCCCGCCATCCGTCGCCCTACAACTCTCTACAATCTCTTTTTAATATCAGGATAGATATGGAGTCTGCGTTGCCCAGCCTGGATAACTTGCCTGCGCGAAGCGGCGCGAAGCCCTTGCTGGCGGTACTGCGCGGTGAGCGGCGCGATCCGCCGCCGGTGTGGCTCATGCGGCAAGCCGGGCGCTATTTGCCCGAATATCGTGCACTGCGGGCCGATAAGGGCGGGTTCCTGGCGCTGGTCAACGACAGCACCGCCGCTGCCGAAATCACGCTTCAACCGATCAGCCGCTTTGGCTTCGATGGCGCGATCCTCTTTTCCGACATCTTGATGATCCCGTTCGCCCTCGGGCAGGATCTGTGGTTCGAGGCCGGTGAGGGACCACGTCTGGCGCCTGCTCTGGTTGATCATGCGCTGGACGGGTTGATGCGGATGCCGCAGCGGCTTGAGCCGGTCTACGAGACGGTGCGCGGTGTGCGGGCCAAATTGCCCGACGAAGCTACCTTTCTCGGGTTTGCTGGAAGCCCGTGGACGGTCGCCACCTATATGGTTGCAGGCCAGGGAAGTCGCGAACAAGCCGAGGCACGCCGGATGGCCTATCGCGATCCCGCCGCGTTTGGCGCGATCATCGAAGCAATCGAGGAAGCCACCGTGGACTATCTGTCTGGCCAGATCGAGGCAGGCGTCGATGCGGTGCAGTTGTTCGACAGCTGGTCCGGCAGCCTGTCGCCGGCGCAGTTTGAGCGGTGGGTCATCGCGCCGACCGCGCGCATCGTAACTCGCATGCGTGATCGCCATCCGGATGTGCCGATCATCGGCTTCCCCAAGGGCGCGGGCGGCAAGCTTGGTGCCTATGCCCGTGAGTCGGGCGTCGATGCAATTGGTCTCGACGAGACGGTGGACCCGGTCTGGGCGAGTGCCAGCCTGCCTGATGGCATGCCGGTGCAGGGCAACCTCGATCCGCTTGCGCTGATCGCCGGCGGCGATGCGCTGGATAGTGCGATCGACCGCATATTGAGGGCTTTCGCTTCGCGGCCGCATGTGTTCAACCTTGGCCATGGTATCCTGCCCGATACGCCCATAGCGCATGTCGAGCGGCTGCTGGAGCGGGTGCGCAACGGATCGGGGCGGGCTTTATGATCGGGATGCTTGGCGCTGCGTACCCGTGGGTGAAGGCGGCGCATCTGATTTTCGTGATCTTCTGGATCTCCGGCCTGTTCATGCTGCCGCGCTTCTACATCTACCATCAGCCGACCACGCCCGGTTCCGCCGAGGACAAATTGTGGATCGAGCGGGAGGGACGTCTGCGCAAGATCATCATCAGCCCGTCGATGATCCTCGTCTGGATTTTCGGGTTGCTGCTGGCGTTCGATCAGGGACTGTGGAGCGAAGGCTGGTTTCAGGCGAAGTTCGCGACCGTAATCCTGCTGTCGGCCTTTCACGGCTGGGCGGTCGGTTACGGCAAGAAGCTCGCGAGCGGACATCGCCCGCCGACCGACAAGGCGCTTAGGATGATGAATGAGATCCCCGGCATCGCGACGGCGGTGATCGTGATCCTGGTGATCGTGCGGCCTTTCTAGCGTTTCGTGACTTTGCGGCGTGACTCGCTGGCCAATTCCGATTGTTGCGGAGATAAGGTCGGTGGGTTACCTCGGTCAGCTGCGTATGAGCCCCGTAATGAGAACCAAGGACACCGTCCTATTTTTGGAGTTGCAACCCTGCGGTAGCGGATGGCGCACATGACTGTCGTCGATTCGATCCTTCAGACAGTCGATACGTTCGATGTCACTGCCGTTCAGGCCGTGAACGCAATGGCGGGCGAATATCCGATCTTCGATCTGATCGTGCTGCGCATCTTTCGTCTCGATAGCGTTCGCCATTTTCCGCTCGTCGCAATCTTGATCTGGGCCTGGTATTCCGATCCGGGTGACGGCAGCCGACGGAAGCATGTGTTCGACGGCGTGACCGGGTACATGATATCGATTTTCCTGACGCGTCTCGTCCAGGATCTGCTGCCACATCGGCCGCGTCCCGCGCTCGCGGGGACGTTCCATTTCGAAATGCCGGTTGGCGGCTTCACCAATGACTGGAGTTCGTTTCCAAGCGATACGGCGGCGCAGGGCTTTGCCTTGGCCTTCGCGATCGGGGCCATGTCCCGCAGACTTGGCGTCTTTGCCTATTTCTGGGCAGCGGCGATCATCTGTTTTCCGAGGCTCTATGGCGGTTTCCACTATCCGAGCGATCTGATTGCCGGCGCACTGGCGGGGATGACGGCAACGTGGATCGTCTCCAGGCGCCCGCTCGGGCTTAACCGGGCTGCCGCTGCCGTGGATCGTTGGGAGGTGAATTGCAGACCCTGGTTCTACATCGCGGGCTTTTTTCTTCTGTACCAGATCATGGCGCATCTGGGAGAGGCGCGGGACGTGATTATGGTGACGAAGCAAATTGTGGATTTGCTTGTCCGCTGACACACGGCTCTATATTTGAGATGGGGTCCGATTGGGTGGCGTAAGGTAGTGGCGTCGGTCGAGTTCTCTGATTTGGTGACCAAACTCCGGGACGGTGGTGACTCATTCACCAGCGCGGATTACCGGCGTCATTATCGCACGCTCAGCGCGATCGAGGATGGCCCCGCAGTACGCATCGCGCTTATGGGTAACATCACCTTCGATCTTCTGCTCCCGTTCTTGACAGTCAAATGCGCGCAGATTGGATGGCAGGCAAAAACGCGGGTTGGCCCGTTCGCCCAGTATTTTCAGGATCTCGGAGCGGCTGGATTTCGGGATTTCGCGCCTGAACTGATTTTCCTGCACCTGTCTTTGCCGCTACTAAGGCCTGAGGCGATCAGCCGCTTCGCAGAGCTTTCAACCGCAGAGCGTCACGAGTTGCGCGATGGCATCATCTCCGAGGTCGAAAACTGGGTAAGGCTGGCGCTTGCGGCCAGCGATGCTACGCTTCTCGTCAGCAATTTCCCGCAACCAGGGAGAATGGCAGCCGGCATCGCCGATTGGGCAGCCGAGTATGGGGAGACTGAGTTTTACCTCGATCTCAATCTCGATCTGATCCGCAGGATGAAACCGCACCACCGCGTTCAGATCGTCGATGTGGCCGGTGCCGTGACCCGCATCGGTGCCGACCGCGCCGCTGACGCGCGGTTGCTGCATATCGCGAAGACCGACTGGACCGACCAGATGATGGCGGAGATCGGGGGCGAGATTGCCCGTCATGTCATCGCTGCCAAAGGCGGGGCGCGGAAATGCCTCGTACTGGACCTCGACAATACATTGTGGGGCGGCGTGCTTGGCGAGGACGGGCCAGCAGGCGTGAAAGTGGGCCAGGGCGATCCTGTCGGCGAGGCCTATCTGGCATTTCAGAACCGCGTTCGCGCCCTCAAGCAGCTCGGAATCCTGCTTGCCGCATGCAGCAAGAACAATCCGGCCGAGGTTGAGGAACTGTTTCGCGTGAGGACCGACATGCCTCTCCAATGGCAGGATTTTTCTGCCACCGCGATCGGTTGGAACGCCAAGCATGTCGGGCTGACCGTAATTGCAGATCAGTTGAATATCGGCCTCGACGCGCTGGTATTCATGGACGACAACCCGGCCGAAATCGCTCAAATGCGGGATGCCTTGCCGATGGTGGAAAGCGTTCTGCTATCGGGCGATCCGTCCGGGTTCGTGGCGATCTTGGATCGAATGCCGAGTTTCGAGAAATCCCGCATCTTGCAGGAAGATATCCAAAAGGCCGGACATTATGCGCAGGAGGCATCGCGCGCGGCGATGCAGGCGACGATCGCCGATCCACAGGATTATCTGGCAAGTTTGGGGATCATCGTCCGGCTTTGGGTCGCGACGCTGGCCGATCTGCCCAGACTGCATCAAATGTTCACGAAAACCAACCAGTTCAACGTGACAACGCCGCGTTACAGCCTCGGAGAACTCGAAGCGATGATTGCATCCCGTTCGAAGCGGGTGATCGTTGCGGCGACGCAGGACCGGTTCGGTGACATGGGTACGATCGCCGCGTACGTCTTGACCATTTTGGACGATGCGCTTGAGATCGACAGCTTCCTGATGAGCTGCCGGGCAATGGGACGGGGCATCGAAACCGCGCTGATGAACGATATCAAGACGTTCGCACTCGGGCGCGAAAGCTGGAAGGCGATCGGCGCCACCTTCATTGCGACGGCTAGAAACCAGCCAGCCGCGCCACTATTCTCCGAACAGGGTTTTACGCAGAGCGCGCCGGAAGACGACGGCAAGATCGTCTACCGGCTGAACCGAGATGACATCGAAATTGTTGAAACGCCCTGGATATCGGTTATCGGAGCTTAATATGGAGGATGTTGAGAAGCGCGTTCAACTGGTGCTTGAGGATGTCCTGGATATCGCCCCTGGGCGGATCGGAGGCGAGACCGCCCGCGAAGATGTTCCCGAATGGGATTCGCTGGCCCATCTACGTCTCGTCACCGCGCTGGAGGAGGAATTCGGCGTCAGGTTCACGATGACCGAGATCGCTGAACTGCGCTCTGTTGCCGACATCATTCAGTATCTGAAGGCGGTCTGATGCGTCCGATCGTCATCGCCCGCCGTTTTCTGGTCCCTCGGCCGCTTATTTCGCTCTATTATTTTCTGCGGTTCAGAGCAGCGGTGAGTTTGCACGCGGAGGTTGAACTCAGTCCGCTCATCACGCTCGGACCCAAGACCAAGATCGGATCTTTCGTGAAGATCAAGGCGAGTGAGGGCCCGATCAGAATCGGCGCGCGGACCGATATCGGCGTCGGTACCAATATCGGCGGGTATCGCGAGGGAGTCGAGATCGGCGACGATTGCCTCATCAGTCCGCGGGTTTCCATCATCGGCAATCGATACCGTTATGACCGGATCGACCAGACCTTTCGGGAGCAGGGAAAGACCTCTGAAGGTCTGCTGCGAATCGGCAATAATGTCTGGATCGGGGCCGGCGCGGTGATCCTGGATGGCGCGGATATCGGCGATGGCGTGATCATTGCGCCGCTGAGCGTGGTTTCGGGCAAGATTCCGCCGAACGCGATGGTCCAGGGCAATCCGGGCAAAGTGATCTTTACGCGGCGTTGAGCACGGCCGATGACCGGACCATTGCAGCCGATGCCGGAAAGCGTGGGCTGACTTTCGCGCGATCTGTGCTATCGGCGGCGCCATGCTGAATCTGAACGGTATCACCGTGCGCCTTGGCGGACGCACCATCCTTGATCGCGTGGCTGCGACATTGCCGCCGCGCAGCCGGGTCGGGCTGATCGGGCGTAATGGCGCGGGCAAATCGACGCTGATGAAGGTGATGATCGGCCTGATCGATCCCGACGAGGGCAGCGTTGATATGCCGCGCGGAACCCGTATCGGCTATATCGCGCAAGAGGCGCCGAGCGGCGACAGCACTCCGTTCGAGACCGTGCTCGCTGCCGACACCGAAAGGGCGGCGTTGCTTGCGGAAAGCGAAAGCTGTCACGATCCTGATCGTCTGGGCGAGGTGCATGAGCGGCTGAACGCGATTGACGCCTATACCGCCCCGGCGCGTGCGGCCCGCATTCTCGTCGGGCTTGGTTTTGATGAGGAGATGCAGAACCGGCCGCTCGACAGCTATTCGGGCGGCTGGAAGATGCGGGTCGCGCTGGCGGCGCTGCTGTTTTCCGCGCCGGACCTGTTGCTGCTCGATGAGCCTTCCAACCACCTCGATCTCGAAGCGACCTTGTGGCTCGAGGATTTCCTGCGCGCCTATCGCGCGACGATCGTGGTCATCAGCCATGAGCGTGATCTGCTCAACAATGTGGTCGATCACATCCTGCATCTCGAACAGGGCAAGGTGACGCTCTATCCCGGCGGCTATGATGCGTTCGAGCGTCAGCGCGCCGAGCGGATCGCCCAGCTGCAGGCGGCCCGCGAGCGGCAGGCGGCTGAACGCGAGAAGCTGAAGGATTATATCGCCCGCAACAGCGCGCGGGCGAGCACTGCCAAACAGGCACAGTCGCGCGCTAAGGCCCTGGCGAAAATGCAGCCCATCGCCGCGGTGCTTGAAGATCCGAGCCTGTCTTTTGCGTTCCCCAGCCCGCCCGAGATGCGGCCACCGCTGGTGACGCTCGACATGGCGTCGGTTGGCTATGGCGAACGGCCAGTGCTGGAGCGGCTCAATCTACGGATCGATCCGGACGAACGGATCGCGCTGCTCGGCCGCAACGGCAACGGCAAGACCACGCTTGCCCGTCTGCTTGCGGCTCAGCTGCCGCCGATGGACGGCACCCGCAATGCCTCGGCGAAATTGTCAGTGGGTTATTTCACCCAGTATCAGGTGGAGGAGCTCGACACGCGCGATACGCCGCTCGAGCATATGACCCGCCAGATGAAGGGCGCGACCCCGGCAGCGGTACGGGCGCAGCTCGGCCGCTTCGGTTTTTCGGGCGATCGCGCGACCCAGAAGGTGGGCAGCCTTTCGGGCGGCGAGCGTGCACGGCTCGCGCTGGCGCTGATCACGCGCGATGCGCCGCACATGCTGATCCTCGACGAACCCACCAACCACCTCGATGTCGACTCCCGCGAGGCGCTCGTGCAGGCGCTCAACGAATATTCGGGAGCGGTGGTGATCGTCAGCCACGATCGCCACATGATCGAGCTGGCGGCTGACCGGCTGGTGCTGGTCGACGGCGGGCAAGCCCGGGATTTCAACGGCACGCTGGATGATTACACCGATCTCATCCTCGGCAAGACAAGCGGCGAAGCGTCTTCCAAGTCCAAGAGCGATCGGAAGGCGGATCGCCGGACCGCGGCGCTTGCCCGCGAGCAGTCGCGTGTGTTGCGCGCGGACGTGGCAGCCGCTGAAAGGGAAATGAGCGCGCTCACCGCTGAACGATCGCGGATCGAGCGGGCGATGTTCGATCCGGCCTCCGCCGCACCGGCCGAGCGTGACTGCACGATGACTGAATTGATGAAGCGTCGCGCCGAGATCGAGACGAAGCTCGCGGCAGCCGAGGCGCGCTGGATGGAGGCATCCGAGGCGCTGGAGTCATTCGCGGACGCATGACCCGCGCTGCCTTGACTTGAGAAGTTGGCGGCCTTATTTTGCTCCCCGTGCCAGCCAAGCATCTCGCGGCACATCCTTCCTTCCATTATCGCGCTTCCAAGGCGTCCGCAGTTTCTGCCTTCATTCGGAAAATCTCCAATGCATCTCAAAGAATTAAAGAAAAAAACTCCGGCCGAACTGGTGGCGATGGCAGAGGAGCTCGAGGTCGAAGGCGCATCGACGATGCGCAAGCAGGACCTCATGTTCGCGATCCTGAAGGCGCAGGCCGAGAACGGTGAACAGATCATGGGCATCGGCACGATCGAAGTGCTGCCCGACGGCTTCGGCTTCCTGCGCAGCCCGGAAGCCAATTATCTCGCCGGCCCCGATGATATCTATATCTCGCCCAATCAGGTCCGCAAATTCGGGCTGCGCACTGGCGACACGGTCGAGGGCGAGGTTCGCGCGCCGAAGGACGGCGAGCGTTATTTCGCGCTGACTCGGCTCATTTCCGTCAACTTCGACGATCCCGAGGCAGTGCGCCATCGTGTCAATTTCGACAATCTGACCCCGCTCTATCCTGACGAGAAGCTCACGCTCGATACGCTTGACCCGACCGTGAAGGACAAGTCGGCGCGCGTGATCGACATCGTCTCGCCGCAGGGCAAGGGCCAGCGCGCCTTGATCGTCGCGCCGCCACGGGTCGGCAAGACCGTATTGCTCCAGAACATCGCGAAAGCGATCACCGACAACCATCCCGAAGTATTCCTGATCGTGCTGCTGATCGACGAACGTCCCGAGGAAGTCACCGATATGCAGCGCTCGGTGAAGGGCGAGGTGATCTCCTCAACCTTCGACGAGCCGGCGTCACGGCATGTGCAGGTCGCCGAAATGGTGATCGAAAAGGCCAAGCGACTGGTTGAGCACAAGAAGGATGTCGTCATTCTGCTCGACTCGATCACCCGTCTCGGCCGGGCCTACAACACGGTCGTCCCATCGTCGGGCAAGGTGCTGACCGGCGGTGTCGATGCCAATGCGCTGCAACGGCCGAAGCGCTTCTTCGGCGCGGCGCGCAACATCGAGGAGGGCGGTTCGCTCTCGATCATCGCGACCGCGCTGATCGATACCGGCAGCCGCATGGACGAGGTGATCTTCGAGGAGTTCAAGGGCACCGGCAATTCCGAAATCGTGCTCGACCGCAAGATCGCCGACAAGCGCATTTTCCCGGCGCTCGACGTCGGCAAGTCCGGGACCCGCAAGGAAGAATTGCTGGTCGACAAGGGCAAGCTTTCCAAGATGTGGGTGTTGCGCCGGATCCTCATGCAGATGGGCACGATCGACGCGATGGAATTCCTGCTCGACAAGATGAAGGATTCGAAGACCAACGAAGACTTCTTCGATTCGATGAACCAGTAAGCGGACGGCCAACACCCTCATGCTCGACATCTGGAATCACGTCGTCGCCGATTTTTCCAATATCGGCTCACCAAGCGCTTTGGCTGCATTCGTTCAGGTGCTGATGATCGACATCATGCTGGCCGGCGACAATGCGATCGTCGTCGGCGCGCTGGCGGCCGGCCTGCCGCCGGATCAGCGCAAGAAGGTGATCCTGATCGGCATCATCGCCGCGCTGGTGTTGCGGATCGCGTTCGCACTGGTCGTTACGCAGCTGATGCAGATCGTCGGCCTGATCTTCGCGGGCGGATTGCTGCTCTTGTGGGTCTCCTGGAAGATGTATCGCGAGCTGCACCCGGCACGCGGCGCCGATACGCCCGACGACCCCAGCGACGATTATCCGGGCGCGCTGGCGCCCGCCAAGAGCTTCGCTGGGGCAGCCTGGGCGGTTGCGGTTGCCGATGTCAGCATGAGCCTCGACAATGTGCTGGCGGTCGCCGGGGCGGCCCGCGACCATCCCGGTATCCTGATCGTCGGCCTGATATTATCGGTCGCGCTGATGGGCATCGCCGCCAATATCCTCGCCCGCTATATCGAGCGCTACCGCTGGATCGCGTATATCGGCCTGGCGGTCATCCTCTACGTCGCGGGCAAAATGATCTATGATGGTCTTGTGGACCGCCATGTCGGGGTGTTGCAGTGGATCGCCTGAACCCGCTCAGGGCATCAGCACGGTAGAACCTACTGTTTTCCGGGCTTCCAGGGCCCGGTGCGCTTCGGCGGCGTCAGCGAGCGGAAATCGCCGCCCGATTTCGACAGGCAAGGTGCCATCCGCGATCAAGCCGAACAGACGGGCCGCGCCTTCCGCTCGTTCGGCAGGATCACGGGTATAATCATAAACGGTTGGGCGGGTGAGAAAGACCGAGCCCGCGCGGGCCAGCTCAAGTGGTGCGAACGGCGGCACCGGACCGCTCGCATTGCCATAGCTGGCGATCAAGCCGCGCGGCGCGATCGATCCCAGCGACGCCGCCCAACTTGCTGCGCCGACCCCGTCCAGGACCAGGTCCACTCCGCGCCCGCCGGTCAATTGGCGGACGATTGCTGCAAGTTCGTCGAAGGGGCAGCTCAACGCATGGTCTGCGCCTGCCCGGCGGGCGCGCTCGGCTTTATCCGGGCTGCCGGCGTGGGCGAGGACGATGCCGCCAAGCACTTTGGCCCAGGGCACCAGGAAAGAGCCCACTCCGCCGGCAGCCGCGTGAATAAGCACTGATTGGCCCGGCTCCAGTCTGCGGCATTTCTCGATCAGCATCCACGCGGTCAAACCCTTGAGCGTGGCCGCGGCCGCAACTTCGTCGGAAATATTATCCGGTAGCGGCAGGATATCTTCCGCCGCCACGATCGCATGGGTTGCGTAACTGCCTGGCTTTCCCAGGCGGGCGGCGACCCTCTGGCCCGCCGCGACATTGTGAACACCTTCGCCGATTGTCTCGACAACGCCAGCGAATTCCACCCCCAGCCCTGATGGCAGGGCAAGCGGATAGAGCCCCGAGCGGTGATATGTATCGATGAAATTGACCCCGCTGACCGTGACCCGGACGAGAGCTTCGCCTTTCCCCGGCAGGCCGGGATCGAAGTCTTCGCGCTCGATCACGTCTGGCCCGCCGGTTCGGCGAATCACGATCCGCCAAGGCTGGGTCATTAGGCGAGATTTTTGCCGAAAAAGGCCTCTGTGCGGCTATCGGCCAGCGTCGCCGCCGCATCATCACGGCGCTTCCCCGTCTCAGTCGCAAATCCGTGATCCACACCCGGATAGATGTGGATTTCGACCCGCGAATTGTCCTGGAATGTTTCCTTGATTTTCGCAATCGCCTCGGCCGGGATGAAATGATCCTGCTCGGCAAAGTGCATCAACAGCGGCCGGGCAACGCCGTGGGATTCATTCAGAAAGCCATCGATACCGCCGCCATAATAGGCGACGCTGGCATCGCTGTCGGTGCGTGCCGCAGACAGGAAGGTCATCAGCCCGCCGAGACAATAGCCTGTCACACCGACTTTTTTGCCCGTCTCCGCACGCGCTGCCTTGATGGTCGCTTCGATATCGGCGACCCCCTTATCGCGATCGAACCGCTGGTAGAACCCAAACGCTTCCTGCATCTGCTCCGGAATGTCGGGATCGAACTGAATACCGGGCGTGTCCCGCCAGAACAGATCGAGCGCATAGGCGGCATAGCCCTTTGCCGCCCAGCTATCGACCTTTGCCCGAATTCCCGGATTGATGCCGAAGATCTCCTGCACAACGACCACCGCTGCCTTCGGTTCTCCATCAGGAAGGGCGCGATAGACGTCAAAGCGGCCGCTGTGGTCAAGAGCCTCGACCGAAATCATGGTTCCCATAAATTCTCCATAATTATCAAACAGTTAATTTTAAATCCGTGGCCAGAGCTCGATACTATACCGTGCGGTTCGTGTGCTTAAATGACAACTCCATCATAACAAAGATGAGGACGGAATGGAGAGAGAATCGAGCAGAACATGGACGCCTTGCCGAACACTCTTTACCAGCGGAAGCTGAGACGGCTCAGGCATGAGGAGGTTCCGGCATGAAGATCAATGTGGATATCGATTGTACGCCGGAGGAGGCGCGGAATTTCCTTGGCCTGCCGGATTTGACACCCATCCACAACGCCTATCTGGATCAGATGAAGAAGGCCATCTCTGAAGGCATCAGCCCCGACATGATCGAAGCGATGATGCGCAACTGGGCACCCTTTGGCGAAGCCGGTATGGGGATGTGGCGCAAGATGTTCGAGCAGATGAGCGGAACGGGGAAAAGTGACGCCTGACCCGCTGTTCGACGGCACCATCTTCGCACTTTCTTCGGGCCAGCCGCCGGCTGCCATCGCCATCGTACGGATCAGCGGTCCGGGCGCGGGCGGTGCATTGAAGTCACTCGCCGCCACGCTGCCCGAGCCTCGCAGGGCAACGCTCTCCACATTGCGCGATCCCGAAGACGGCGCGATCCTCGATAAGGCCTTGGCATTATTCTTCCCTGGTCCCGGCAGCGCGACGGGAGAAGATCTGGTCGAACTGCATCTGCATGGCGGCCGCGCGGTGGTTACCGCAGTCGAGAACGCGCTTGCGCGTCAGCCCGGATTGAGACGCGCGGCGGCCGGTGAGTTCACGAGGCGAGCCTATGCCAATGGGCGTGTCGATCTCGCCGAAGCCGAGGGGTTGGGCGATTTGCTGGCTGCGGAGACGGAGGGGCAGCGTCGCAACGCGATGGCTCTTGCTGACGGGACACTCTCTCGATCGGTGCGGCGGTGGCGCAAGGACCTTATCGACGCCGCTGCGGCAATCGAGGCGCGGATCGACTTTGCCGATGAAGATGACGTGCCGGACGACGACGGCAGCAGCGCGGACGTTATCGCCCGCGTGCGCAACGAGATAAATGCCATGCTCGCGGCACCGCCTGCGGAAAGATTGCGTGATGGCGTCCGGGTCGTCATTGCGGGCCCACCCAATTCAGGAAAATCAACGCTCTTCAATGCATTAATAGGCCGGGAAGCGGCGATCGCAACGCCCATTCCTGGCACCACCCGCGACCTGATCGAATATCCGGTTCAGCTTGACGGTGTACCCTTTATATTCGTCGATAGCGCCGGTCTTAGACATACCGAGGATGATATCGAACGTATCGGTGTAGAGCGCGCTCGCACCGCAATAAGAGCCGCTGACTTGGTGTTGTGGATGGGCGACCCAATCGATGGAGGATCTGAAACGATCCGCATCCATGGGCGCTGTGATCTTCCGGATCGGGCAACGCCGTCCGCAGGTGCGGATGTAATTCTGTCTGCCAAGACGGGAGCGGGTATGGCCGAGCTGCGTGGCCTGCTTGTTTCACGTGGAACATCGCTGCTGCCGTGCGAGGGCGAGATCGCGCTCGGGCAACGGCAACGTAAAGCACTGGCCGAATGCCTCGCGGCGCTGGATGCGCATACCCATGACGATATTCTGTTGGCCGCCGAATCGCTGAGAGCCGCACGTGCTTGTCTCGACCAGCTTACCGGCGAAGCGGGGGTTGAGTCGTTGCTGGATGCAATCTTCTCACGGTTCTGTATCGGAAAGTAAAACTGGCCAACCTCGCATTTTTGACAGAACCGCCCCGCTGGAATAGCGACCACGCCATGCAAAAGTCGTTTGATGTCATTGTCGTCGGTGGAGGCCATGCGGGCTGCGAAGCCGCTGGCGTGGCTGCGCGCCTCGGCGCGCGTGTGGCATTGGTGACCATGCGACCGGATCAAATTGGCGCAATGTCCTGTAACCCGGCGATCGGTGGGCTCGGCAAGGGCCATCTTGTGCGCGAGGTCGATGCCTTTGACGGGCTGATCGCCCGCGCTGCGGACGCGGCGGCCATCCACTACCGGATGCTCAACAGCAGCAAGGGCGCGGCGGTGCAGGGGCCGCGTGTCCAAGCCGATCGAAAATTATTCCGCATGGCGGTTCAGTCGATGATCGCCGAACAGAGCGGACTGACCGTTGTGGAAGGCGAGGCGGCCGCTCTGCTGCTGGACAGCAGTAACCGCAGAGTTTCCGGACTTCGACTAGCAGACGGCCGTGAATTTCAAGCTGCTGCTGTCGTGCTGGCGACCGGGACCTTCCTCAATGGAAAACTTCACTTCGGCATGAATGCGTGCGCTGGGGGACGCGTCGACGAAGCGCCCTCAACTGAAATGGCCCGACAACTGCGGGCGTTGAATCTGCCCCTTGGCCGAATGAAGACGGGGACTCCGCCAAGGCTCGATGGCAGAACCATTGAATGGGCGGCGGTCGACATCCAGCCTTCGGATCAATCGCAGTGGACCTTTTCGCCCCTCACCTCGACGCGGGTAAATCCCCAGATCATCTGTGGGGTGACGCGTACCAATGCCAGGACCCACCAGCTCATCCGCGATGGCCTCGAGCGTTCGCCGCTTTATTCAGGCGCGATCGAGGGGCGGGGGCCTCGCTACTGTCCGTCGATCGAGGATAAGGTGGTCCGCTTCGCTGATCGCGAGAGCCACCAGATTTTTCTTGAGCCGGAGGGACTGGACAATCATCTGGTTTATCCCAACGGTATTTCGACCTCGCTTCCCGCTGATCTTCAGCTCGCGCTTGTTCGCAGCATTGCTGGGCTCGAGGGGGCAGAGATCGAACAGCCGGGCTACGCAGTAGAATATGATCATATCGACCCACGCGTGCTTGATCCCACGCTTGCGGTAAGGCTCGTCGCGGGCCTGTATTGCGCGGGGCAGATCAATGGGACGACCGGTTATGAAGAAGCCGCGGCCCAAGGGTTGGTCGCGGGCCTAAATGCAGCGCGAAACGCGACAGGGCTTTCGGAGGTCATTTTCGATCGCTCAGAAAGTTACATAGGGGTGATGATCGACGATCTCACGCTGCAAGGCGTGACCGAACCCTATCGTATGCTCACCTCGCGGGCCGAATATCGCCTGAGGTTGCGCGCGGACAATGCGCATACGCGGCTGGGCGCGCTGGCAGAGACGGTTGGTGCCTTCACTGGGAAGCGTGGCAATTGGCATGTTTCATGTGAAACAATGCGGCTGCGTGGGTTGGAACTTCTTACCCGCAATAGGACTTCGGCGCGCGACATGTCCAAGCATGGCTATGATGTTGGTGGCGATGGCGAGAGCCGCACGCTCTTCGACTGGCTGAGCTTCCCCGAAGTGAAAGCCGAGACCGTCTTGCAAATCGAGCCGGGCTTGAAAGATATCGACCGGTCAATCCTAGACGAGCTCATCAACGACGGCCGTTATGCCCCTTATGTGGATCGACAAGCACGAGAAGTCGCCCGATTGCGCGCTGACGAAGCAGTCCGGATCCCCGACACGCTGGACTACCGCGCTATCGGCGGGCTTTCCACCGAAATGATCGAGCGCCTGGAAAGTGCACGTCCAATTTCTCTGGGGGCGGCCGGTCGAGTAAGGGGAATCACACCGGCGGCGCTGGGAGCGATTCTTGTTCATTGTCGCCGTCTGGCGGCATGAACCGAGATGAAGCGCGTCACTGGCTTGAAGATCAGCTCGACGTTTCACGTGAAACACTCTCAGTGCTCGATGAGCTGGTGCGGGCGACCATCGCCGCTAACGCGACCCAGAACCTTATAGCGCGATCAACCATCGAAGATTTCTGGCCTCGCCATATTGCCGATTCGGCACAGCTGATTCCGCTGGCGCGCGCACACCCCGGTCCGTGGCTCGATCTTGGGAGCGGAGCCGGCTTTCCCGGCTTGGTGGTTGCCTTGCTGACAGACCGCATGGTCTCCATGGCCGAGGAACGTCGCAAGCGCATCGAGCATCTATCCGCGATGATTGATAAGTTCGACCTCGGGAAACGCGCCCAGGTTCTCGGCGGGCGCATCGAAAAATATCAGGGCGCACCATTTGCGGTCATTTCGGCACGCGCCTTTGCGCCTTTGGAGCGGCTGTTTGCCCTCGCACATCATCTTTCCACGGAAAAAACGCTTTGGGTGCTGCCAAAAGGGCGATCGGCCGCATCGGAACTGGAAGCCGCACAAAGAACATGGCAGGGTAGTTTCAGGATCGAGCCAAGCGTGACCGATCCCGACGGCGCGATCATCGTCGCGACCGGCGTCCAGAGCAGGAGACGTCGATGATCAGGATTGCCGTAGCCAACCAGAAGGGCGGGGTGGGCAAAACGACCACCGCGATCAACCTGTCCACGGCGCTCGCCGCGACGGGATCGCGGGTATTGCTCATCGATCTCGATCCCCAGGGTAACGCATCGACGGGTCTCGGCGTCGGCCGCAACGATCGCACGCGGACAAGTTTCGATGTGCTCACGGGCGATGCGTCGATTACCGAGACCGTGATCGCCACCCGCATTCCACGCCTCGATCTCGTGCCCGCGACCGTTGATCTCTCCAGCGCCGAGATCGAGCTCATCGATTATGATGACCGAACCCATCTGCTCGACAAGGCGCTGAACGCTGCCCCGGCCGCGCGCTGGGACGTCTGTTTGATCGACTGCCCGCCGTCCCTGGGCCTGCTTACCGTCAACGCCCTTATCGCGGTGCGTAAGCTGCTGGTGCCGCTTCAATGTGAATTTTTCGCGCTCGAAGGCCTGAGCCAGCTCCTTCAGACCGTCGAGCGGATCCGGTCCAAATTCAATCCGGAACTCTCGATCATCGGCGTGGCACTCACAATGTACGATCGTCGCAACCGCCTGTCGGAACAGGTCGCGCAGGATGTGCGAGCCGTGCTGGGCGATATCGTGTTCCGCACGATCATCCCGAGGAATGTTCGCCTTTCGGAAGCGCCAAGTCACGGTTTGCCCGCGCTGATCTACGACTATCGCTGCCCCGGATCGGAGGCCTACATCGCCTTGGCGCGTGAGCTGATCGGGCGCTTGCCGAAGACAGCCGAGGCGGCTTGAGAACGGACGGAGACGGAACGCGATGGTTGAAGATCTGACTCGGCGACGTTCGGGCGGCCTCGGGCGGGGCCTGTCGGCGTTGCTGGGCGAGGTGGCACAGGAAGAATCGATCGCCGGGGGAGCGCGGGCCAATGGCGTGCAGCTGCTCTCGATCGCGGAGATCAGGCCGCATCCGGACCAGCCGCGCCGTTATTTCGAGGAAGCGGCGATCGATGAGCTTGCCCAGTCCATCGCCGCGCGGGGGCTGATCCAGCCGATTGTCGTCCGCCCCGTTCCCAGCGGGTATCAGATCGTGGCCGGCGAGCGTCGCTGGCGCGCTGCTCAGAAAGCGCAACTCCATGAAATTCCAGCATTAATTCGGGATTTCAGCGACGCCGAAACGCTTGAGGTGGCGCTTGTCGAGAATATCCAGCGCCAGGACCTCAACGCGATCGAGGAGGCGGAGGCCTATAAGCGCCTCGGGGATGAATATGGCCACAGCCAGGAAGCGCTGGCGAAGCTGGTCCACAAATCGCGCAGCCATGTCGCCAACCTGATCCGCCTGCTCGATCTGCCCAAGCCGGTGCGCGAGCAGGTCGCGGAGGGTAAGCTTTCCATGGGCCATGCGCGCGCGCTGATCACCGCGCCCGATCCCGTCGCGCTCGCCGAGGAGGTGATCGCCAAGGGCCTATCGGTGCGCGAAACCGAAAACCTTTCCCGATCGGTACGACCCAAGCGGGCTCAGGGTAAACTTCAATACAAAGGCGGTAACGCCGATGTGGAAGCGCTGGAGCGCCAGCTCGGCGATCTGCTTGGCATCAAGGTCCAGATCAAGCACGGCCCCGGTGGCGGTAGCGTCACGCTCAGCTACTCGACGCTGGAGCAGCTCGACATGATCTGCCAGCGGCTGACTGGCGAGGCGATCTAATACGGCCCGCCTGAGCCGGGTTTTCCTACATCTCTTTCCTCTGATATTGCGGAAGCGGCTCTTTGAATTGGCGGGTCAGGCACGCGCGTATTGCTGCCCTGCCATCACGCCGCCGTCGCGCGCGATAGTGTACCCCCTAACTTTTGACTAACCTTTCGCGCTGCCGGTGGAAGATCAAGAATGCGCAAGCGTGCCGCAATGGCTGCGTGGTTTACCCTTTATCGCATCCGCTGGGCCGCGCGGCCGATCGCGAAGAGTTCTTCGTCGAGCAGGATGGGGCCCGCTGAGCCCGACGCCTTGATGCCCCGCTCGACGTCCATCAATCGGGCGATCGCGGTGTCGATCTTCTCAGGCCGCCAGCGGGACAATTGTCGCTGGATCGCCTCTTTATCTTTCCAGAACAAGGATTTGCCCGCTGACGCCATGACATCCGACGCACTTCGCGAGCCCTGCACCTCCGCGCGGAACTGGCCAAGTTGAAGCAGGCGCCGAAGCAGTGCGCGAATGAGCGGGATGCCTTCGATGCCGTCGGCGGCAAGTTCCGCCAGTGCGGCTTCGATCGCGTCCATCCGGCCGTCGAGCACCGCATCGACGAGCCGGCCCATATCGCCTTCCTGCACGGCGGCGCCAAGCGCATCGAGCGTGTCATGGCCGACCTCGCGCGGCCGGTCGGGGGCCGCGTCGACATAGAGCGCGAGCTTGCCGATCTCCTGCGCCAGGATGGCGCGGTCGCCATTACATGCCAGGGCCAGCCGTCGTGCGATATCCGGACTGATGGTGAGACCCGCCTCGCGGGCCAGGGCCCCGGCGATACGATCGGCCTCGATCCCTTCGGGAACATAGCTTGCAAAAGCGAGCATATGGGGATCGGTGCTGACCAGCTTGACCAGCTTCGAATCCTTGCGAAGCGCGCCGCCGACGATCACGACCGGATTGCCCTCGATACCCAGCTCGACGAGTGAAGCGACCGCGTCGGCGATCTCGTCGCCGGCCGGCTCGACGCGGATATAGCGCGCGCCGCCGAACAGCGAGATTGCACCGACTTCGTCGGCCAGACGCGCCGGATCGGCCTTGACCGCCGAGCCGGTCAGATCGATCCGTTCCGCTTCAGGGCCGAGCGCCTTGCCAAGCCGATCAGCGAGCGCGCGCGATCCTGCCTCATCGGGGCCGTAAAACAGGAACAGCCGATATCCCGTCCCGCCGGCATCGAGCGCGCGCTCGACCTCCGGCCGCTTGGCGATCATGGAGTGGAACCGCCCTTCCGGGTCTGGACGGCGACGCGGGTGACGATCTGGTCGGCGATGATGTCGGCAAGGCGTTCGAGCGCGGTCTGCTCGGCGGCGATCGTCGCATATTCGGAATTGACCACGTCGATGCCGACATCCGATCCGGCGGTGGCATCGAGGAGCGTCTTGTTGGCGCTGGTGTCGATGAGCTGGTAGCGCGCGCGCAGCTGGCGACGCTCGCGGGTGGTGGTGCGGTCGGAGCGGATACCGAATCCCTCGATCTGGTCATCCAGCAGGATATCGAGCCGGTAGCGCGCCGATCCGCCATGGTCGCCTATCCGATCGACGATCGCGTTGCGGACCAGCCAGCCGGCGCGGCCTTCGATTGGCCCTACCGAAACCTGGGAGAGCGTTGAAGCCGCCACGCTGTTGCCGCCGCCGCTATATAAAGGCTGGAGCCCACAGGCTGAAAGCGGCAGCATCATGGAGAGGAGAAGCGCTATCCGTCTCATGCGACGAGGTTCACCAGCCGGTCGGGCACGACGATCACCTTCCTGGGCGTCTTGCCTTCGAGCAGACGCACGATCTTGTCCGATCCGAGTGCCATCGCCTCGATCTCCTCGCGCGGCGCCCCTTTTGGCGCAGTCAGCGTGTCGCGCAGCTTGCCATTGACCTGCACGGCGATCGTGACCTCATCATCGATCAGCAACGCGGGATTAGCGTCCGGCCAGGCCGCGTCGGCGACCAGCCCCGTTTCCCCAAGCCGCGCCCATGCCTCCTCCGCAACGTGCGGCACCATCGGGGCAACAAGGCGGATGAGCGTCCGTGCTGCCTCGCCGCGTGAACTGGAAGGCTTGGCCTTCTCGATGGCGTTGGCCAGTTCATAGATCTTCGCGACTGCCTTGTTGAAGGACAGCGCTTCGATATCGGCGGCAACGCCCGCGATCGTCCGGTGAAGCTTGCGATCGAGATCGATGTCGGCGCCTTCGCCATCCGCGGGCGCTTCAGTGATCCGCCACAGCCGTTGGACAAAGCGCCACGCACCCTCGATTCCCGCCTCGCTCCATTCAAGATCGCGCTCGGGCGGGCTGTCCGAAAGCATGAACCAGCGCACTGCGTCCGCGCCATATTGATCAACGATCGGACCGGGATCGACCGTGTTCTTCTTGGACTTCGACATTTTCTCGATCCGGCCGACCGCGACGGGCTTTCCGGTTGCGACGACGATGCCATTGGCAACTTCATCGGGGGCAAGCCAGTTGCCGTCGGGGTCCTTGTATGTCTCGTGCGTCACCATGCCTTGGGTGAAGAGGCCCGTGAAAGGCTCCCGCACGCTGATCTCGCCCAGCCGCGCCAGCGCGCGCGTCCAAAAGCGTGCGTAGAGCAAATGGAGAATCGCGTGCTCCACACCACCGATATACTGATCGACCGGCATCCATTGCTCGGCGATCTTACGGTCGAACGGCTTGTCACTCGGCGCACTGGCGAAGCGGATGAAGTACCAGGAGGAATCGACGAACGTGTCGAGGGTGTCGGTCTCGCGCCGCGCCGCCTTGCCGCATTTCGGGCAATCGACGTGCCGCCAGGTCGGATGCCGATCGAGCGGGTTGCCGGGAATGTCGAAGCTGACATCCTCGGGGAGCACCACCGGAAGCTGGTCTTTGGGTACCGCCACCGGCCCGCAAGCCTCGCAATGGATGATCGGGATGGGCGTGCCCCAATAGCGCTGGCGTGAGACGCCCCAGTCGCGCAGCCGCCAGACGGTCGTGCCCTGGCCCCATCCTTCCTTCTCGGCGCGCGCGATCACGGCCGCCTTGGCGGCATCGATCTCCATTCCGTCGAGAAAGCTTGAATGGACGAGCTTGCCCGGCCCGGTATAGGCTTCGTCCTGGATCGGAGCTTCAGCTTCTTCAGGTGAAGCAGCGACGACTCGGGTGACCGGCAGCGCGTATTTGCGCGCGAAATCGAGGTCGCGCTGATCATGCGCCGGGCATCCGAACACGGCACCGGTCCCATATTCCATCAGCACGAAATTGGCGACGAACAGCGGCAGCTTCCAGTTCGGATCCAGCGGATGGATCACCGAAAGGCCGGTATCGAAACCTTTCTTCTCGGCGGTCTCGATCTCGGCGGCGGCGGTGCCGCTATGCTTGCACTCGGCGATGAAGGCCTGGAGGGCAGGATTGTCCGCTGCCAAAGCCTGCGCGATCGGATGGTCGGCCGCGATCGCGGCGAAGCTTGCGCCGAACAGCGTATCCGGCCGCGTGGTGAAGACCTCGAAGCCGTCATGGCTGCCGGCCGCTTTATCGAGCGCAAAGCGGAATCGCAGGCCCTGGCTCTTGCCGATCCAGTTCTCCTGCATCAGTTTCACCTTGTCCGGCCACTGATCGAGCGTGCCGAGGCCCGCCAGCAGATCATCGGCGAAATCGGTGATCTTGAGGAACCATTGGCTGAGCTTGCGCCGCTCGACCAGCGCCCCGGAACGCCAGCCGCGTCCGTCGATCACCTGCTCATTGGCGAGGACGGTCATGTCGACCGGATCCCAGTTGACCTCCGATTCCTTGCGATAGACGAGGCCCGCCGCGTAGAGATCAAGGAACAGCGCCTGCTCCTGGCCGTAATAATCAGGCTCGCAGGTCGCCAGCTCGCGGCTCCAGTCGAGCGCGAAACCGAGCCGCTTCAGCTGCGCGCGCATCGCCGCGATGTTGGCGCGAGTCCATGTCCCCGGATGGACTTTCTTTTCCATCGCCGCATTTTCCGCCGGCATGCCAAAGGCGTCCCACCCCATCGGATGAAGCACCTCATGGCCGGTCATCCGCTTGTAGCGCGCGAGCACGTCGCCCATCGTGTAGTTGCGGACATGGCCCATGTGGATGCGCCCCGAGGGATAGGGGAACATCTCCAGCACATAGGTCCTGGGTTTGGCACTGTCGTCGCGGGCCTGGAAGGTGCCGCGTTCCTCCCAGAGGGTTTGCCAGCGCGCGTCCGCCGATGCCGGGTTGAAGCGCGTACTCATAGCCAAGCGACTGTTCGGATCAGCCGGCGACCGCGCCGCGCCGCAGGTCGCGTGCCTTGGCGAGGATGATCTCTTCCAGCTTCTGCACGGTCGCCGCCTGCACCGGCGCATCCATCCACTGGCCATTCTGGCTGATCTGGCGGGCTGCGGCGACGCGCACTGCGTCGGCCCGCAAATCCTGATCCAGGATCGTGACGGTCAGCTTCATTCGTTCGGTCGGGACGGCGGGATTGGCGTACCAATCGGTCACGATCACCCCGCCATTCGAGTCTGTCTGGGTGAGCGGCATGAACGAGAGCGTGTCGAGTGCGGCCCGCCACAAATAGCTGTTCACGCCGATCTGGGTGACCTTGCTGGCCGCCAAATCGCTCTGGACACGCAGCTTGTTCTTGCCCCCGCCGCACGCGGCAAGCGAGAGCGCAAGCGCGATGGTGACTGCGGTGGTAACGAAGCGGCGCATAAGTGACTTTCCCGGTCTGGCGGCAATTGCCAGCCGTTATAGAATGTCCGCGCCGCCCCGCAAGCGGCGTCGTTGCTTGGCCCTAGGGGATTCTAATTGTTGAAAAACTGCAACAGGCTCCCAGATTCAACAAGCAGAAGTTCCTGATTCGGCTCAGGGCCGATGGTCTTGCGTTGTTCATCGTGATAGGGCCGACTCAAAAGGGGAGAAGTAGTGGTGGCGAGTCGGGGCGTAGTCATGCTTGCAGGGGCGGCTGTGGCCGTGCTTGTCGGGCTTGCGCCGGTGATTGCCGCTTCACCGAAATTCTCCGTTCATATCTCCAAATCGTTCCGCATGGCCGATGGCATCGGTTCCTTTACGCCGGCTGCTGCTGACCCGCGCCGCGCGCTGAGCTTTGGTCAGGCTGGCCTGTCCGCTACGGGGTTTCACTTTACGCCGTCAGTTGCGCCCGGAAGCCGTCGGGCGGTGACGGTGGCGATCCGCGCGCGGAGCAGCAGCCCGATCCAGCGGATTGGTCAGGGCACCACGATGGCCGCACTGGCGCCCAGCGCATATAATCTGGGTGTGGCGGTTGGTTGGAAACGCTTTGCACTGACCGGCGACGTGGCCAAGATTCAGGGCAGCATGCTACCGCTTGACCGTGAAGCCGCCGATGTCGGCTTGAGCTATTCGGGCAATAAATGGAGCACCCGTCTTCAGCTCGGTGCTGAGCGCGCGATCGGCAGCCGCACGCGCCTGGCTGGTGTCGATGAAAGCTACTCGGTCGATCTCGGCGGGTCTTATGCGCTGACCCGCAACCTCCAGGTGACTGGTGGCGTCCGTTACAAGCTTCAACGTGACCGGTTGGAGCGCCTGACCGACAATCGGCAGGATTCGCAGGCTGTTTATATCGGAACTGCCTTCAAGTTCTGATTTAAGCTTTCCCGTGTGACGGAATGAAGGCATCGATCCCCGCCCAGCCATAAGCGCCGATCTTTCCGAGCATCTTCCGGTGCCGTTTCTCCACTCCGCCGAGAGCGATCACCGGCAATCTGGTTGAGTTGGCAAGGCGGACAAAACCCTTCGTTCCAAGGGCTGGCGCGCCGGGATGAGACCTGGTGGGAAATAGCGGCGACAGCAGCAGCAGATCCGCGCCCCGTCGTTCGGCTTGCAGGATTTCGGCACGGTCATGGACAGCCACAGCGCGAATCATCCCTGCGGGACGGCTTCCGGTGATCGAATAAAACCCATCCGCCCGCCATCGGCGCGCAAGCCCTACGTCACCGGCGAGCAGCAGCATGTGCCGCCGTCGCAGCGCGATTGTCCGGATTCGTTGGAACAATTCGCGGCGTTCGGCCTGTTCCAGGCTGTAATGCCGTACGATGATGCCGCTGCCGCGAGGCAGGCTCGCCAGGGCTGACCAAAGCATGTCGCCTTGCCGCTCGTCGGTCACGAGCCACAGGCGGGGTAGGGGGTAGCGGGCGGGCATCCCGCTTCCTATAGCGGCGCTCATGCCGCTCAACGACAATCAAGAAGCACGCGCGCGATTGGCGAGCGTTCGCGATGCCATCGCGAAAGCAGCGAAGACGGCATCGCGCGATCCAGCCGCCGTCACCCTTATCGCGATCTCCAAGACTCATCCGGCAGAGGCGATCCTGCCTCTGATCGGCGCGGGGCAACGCTGCTTCGGCGAAAATCGCGTCGGTGAGGCACAGGACAAATGGCCGGCGCTGCGCGAGCGACATCCCGATGTCAGCCTGCACCTTGTCGGGCAGCTTCAGTCCCGGAAGTCTGACGATGCGGTGGCGCTGTTCGATGCGATCCACTCGATCGACCGCTCTTCGGTTATCACGGCGGTTGCGAAGGCGATGGACAAGAAGGGCCGCAGGCCGTCCTGCTTCCTTCAGGTCAACATCGGCGCCGAGCAGCAGAAAGGCGGCTGCGATATCGGTGACGTGCCGGCGTTACTCAAGGAGATGCGCAAGGCCGAACTGCCGATCGCGGGCCTGATGTGCGTCCCACCCGCTGACACCGAGGCCGCGCCCTATTTCGCGCTGCTCGCCAAGATCGCGAAGGACAACGGCGTAGCGGGACTCAGCATGGGAATGTCGGGGGATTTCGAAACCGCCGTCATGCTTGGCGCCACGCATGTCCGGGTCGGCACCGCGCTGTTTGGAACGCGGACCTAGCGGATATCGACCGCGTCTCCGGACGCGAGTTTGGCAAGAAGCCCGACAAGGTCTCCCTTGGCCAGGGCCACGCAACCTTCGGTGAAATCATGCGCGCCGGTACAATGCAGAAAGATCGCGCTCCCCGCATCAGGCACCGGTGGGGAATCATTATGGCCCAATACCAGGATCACGTCATAGGCTTCGTCCTCACGCCATAGCCGTTCGGCCGAATAAGGGTGGGGATGACGAACGGGCCGGTTGTAAGCCGGGTCGCGAGGATCGTCGGACCAGCCGTCGTCGGGCCGGAGCCAGCGCCACGGCAGGCGCAGGCCGGGAAAAGGCGGGACTCGATCTGGCCGCAGCAGCACGGCACGGATTGGCCACCGCCCGCGCGGGCTGGCACCGTCGCCTTCATGCTTGGCCTCGGCGGCAACGGCTCCGCTCTTGCCGATCAGGCAACGCATCTCATCGCCATCGTGGGAGAGAACCCGCCGCCCGGTGTCGACGATGAGATCACTCACAACTGATGACCGGTGCGGTCGCGCTTGGTCGCCAGATAGGCCTCGTTATGAGGGTTGGACGGCACGGCATGAGGAACCCGCTCGACGACTTTCGTTCCCGCCGCTTCAAGCCCGGCAACTTTAGCAGGATTGTTGGTCAGCAAACGTACCTTGTCCTGCCCCAGCAAGGTCAGCATTCGCGAGGCGGTGCCGAAATCCCGCGCGTCGATCGCGAAACCGAGGCGCACATTGGCATCGACGGTGTCAAAGCCCTGATCCTGCAGGGCATAGGCGCGCAGCTTGTTGATCAGGCCGATGCCGCGCCCCTCCTGCCGCAGGTAGAGCAGGATGCCCCAATTGCTGGCCGCGATTTCCCGAAGCGCGGCGTGGAGCTGCGGACCGCAATCGCATTTGAGCGAACCAAGTACGTCACCGGTCAGGCATTCGCTATGCAGCCGGACCAGCGGGGGCCGCGCATCGGGCGTCCCGATGATCAACGCGACATGCTCGGTTGCGTCATCCGCATTGCGGAAGGCAACGATCTCGGCGCGTTCGGCTGCCTCCACGGGCAAGCGCGCGCGCGCGACAATACGAAGCCGCTCGGGCGCTTCATAATATTCGATCCCATGGGCGGCCACCGGCACGCTGTCCGGGCTCGCGCCGCTCGTTGCGAAGAAAGCCGGCAGCAATCCCGCCAGCCGCGCCAGCTCCAGTGCCGCGTCCGCCGCGCGCGGAGCTGGGCAGGGCTTTGATCGGAACGGCCCCTTGAGCGGGGTCGCGAGGTCGAGCGTCGGATCGGCCAGCGCGTGGGCTGCGGCGAGGTCCAGCCAGCTGGTCCGCTCGATCAGCACGGGTCGCCCGGGGTCGGCGGCGCTCAGCTGGTTTGCAAGTTTAAGTGTCGCCGCCCGCCCGCCCGAGAGCAACACGTCGGCTTTTCCATCGTGATCGAACCCGCGAAGCCGTTCGTCGTCGGTGCACTCGATCGCCAGGACGCTGATCGCGTCGTCGATCGTGACCGGCCACCCCCGCCGCAGCGCATCGATCGCCCGCGCGACGGAACGGTCATCGTCCATCAGACCGCGAACTCGGTCACCAGCGGCACATGGTCGGAAGGCCGGGACCATGCCCGGCACGGTTCATAGACATGATGCGCCACCGCCTGCTTGGCGACATCGGGACTGGCCCACATATGATCGAGCCGCCGGCCCCGATCGGATGCGGCCCAATCCTGCGCGCGATAGCTCCACCAAGTGTACAGCCGTTGCGGCGCGGGCACGAAATGCCTGCCGAGATCGACCCAGCCGTGGCTGGCCTGCAAGCCACCGAGTGCATCGACCTCGACCGGCGTATGGCTCACTACGTCAAGCAGCTGTTTATGGCTCCAGACGTCGCACTCCAGCGGGGCGATATTGAAATCGCCAACCAGCACAGTTGGCTGGCGCAACTTTTCGGACCAGCGGGTCATCCGTTCCACAAAGGCCAGCTTCTGGCCGAACTTGGGATTGAGCGCGGCATCGGGAATATCGCCCCCCGCCGGCACATAGACATTCTCGAGCCGGATGCCGCAATCGAGGGTCACGCCGACATGGCGCGCCTCGCCATTGTCTTGCCAGTCGTGGCGATCCGCCTCGCGGATCGGGACGCGGCTCAGGATCGCCACGCCGTGATGCATCGGCTGGCCGTGGAGAATCTGATGGTTGTAGCCCCATTGCCGGAACATGCCGGCCGGGAAGGTGGGATCAGCGACCTTGGTTTCCTGCAGGCAGAGAATGTCGGGCGCTTCCTCCCGTAGGAAGCGCTCGACCAGTTCGATGCGAGCGCGAACCGAATTGATGTTCCAGGAAGCGATCTTGAGGGTTTGCGTCATGGTCTGCGATGTAGCGACGCCTTCGCGTGAATACCAGCAACCAGACTCAAGGCGTCAGAACGGTATCCTCCGCTTTTGCCAGCGTTCTGGGATAGTCGAGCGTGTAATGCAGCCCCCGGCTTTCTTTTCGTCTGAGTGCGGAGCGCACGATCAGATTGGCGACCTCAACAAGGTTGCGCAGCTCGATCAGATCGGGCGTGACGCGGAAATTACCGTAATATTCCTCGACTTCCGATTGCAGCAAGGCGACGCGATGCTGCGCGCGCTCAAGCCGCTTGGTAGTCCTCACAATGCCGACATAATCCCACATGAAACGTCGGATTTCCGACCAGTTATGCTTGACGATCACCTCCTCGTCCGAGTGGGTGACACGGCTTTCATCCCAAGGCCGGATCGGTGGCGGGGAAGGCAAATCAGCCCAATGATCGCAGATATGTCTTGCCGCCGCCTCACCGAATACGAAGCATTCGAGAAGAGAGTTGGATGCGAGGCGATTGGCGCCGTGAAGACCTGATTGCGTAACCTCGCCGGCCGCATACAGCCCCGGCAGATCGGTACGGCCGTCGAGATCGATTATCACGCCGCCGCAGGTGTAATGCTGTGCCGGCACCACCGGGATGGGCTGGGCGGTGATGTCTATGCCAAGATCCAGCAACCTGGCGTGAATGTTTGGAAAATGCTCTTTGACGAACTCCGGCGGTTTGTGGCTGATATCGAGGTGGACATAATCAAGGCCCAGCCGCTTGATCTCGTGATCGATCGCGCGGGCGACGATGTCTCGTGGCGCCAGTTCCGCCCGCTCATCGAAATCGGGCATGAAGCGATAACCGGTTCCGGGGATCTTGAGCTGCCCGCCTTCGCCGCGAACCGCCTCGGTGATCAGGAAGTTCTTGACCTCCAGATTGTAGAGGCAGGTCGGGTGGAACTGGTTGAATTCCATGTTCGAAATCCGGCAGCCTGCTCGCCAGGCCATCGCAATCCCGTCTCCGGTCGCGCCGCGCGGAGCGGTCGAATAAAGATAGCATCGCCCTGCCCCGCCGGTGGCAAGGACCGTGGCGCGGGCGGTGAACAGCTCAACCCGGCCGGTCTTCCGGTTGAGTGCGTAGACACCCCAGACATGGCCATCGCCGGAATAACGCTCGCCATGACGGCCGGTGACGAGATCGATCACCACCATGTCCGGCACCAGCGTGATGTTCGGATGCTCTGCCGCCGCCTTCTCCAGGGCTTGCTGGACCGCCCACCCGGTCGCGTCATCGACATGGACGATCCGGCGATGGCTATGGCCACCTTCGCGGGTCAGGTGCCAGCGGTCACCGCTGTCGCCGCCTGGATTGAACGGGACGCCAAGTTCCGCCAGATGCTCGATCGCGGCGGGCGCGTTTTCCACGACGAACTCGACCGTCGCGCGACGATTGAGCCCGGCGCCCGCGATCATGGTGTCCTCGATATGGCTTTCGAATGTGTCGCCTTGCTCCAGCACAGCGGCAATGCCCCCCTGAGCCCAGGCGGTTGAACCCTCCGAAAGCCCCCCCTTGGCAAGCACGGCGACCTTCAGTTTCTGTGCGAGGTTGAGCGCCGCCGTAAGCCCGGCCGCGCCCGATCCGAGCACCAGTACGTCGAAACTGTGTTCAGCCATGGGCCTTGGCTGTCGTCAGATTGAGGAACACGTCCTCGAGGTCGGCTTCGCGGGTCGAGACATCGACGATCCCAAACCCGGTGCCCTGCAGCGCGGTCAGCACCTCGCCGGCATTCACCTTGTCCTTGTCGAAGGTGATGGTGATTGTGCGCTCCCCGGTGCGCTCCACCTTGTCGAAACAGGGAAGGTCAGGGATCGCGCCAATGTCGCGGTCGACCGTGACCTCGACCGCCTTCTCACGCGCCATGCCGACCAAGGTGCGCGTCGCCTCATTGGCGATCAGTACGCCATGATTGATGATAGCGATGCGATCACATAGTTCCTCGGCTTCTTCGAGATAATGCGTGGTCAGCACGACAGTAACGCCGCCTGCATTGAGCGCGCGCACATATTCCCAAAGCTGCTGACGCAGCGTGATGTCGACACCAGCGGTCGGCTCGTCGAGCACCAGCACTGGCGGTGAATGAACCATCGCCTTGGCGACGAGCAGGCGCCGCTTCATCCCGCCGGAAAGCGTTCTGGCATAGGCGTGCGCCTTGTCATCGAGGTGAACGGCACGCAGCAATTCCATTGTGCGGCGCTTGTGCTTTGGCACCGCATAATAGCCCGCCTGGTTCTCAAGCGTTTCATAAGGTGTAAAAAATGGATCAAAAACAAGCTCTTGCGGCACGATGCCGATTGATGCCTTGGCATTGCGCGGATCGGTATCGATGTCGAACCCCCAGATCGACGCCGTGCCTGCCGTCTTGCGCACCACGCCCGCAAGGATGTTGATCAATGTAGATTTGCCCGCGCCGTTCGGCCCAAGCAGACCGAAGATCATGCCACGCGGCACGTCCAGATTGATGTTGGTGAGGGCCTGCTTGCCGCCTTTATAGGTCTTTGACAGGTTCCGGATGCTGATCGCCGCGTCTTCGCTCATGCGCCCGCATAAACCGCCCGGCGCAGGTGTGCAAAGGATTGGATGTTTTCAACCGGATGGCGCTGTGGCACGCTCGCGCCCGTGCGGGAGAAGGAACTGAGGCTGGCGCTGATCTGCTACGGCGGCGTGAGCCTTGCCGTCTACATGCACGGCATCACCAAGGAGATCTGGCGGCTCGCCCGCGCATCCCAGGCACAGCATGATCCTTTGGCCGATTCCGATCCCGGCGAGGACCTCTATCGCGTGCTGCTTGCGGACATCGAAGCGGAATTCGGTCTCAAGCTGCGCGTGCTTGTCGATGTCATAGCGGGGGCAAGTGCCGGGGGGATCAACGGGATCTTCCTCGGTCAGGCGATCGCCAGCGGACAGTCGCTTGAGCCGCTCACCGATCTCTGGCTCGGTTCTGCCGACGTGGAAGTTCTGGTCGATCCCGATGCTCGGCCGCTTTCGCGCTTCACCAAATTCTGGGCGGTTCCGATCGCCTGGTTCCTCACCGGACGGCGTGGCGGCGCGGTCGAGCGGACCGTTGAGGTCAGCGCGCGCAAGGAGGTCCGCTCGAAGCTCTCCAACTTCGTTCGGGCGCGCTGGTTCGCGCCGCCATTCGGTGGCCGGACATTCGACGGGCTGCTGTTCGATGCTTTTGACGCGATGGCGGCGGCTGCGGCGGGTCCACCGTTGCTGCCCCCCGAGCAGCCGCTTGATCTGTTCGTGACCGTCACCGATTTTCATGGCCATCCGGAACGGTTGCGGTTGCATTCGCCCGAGGAGGCGGTGGAGACCGAGCATCGTTTGATCATCCCGTTTTCGGATCGTCGGACCGGCCCCCGCCATCTGGGCGACCCCGCCGAGCTGGTATTCGCCGCGCGGGCCACCGCCAGTTTCCCTGGCGCCTTCCCTCCATTCACCGTCGGCGAGCTCGATAAGGTGATCGCGCATCGCAAACGCACCTGGCCGGGACGCGACGCGTTCCTGGCGCGTATCTTGCCGCACCAGACTGCCGTCGGGGCGGCGGAAAAGACCGTGCTGATCGACGGATCGGTGCTCGCCAATGCACCGTTCCGCCCGGCGATCAGCGCGCTTCGCGATCGCCCCGCCAAACGCGAGGTCGAACGGCGGTTCGTCTATATCGATCCCACGCCGAACCGCCGCGCGGTGCGGCTGCCCGGTAGCGCCCCGGAAAATGAGCTGCCGGGTTTTTTCCTGACCATTTTCGGTGCCCTTTCGGATATTCCACGCGAACAGCCGATCCGCGACAATCTCGATGCGATCGAGGGGCGTTCCAGCCGCATCCGCCGCACCCTCCGCATCATCGATGCGATCCGTCCGGAAGTCGAACAGGCGATCGAGACGGCGTTCGGCAAGACCCTGTTCCTCAACCGGCCGACGCCGGCTCGCCTTTCCGCCTGGCGCGCCAAGGCGCAGGACATGGCAGCACGGCAATCGGGCTATGCCTATGCCTCCTATGGCCACCTCAAGCTTTCGGGGGTGGTCGAGGATATTGTAGGCCTGCTCCACGATCTGGTGCCGCCCGCGTCCCGGCCCTCGATCAGTGCATTGCGCACGGCCCTTTGGGGCGCAGTGCGCGAAGCGGGTATTGCCGAAGTCGGAGCGCTCTCGGTGGGCGGGGCCTCGGACAATGTCATTCAGTTCTTCCGCAATCACGATCTCGGCTTCCGGATCCGGCGGTTACGCTTGTTGGCCGAACAGATCGAGGAAATCGGTGCCACGGACGATTGCCCGCGCGACGCGGTCGAACTGGTCCGCACCGTGATCTTCGACGAGCTGTCGCGCTATCTCGCGCGGCAGATGCCCGACTTCTACAGCGTTCCCATGGCTGTGGCGGCCTTTACGGCGCGCGATAATCCTCGGGCGGCGCTTGACGCGCTTGCTGATGCGCGGGGGCTCAAGATCGTCGATGGCGAAGCTGACACCGCCCTCGCCAATGCGTTGGCACAGTTGCCGAGGCCGGAGCGGCGGCGCATGATCCTCGCTTATCTTGGCTTCCCCTTTTACGACATCGCCACCCTGCCCCTGCTGTCGGTCGACGGGCAGGACGAATTCAAGCCGATCAATGTCGATCGCATCGCGCCCGAGGATGCCGCAGCGATCCGGGAGGGCGGCGCGCAGGCAACGCTCAAGGGCATACAGTTCAACAATTTCGGCGCATTCTTTAGCCGTGCCTATCGCGAGAACGATTATCTGTGGGGTCGCCTGCACGGGGCCGAGCGGCTGGTGGACATTGTCGTATCCGCCTTGCCCAAGGGAAAAGCATTACCGGCGGGCCGCGTGCTGGCGATCAAGAATCGGCTGTTTCGGGCGATCCTGGCCCAGGAACGGCCCCGGTTGAGCCGCATCGACGCACTCATCGAGGCGCTGGAACGCGAGATCGGCTGAGGCTGGTTTTCTCGATCACTTGACCCTAAGACGTTACGCGGGAGAATAAAATGCACTTCCTGAGAACGCTCTTCTGGGTCGTGGTCGCCGTGGTCGCCGTGGTGTTCGCAACCCGCAACTGGACACCGGTCGTGGTCCATCTGTGGGGCGGGCTGGAGGCTGACGTGAAGTTGCCGGTGCTGCTGCTGATCGCATTTCTGTTCGGCTTCCTGCCCTGGTTCGCCATTCACAAGGCGACCCGCTGGCAACTCAAGCGCAAGCTGGAGGTTGCCCAACGCGCGCTTGAAGAAGAGCGCGCGCGCAATGCGCCCCCCGCTTCTCCTGAAATCGTGACGCCGCCGCCGTCCGCCCTGCCATGACCCGGCCGATCTACGTCGCCATCGACACGCCTGATATCGCGCGCGCCAAGGCATTGGCACAGACGGTGCGCAATCATGTCGGCGGCATCAAGCTGGGTCTGGAATTTTTCTCCGCCAATGGTCGCTCGGGCGTGCGGGAGATGGCGGCGATCGGCCTGCCCATTTTCCTCGATCTCAAGCTGCACGACATTCCCAACACCGTCGCCAAGGCGATCCAGGCGCTTCGCCCGCTCGATCCCGCGATCCTGACGGTCCACGCAGCCGGCGGGCGGGCAATGCTGGAGGACGCCAAGGCCGCCGCACCACTCGGCACCAAGGTCGTGGCGGTGACCGTTTTGACCAGCCTCGACGGCGAGGATTTGACCGCGATCGGTGTCAGCGGAAGCCCCCATGACCAGGTCGAACGCCTGACTGCATTGGCGCGTGAGGCCGGGATCGATGGCGTCGTATGCTCGGGCAATGAAGTAGGGGCCGCGCGCAAATTATGGCCCGATGGTTTCCTCGTCGTGCCCGGCGTCCGTCCGGCCAACGGCCAAAAGGGCGATCAGAAGCGCGTGATCACCCCGCGCAAGGCGCTCGATGCCGGCGCCTCGATCCTGGTCATCGGCCGTCCCATCACGCAGGCAGCCGATCCCGACGCCGCCGCGCGCGCGATCGAGGCGACGCTTTAGGAAAAGGCTGGATTTCCGGAACCACCCGGCCCACATCGCCATCATGCCGGTTACAGCCAAGATCTGCGGGATTTCGACCCCCGAGGCGCTGGACGCCGCCGTAAGGGCGGGCGCGAGTCATGTCGGCTTTGTCTTCTTTCCCAAAAGCCCTCGCAATATAAGTGGAGAACAGGCGGCCGCGCTGGCACGGCGGGTGCCCGATCATGTCGGCAAGGTGGGACTGTTCGTCGATCCCGATCCTGCCTTTGTGGCTGCCACGCTAGCGACCGTGGCGCTCGATGTTCTCCAGCTTCATGGCGCGGAAAGTCCGGCGCTTGCCGCTTCGCTGGGGGCGGCGCACCGCAAGGAGGTCTGGAAGGCGATCCCCGTCCGCACCCGCGCGGATCTTGCCGAAGGCGCGAAATATCGCGGCGCGGTTCAAAGGCTTCTCTATGACGCCAAGCCGCCGAAGGGTAGCGAACTGCCCGGTGGCAACGGCTTGCGCTTCGACTGGAAGCTGCTCGAAGGTCATGCCCACTCCATGTCGTGGATGCTTTCCGGTGGTCTCGATGCGGCCAATGTCGCGGACGCAGTTGGCATTACGAGCGCGCGCATGGTCGATGTCTCATCCGGCGTGGAAAGCGCGCCGGGCGTGAAGAATGTGGACAAGATCGCCGCCTTCCTTCAAGCGGTCGCCGCATTATGACGCTAGCCAATTCTCTGCGCGCGCAACCTGACGCCCGTGGCCATTTCGGCGATTTCGGCGGCCGCTACGTTGCCGAGACGCTGATGCCGCTGATCCTTGATCTCGAGCGCGAATATCGCGCCGCTAGGATCGATCCTGCATTCCGTTCCGAGTTCGAAGGCCTGCTGCGCCATTATGTCGGCCGCGAAAGCCCGCTCTATTTCGCCGAGCGGCTGACAGCCGAGCTGGGCGGCGCGAAGATCTACCTCAAGCGCGAGGATCTGAACCACACCGGCGCGCACAAGATCAACAATTGCATCGGCCAGATCCTGCTCGCCCGCCGCATGGGCAAGACCCGTATCATCGCCGAGACCGGGGCGGGCCAGCATGGCGTCGCCACCGCCACGGTTGCCGCGCGCTTCGGCCTGCCCTGCACCATCTTCATGGGCGCGCGCGATATTGAGCGACAGCAGCCCAATGTGTTCCGCATGAAGCTGCTCGGCGCCGAGGTGCGGCCGGTCACCTCGGGCGCGCAGACGCTCAAGGACGCGATGAACGAGGCGCTGCGCGATTGGGTCGCGAACGTCCACGACACCTTCTACATCATCGGCACGGCGGCCGGCCCGCATCCCTATCCTGAGCTGGTCCGCGATTTCCAGTCGGTGATCGGCACCGAAGCGCGTGCCCAGATTCTCGATCAGGAAGGCCGTCTGCCCGATCTGCTGGTCGCCTGCGTCGGTGGCGGATCGAACGCGATCGGGCTGTTCCATCCCTTCCTCGACGACCCGGATGTCGGGATGATCGGCGTCGAAGCGGCGGGCCACGGCATCGAGACCGGCGCGCATGCAGCGAGCCTCACCGGCGGCAGCCCCGGCGTGCTGCACGGCAACCGAACCTACCTGCTGCAGGATGAAGACGGACAGATCACCGAAGCCCACTCGATCTCGGCGGGGCTCGACTATCCCGGCATTGGACCGGAGCACAGCTGGCTCCATGAGATCGGCCGGGTCAAATATGTCCCGATCACCGATGACGAGGCGCTGGCTTCATTCCAGACGCTATGCAAGCTCGAGGGGATCATCCCCGCGCTCGAATCCGCCCACGCGCTCGCGGCCGTCGAGAAGATCGCGCCGACGATGGGCAGGGATCAGATCATCCTCGTCAATCTGAGCGGACGTGGCGACAAGGACATCTTCACCGTCGCCGAAGCGCTGGGGGTGAAGCTGTGACTCGCCTCTCCATCACCTTCGCTGCTTGCGCCGCCAATCGCCGCGCCGCGCTGGTCTGTTTCGTAACGGGCGGCGATCCGTCTCCCGCTGACACTGCCGCCGTGCTCAACGCGCTGGTCGAGGGCGGTGCCGACGTGATCGAGTTGGGCATGCCCTTCACCGATCCGATGGCGGATGGCCCCGCGATCCAGCGCGCCAATCTGCGCGCGCTCGGTGCCGGCACCACCACCGCTGACATTCTCGCGATCGCGCGTGATTTCCGGGGGCGGCATCCCTCGGTTCCGCTGGTGCTGATGGGCTATGCCAATCCGATGATCCATCGCGGGGTCGATTGGTTCGCAAGCGAAGCGGCGAAGGCCGGCGTCGATGGGGTGATCTGCGTCGATCTGCCGCCGGAGGAGGATGACGTGCTCGGCCCTGCGCTCCGGGCGGCCGGCATCGATTTCGTTCGCCTCGCCACGCCGACCACGGATGCGGCGCGCTTGCCCGCGGTGCTCGATGGCGCGTCGGGTTTCCTTTATTATGTCTCGGTCGCGGGTATTACCGGTCTCCAGCAGGCCGCGCAGGCGAGCATCGAAAGCGCGGTGGCGAAGCTGAAGGCCGCGACCGATCTCCCTGTCGCGGTTGGTTTCGGGGTGCGCACGCCCGATCAGGCTGCCGCGATCGGGCGTGTCGCTGACGGC
>Ga0065707_10000481_pt1 | contig 75580 bp, 76 predicted proteins | sample SwiRhicommuniRL3_FD_59094 | JGI IMG/M metagenome (GOLD analysis project Ga0065707, IMG submission 59094) | Switchgrass rhizosphere bacterial communities from Rose Lake, Michigan, USA - RL3 v2 (version 2) | ecosystem: Host-associated > Plants > Roots > Rhizosphere > Soil | place: East Lansing...
AGCAAAGGAACTGAAAATATACGAGCAGAGTGCATACTACTACATAAGAAAACTTTTGGCAATAAAGGCGATTGGACAAGTAGAGACATCATTTGTAAGAGGAGGAACTGCGAAACTCTACAAAACAGAATATCCTGCTTTTGGAATCGAAATGAGTTGGGGAGAGAGGAAATTTGAAAAGGCAAGAAATGATACTGTGAACAATCATATTAGTACGTTCTTTCAAGAGTTTGTTGACGACGGTTCCTTCAATGGTACCATAGTTGTGGGCGCTCCTGAGCCGCATGGTCCTTATCGATCTTCTGCCAGGGATGGCCACTACGCAACACAACTTGCCTTTTTCTTGGGGAGTTTTTGTAGCCTTCCACCAAATTTTATCGTTAAGTTAGATGTCGATGCAAATTCTGAAAAAATATCAAGAACAGAGAATATCATTTCTATCGGCGGTCCGGGAACAAATATAATCACTTCAGAATTCAATAGATACTTACCAATTCGATTTGATGAGACCAATTTCTGGTCTGGTTTAATAGCTCCACATGGAAGGACTCATACACTTGACAATCACGGACTAATCGCCAAAATAAGGAATCCCTTTTCTAAAAGTTTAAACGTCATAATTATCGCGGGAGTTAGATCGGCAGGTACCAAATCAGCAATAATCGCCTTAACCAATCATGGAAATGAGATATTAAAAAAATTTGGCGAATATAAGAATTGGGCGCTTGTCGTTCAAGGATTTGACATGGATTCTGATGGAAAAATAGATACCATTGATATTGTAGATGGAATATCTACAAATAGCCTTTGACTTCGTTGGCTTAACTTGTTACGGGCTCTGCTGGTTTATTTGTAACCTGTACGTGCACCAAAATTTTTGGTTCATCTTCTTTCTTTACAAGATATCCAGGCAAGTTTACTTTTCGGTTCCCGATGGAAACATGTCCATGGATAACCACTTGTCTTGCCTGAAATGGAGATTTTATGCCCATTTTCCTCATTACAATTGTCTGCAACCTTCTTTCGAGTATATCTTCAATTTTCAAATTCAAAATGTCGTCTAAGGTCGAAGTAGTTGTAAGTCCCAGCCTATTTAGGAAAGACAATAGATGAGTCTCTTTTTCCTGTCTGTCTTCTAACGTCAAAGCCAGCAGCGTCCTTGCTTGATTCCTAAAATTTGCAACTCTGGTTTGAGCCTTCCACAATTCTCTCTTGTTCCTAAGCCCGTAAGAACCTATGATATACAGCTCTGAACTTAACTGATCCGAATTCCATATTCGCCTTGGTCTTCTGAAACTTTTGCGTGGTTTTCTTGGATCTCCCATTTACCACACTACTCTTTAGTTTCCGAGGTTTTTGGTGCACTGCTTTTTGCGCCACTCTCGGAAGTGGCAGATTCTACTGCTGGNGCNGCGGCACCNGCGTCCTTTACTTCTGCACCTGGGGCTCCNGCGCCACCTGTTGGCCTCATTACAANCTTCTTTACACCCACTGCACCACCTTTTCTGCCGGTAGTTCGGGTACACTGACCCCTGACTCTAAGTCCAAACATATGCCTATAGCCTCTCCAACTATACACTGTTTTTTCCCTTTCAATATCATTTGAAATAGTAAAATCGAGATCAGACGTTATCAAATGCTTGTCTGAACCTGTATCGCTGTCCTTTCTTCTATTAAGATACCAATTTGGAATTCCCATTACTGATGGATTTTTTATTGCGCCCTCAATGTCGGTTACTTCTTTTTCTGTTAAAAATCCTATTCTCATGTTAGGATTGATATTTAATGATTGTAGTATGACTTGTGATAAATTGTAACCCAAACCCTTAACTTGACTCAGGGCAATAATAATTTTCTTGCTACCCTCTATATCTTTGCCAGCTATTCTTAAGATATGCCTATATTCAGATATCGACAACATTTACGACCATCATTTTCCGAAATAAAAACCATGCTGACATATAAGGTGTAATTGATGAAAAAAGCATTGTTTTACAACAAAACGAAAATAAGCATTGAAACCTTTAAATTTGTAGGTAGAACGAGCTGATGAAAGAGGATTGATTTCTGAAAATTTTAGAGATATCGTTCATAAAAGTTATACTTCGAATCCTGACTATCGAGAATCTGCTCCTGGTGTACCGGAAAATTTCAACGAAATTAAAACCCTTGAAGATTTATTATCAGTCAATTACAAACACGTATCTGTTAATGAGCAGCTTAGAGGGAATTTATTATTAAAGCTCAAACAACAAAAGTTTCCATATTCCGGAATTATCGGTTATGATGATGACATAGTTCCCTCGATAAATAGAGCAATACTCTCGTATCACGATGTACTTCTAGTAGGTCAAATTGGACAAGCAAAGACAAAGATCGCCGAAACTATAGCAAAAAATTTACTTTCCCCCATTCCAATCATAGAGGGATCAATTACTAACGACATTCCAACTTTGATTCCAGAAAACGAATTAATTTCATTGCTAGAAGACAGGGAAGTAATTAGGGCGAGGCCAGAATTTTATGTTTCAACTGAAACAGAGGATAAAATAAGAAACAATAGATTAGATACGAAAATTGTTTGGCTTGACGGTCCCTCTCGTTTCAAGTACCTGCTTGCAACGCCAGACATTTCTGTGAAGGACCTTGTTGGTCAAATAGACGCCATAAAAATAGCAAAAAAAGGAGTGGAAATTTACAATATCGAATCCTATTCACCGGGTCAGCTTCTTTTAGCCAGGCATGGTGTATTTTGCATTGACGAATTACCTGTACTGGACCCCAGAAAACAGGTTGCCTTGTTGAGTGTCTTACAGGAGGGCATCTATACTACTGGCTCATACCCTGTAATTTTCAAACCCGATACAAGAATAATATCAACAGCAAATCCAGTAGATTACACGCATTCGGGTAAGATAATAGAACCACTCTATGATAGATTAAAAAGTCATATCGTAACACGTTACCCAAAAAATGTCTATGACGAAATGAGAATAATGATTCAAGAGGCAAACATTCCCAATAGGGAAAACGTAGTGTTACCGATTTTTATTTTAAGAACTTTGGCCGAAATTACAAGAACTGCCCGAAGTCTTCCTGAAATAAGTCAAGAAAAAGGAGTAAGCGTAAGGATGTCAATACATTCATTAGAGATCTTGGTAGCAGAAGCAGAACGAGTAAGGAATATAGATAATAATATTACAACTGTTCCTCGTTTTAGTGACATCTACAGTATTCGGCAAACTGCAAAGTTTGAGCTTTCAGAAATAGACGACAGTTATGAAAATCGAATGAATATTCTAGACAATATAATTTCGAATTCCATCAAGAAAGCTTGTAGTTTTTATCTGGTAGAGATCCCTCCTGAAAGATTAATTAACATAAAAAATGAATTCAAGATAAATAAGACATTTTTTGTCTCTCAGGACATTACTGGAAATAGCAACACTCCAAAGAGCTATCACTCACAGCTAAACAAATTCAATTCATTAAGTGAAGTAATAAAAATCGTAAATAACAACATAATCCAGGATCAAAAAAACTTTAAAGAAAAGTTTGGGGATATGACAACCGGCGCCGATGAGCATGATATTACGAAAGACCCTGAATACCTTGCTTCTGTAACTGAATTGATACTAGAAGGCCTTAGATTTACTGATCCACCGATACTGGATAGGAAGGAAGGGATCTATGTCCGTCTTTAGTAACAATATCAAGAAATATACCTATCATAATATTATTGACTTTCCTGAAGACAGGGAGGACAAGTCCCCCACAGAAAAAATCCCTAAAAGTTTGCTAAAAGATTTTCTTAAAATTTTGGGTCAAGAAATCCTGAAAGAAGATCAGCCAAAACTCGAAGAAATTGAACAGGAATTACAGAATCTGAAAAAGGAAAAGGAAAAGGAAAAGGAAAAAAAGAGCGGTCAAAGCTACGCAGACGAACCCAAACCCAGTGGTAGGTCGTCATCCATAATTACTCAACTCCAAGAATCAGGTTATATCAGAGATTCAAGAAAATGGTTGAGCAAAAAAGGATTTTTTGCAGTAGGCGGTAGATTACTAGAAGATGTAATAAGAGCGTTGAATAAGGGAGCCATAGGACTTCATGAAACAACTTTTAGCGGAAGTGGTTCGATAAATCTAGATTCTACAAAAAAATATGAACTGTCAGACGATTTAAGGTTGATTAATGTTCCAAGATCATTATTAAACGCCATTGAGAGAAGATCTGGATCAAATTCTTCAATCCAGTTACCAATTGACCTACGACCGGATGATTTAGAAATTTATGAAACAAAGCGTGATGTGAATGTGGCAGTTGCGTATTGTATTGATCTAAGCTCAACGATGAGATATTCAACAATGTTTGGTGATATGAGTAGGATAGAAGCAGCAAAAAGGGCATTATGGAGCTTATTTTTGTTGAACCAAAAATTTTTTCCCTCAGATTCAATTCACATAGTAGGATTTGGAGCTTTGGCGTCAAGGGTATCGCCATACGACATACCTTATCTTAAAACATTCGAGTCTGGGATGGGTTTTATGCACTATACCAATTATCAAGCTGCTTTCAGACTAGCAAAGAGAATTCTTCAAAATGAATCTACAGTAAACAAAAAAATAGTGCTCATAACGGATGGTCATCCTAGCGCTTGTTTTATTGATTCTGATCAAGAACGAAACAAAATACAATCTGAAAGGCCATACTCCCAATTTTACACTGCTGACAAAGAAGCAGTAGATACGGTTCGAAAAGAACAGGAATTATCGCTTGATACTAAATCAGGGAAATTAGTTTACCTTTGTTATAGGTACAGACAAGTAGACCAGTATATTGGGGAAAAGACAATTATGGAAGCTCGAAAATGTCATAAATCTGGCATTGATATCGACACAATCATGGTTAGTGAAGAAGATTCACTATTGAGTTATGTAAATGAATTGGAAAAATACGTGAAAGGTAGATCATATTACATAAATCCAGCTGAAATAGACCGGATTTTGATTACGGATTACCTAAATGCTAAAAAATCCATATTAAGGTCTAAATGAAAGAGAACAATTAGTTTTTATTTACATATTTCAAAATAACTATTAAATGAAAGATGCTTCTGACTCCAATTATTTTGATTGGAATAATTCATTTGAAGTGATTAAGAAGGCATATGAATCATCACTCTTTGTACTTATAATAGGACCAAAAGGAACAGGTAAAACTAGTTTGGTAAGAAAATTTGCATCTGATATTGGGAAAACTCTTTATTCAATTAATTTTAGTCTAAGGACTCGTGAATCTCATTTAGTTGGAACTAAAACCATGAATCAAGGCGAAATTACATTTGTAGAAGGTATCTTGATTAAATCAATGAGAGATGGAGGAATTCTATATTTGGATGAACTTAACGCTGCAGAAGCCGATGTGCTTTTGCGTCTGGATGAGGCTTTAGATGACAGAAGACAGATAGTGCTAAAGGAAGCAGAAGGTCAAGTAATAAAGGCATTAGATGACTGGTTTGTATTTGCCACTATTAACCCTCTTTCGCACGAAGGAACAAAGGAACTACCGCCACAATTGTTGAGCAGGTTTCCTGTAAGATTAAGGCTCGAATACCCACCAAAAGAAATTGAGAAACAGATCATCAAACAACATGTAAATTTTGACACTTCAATCGAAAATGACATCGACAATGCCCTTAAATTGGCGAATACTCTAAGAGAGGCAGCTTCCCTAGAGGAGCTATATTACAGTCCTAGTATAAGAGAATCCATAGCCTTTGCGAAACTGCTAACAAATAAAGTATCCCCTAAAAATGCCGCTGAAGTAGTATATGCGAATGTTTATGATCAATGGGGAGAAGTGGAATATAGAAAAGTAATGGATATGATTACTTCCATTTTTGCCTAACAACATGTCATTTTCTTATGTGCAGAATTTTTCCCTACGAAATGATGTACTAATTAATTTAGGAACGTTTCTTTCAAGAAGATGGTCTGGGAACAATAAAGCTACTATTTTACTCATAGAGGACAAACCCCCTACCACAAACTTGGCAAAAAATAGTATTTCTATGCCATCACTCAGATACTACAACGGGACAGAATTTCAAAAATATCGCCAATGGCGAATTGCATTATGGTATGAATCCATGCGAATAGCATATTCAACAAAAGCTCTGAGTAATGACCACGCCTTTGGCTATATCTTAAACTCAATAGAGTTGAAGCGAATTGAAATTTTAGGGTTAAGAGAATGGAAAGGTATGGAGAACGAAGTTATTTTTAATGAAGGAATTTCATGGTTGTCNCGNCCCTTGCTCAATTCACTATACGGAAAACACAAGGTGATAGANGCTTTNTCTCAATATCTTATTACTGGTTATGTGAAAGGTGANTTGTTNGGCTCAGAATTAGATCGTGTACACACCGCAGTCAATGTTGCCANAGAATTAATAAGTGAATCGATAGAAAAAAACCATAAAACGGAATGGATAGAACGACAAATTCCCAAAATTGTCAAAATACTTCAAATTGATTCTCTTTTCACTATTCCAATTGTTACTCTAAGAAGTAAAATTGGGTTATCGTTGACAGAAACAAATTTGATAAAAGAAATAGAACGGTTAATAAAAATTCGAAACAGGGAAAATCAAAAATCTACTAATGACGTCATTACCGGTACTCATATATTAAAGGAATATGAAAGTCTTGTAAAGGAAAGTAGGAAAACAAACATTAAGGGTTACTCAGCGATGGAACAATTTGGATTGGAGGTTCCTGATAGCGTGCATTTAGACGAAAGCGTAATTTATGATATCGATTTGATTAGAAAATTAAAATCCGTCATTAGATCCTGGAAGAGAGAATGGAGAGAAACACATGATATTACTGGTGATGAGATTGACGTAGATTCCATAATTGAATCTCTACCAAAACCGTTTCTCATAGACTTTAAAAATACCATAAACACAAAAATTGCACTTTTATTGGATCATTCCAGCAGTATAGACGAATATGAATTAGAATACAAAAAGGCAACTGTAGCTCTTTGTGAAGCATTGAAATTTTTGGATGTAAAATTTTCTGCCTATGCATTTAGCACTAAAAACAAAAAAGTCACATGTTGGGTAGTAAAACACCCGGATGTCAAATGGACCTCAATTAATGCACGTAATTTGGTTCAAATTAAAGCAAGTGGCGGGACACCACTTGCTGAAATTTATAATTTATTGCTACCGTTAATGAAAACATACAGACCAGATATAATGATAACCCTTACTGATGGTGAACCGGCCGACTATAACGCAGTTCGGTCTATTATCAAGACTTACAAAATGAATGGAATTCATATGGTTGCTGTAGGTGTGGGAAAGAATGTAAATAATGCTATCAATATTGGATTGAACCTAAAATATCTTGAGTATGAAAAGATTTTGGTGGTTAGTCAACTAAATGAAATTCCCACAAAGGTCCTATCGCTTTTACAAGTTTAACTCGATGTAAATATAATGTGATGTGTCTTGTTTTAGAAAGACGATGTATTGCGCTGAACAAATTAAATATTGTACTTGTGTTCCTTTTTGACTTTTTCCCAATCTGAGAGAAACAATGACAAACCCTTATCAGTAAGTGGGTGAGTTAGCATCTTGCCCAGTATTTCAGGGGGAAGTGTAACAATGTTCGCCCCTAATTTTCCAGCCTCAATAACGTGAATAGGATGCCTTACACTAGCAACCAAAATTTCCGATTGATAACCATAGTTTTTAAAGATCTGAACCAATTCTCTAATTATAGTCATACCTTCTTGACCAACGTCATCAAGTCTTCCTATAAAGGGACTAACATATGACGCTCCTGCTTTTGCAGCTAGCAAAGCTTGATTTGATGAAAAGATCAAAGTTACGTTTGTTTTGATTCCCTTTTCCTTCAGTCTCCTTACTGCCATCAATCCATCCATAGTCATTGGAACCTTTACAATAACATTTTCACCAAATTTTTTTAATCTCAAACCTTCTTCAACCATATCATCTGTGTTGGTTGCTACTACCTCCAAATTTACTGGACCTTTTACAATTTTTACAATCTCGCGCATTATATCTTCGGGGTGTCCTTTCTCTTTAGAAATTAATGTAGGATTTGTTGTAATTCCATCCACGACACCCATGTCGACAAATTTTTTTATAGATTCGATACTTGCAGTATCAAGAAATATTTTCATTTCTTTATCTTTTTCCTAGTTTTTAGAACAGATTCTACAATATTATCTGAACTTAAACCATATTTACTTAAGAGTGACTCTATCTCAGTTTCTCTTGCTGATTCGCCAAAAATATCTGCTATTCCGATTCTGTTTACAAGAACTGGATGATGCTCAGCTGTCACTTCACAAACGGCACTTCCTAGACCGCCGATAATACTATGTTCTTCAATAGTAACGATGGCACCAGTGTCTATTGCAGCACGATATACAATATCAACATCAATTGGTTTAATAGAGTACATGTCTATTACTCTACATGAGACAGCATATTCTTTTTCGAGTGTCTGTGCGGCATCAATTGCTTTTGACACCATAAGACCACATGCAATCAAAGTGATGTCAGAACCATCTCTAATTGTATTACTCTTTCCTATATCGAATTGATCATAACTATCTTCATAGATATTAGAATTTGATGGACGTGCAAGACGCATGAAAAATGGCCCGGGAGTGTAACTTATAAGAGGAATCAAGTTTTTAACTGATATAGAATCTGATGGAACGAGTACTCTCATGTTTGGAATTGTCCGCATTGTAGAAATGTCTTCTATTTGTTGATGAGATGCACCATCGGGTCCAACAGTTAGTCCTGCATGAGATACAACTAATTTTACGTTTAGGAAAGGGTAACATATAGTATTTCTAATCTGATCAAGGCATCTGCCGGGTAAAAATGCTGCATAGGTGCTTGCAAATACCACTTTACCTGCTATTGCTAATCCGGCGGCTATTGAGACAAGATTTGCTTCTGCAATTCCAACATTGAATAGCCTATTGGGAAACTTGTCGCCGAACATTTTTGTTTTTAGAGAATCAGTTGTATCAGCTCCAAGGCAGACAATATTAGGATCCTTTGCTCCCAATTCTACCAGGGTCTTGCCATAGGCAGTTCGCATGTCAGAGATCACATTTTTATCACTTAATTGCATGGAGATCCTCCTCAATTCCAAGTTCCTTTGCCAAAGGTATTACCATATTTTTACGTGACTTAATCCAGTCAGATCTCATGTCATTTATAGTTGCCAATTCTAATAGTTTAGTTTCAATCGCAACATTAGCCTTGTGTCTTAACTGTATGATATTAGAGTTGATATCAGGGGACCCATACACTGCATTACCGGCTACCATAATTCTGGCCCCTGCATCAAATACTTGTTGAAGGGTTGTTGCATCAATACCCCCATCTGCTTCAATGAATCCCTTGTAGTTATTGCTCTTCAATGTTTTGACAATTTGGGCCATCTTATCCAGTGTTTCCGGAATAAATTTTTGTCCTGCAAATCCGGGATTCACGGACATAATTATCATAATATCTATGTTATCAAGGTGTTCAAGTATCCAACCAGGAAATTGAGTTCCAGGATTTATAGCAATTCCAGGACTGATACCAGCAAGCAGTAGCATCTTATTAATTTCTAAAAATTCGGATTCGTTGCACGCTTCCACATGTACTGTAACAATATCACAACCTGCTTCAATGTATTCTTGTATATGATTGACAGGTTTTTCAATCATCAAATGAGCATCAAAAGGGATGCTAGAGATTTTTCTCAGATGCTTAATTGTATCTGCAAAAAATGAAGTACTAGGAACAAATTTTCCATCCATTATATCCAAGTGAATAAAATCTGCTCCTGCCCGTTCAGCTCTCCTTACTTTTTCTTCATAATTCTCAGGCTCCCCTGCAATAATTGAAGGAGCTATCAAAATCTCACTTTGAAGCTCTTCGAGTAAAATTGGGACATGTTTTTTTGGAGGAGCCTTACCGTGCCATTGTGGATTATTAGCCATATGCTTGATTCCCCTACCCTTTGTGGTATTTGCGATTATTATTGATGGCTTGTCTTCTACCTTTTCGATTCTGCTCAAAGCATCGATTATTTGTTCTATCTTGTGTCCATTAACCTCTACGACATTCCAATTAAACGCTGCCCATTTGTCTCTAACAGGATCCAGAGGCATTATTTCTTCAGTAAAACCATCCTGCTGGATCTTGTTCCTATCTAGGATAGCTACTAGATTATCGAGTTTAAATTTTGACGCTGCCATTGCTGCTTCCCAGATTTGGCCCTCATTTGATTCACCATCACCGATTAAAGTATAAACTCTATTCTTCTGACCATCTCGCTTTTTCGCAAGTGCAATTCCGATAGATACTGATAAACCAATTCCTTCAGATCCGCCTGAATATTCTATGCCTGGGAAGCTATGATCTTTTTGTCGCTCCGAATATCTAACTGGATGACCTTGTAGGCGAGAACCTAGCTTTCTCAGTGTCTTTATCTCCTTTGTATCAATATAGCCAGCAGTCGCTAAAACTGCATAAAATCCGGGAGCGGAATGGGCTTTTGAATTAATGAAATAGTCTCTTTCTTCCCAGAATGGATCCGTTGGTCGATTTTTCATTTTGTGAAAATATAGAACTCCCATAATTTCAGCTGCTGAAAATGATGCTCCGGGATGTCCAGAACCAGCTTCAGCGATCCCTTGAATCGCCAACATTCTTACATCTCTTATTTTCCTGTTGAGCTCAAGATATCTCATTTTTAAAGCCATTTAGATACCCCAAATGGAACCCAAAACCACCATCATTGGATATATATTGTAAAAAGATTGTACGATAAAAACATATGGAATTTTCATCAGAGGTGTTCTAGCTTTTCTGTTTCAACTAGAGTCAGGGTAATTGGTTTGATTTGTTCAAATAATTTTGCATAAGTATAATCGAAAACCGCGACATTATCAAAATTTAATATAAAATGTAATTTTCAGGGAATATGGATGCATTTAGATTTATTAGAAATAATAACCAATGCTACCGTATGAGTGAATACGAGGATCTAAAAACTGGAGATATTGTGGCTGAAGCACTCATTGATTGGAAGGTCGAAGTTGTTTTTGGTATTCCTGGAGACAGTATTAACGGGTTTATAGAGGCCTTAAGAGTAAGAAGAGACAAAATAAAATTCGTCCTTGTTAGGCATGAGGAATCTGCCGCCTTGATGGCTTGTGGATATGCAAAATATACTGGAAAACTAGGTGTATGTACATCGATTGCAGGTCCGGGGGCTATTCATCTTTTAAACGGATTATATGACGCAAAGGCGGATAACACTCCTGTTATCGTTATCACAGGAGGAACATCCACCGATTTAATGAATTCAAGTTTTCAACAGGATGTGAATTTGATGAATCTTTTTTCTGACGTTGCTGTTTATAATAGTATGATAGGTTCACCGCGACAGGCAGAAATGGCTGTAGATATAGCATGTAGAACCGCATACGTTCGTAGAGGTGTTAGCCATCTTAACATTCCAACTGACGTACAGGAACAAAAGCTCGGGGGTCATTATTCAAGACATAAAGTTCCAGGCCATACGTCTGACATCTCTGTTGGCCCAATTTCAGCGGACATACTAATGATTAAAAAAGCTGCAGAAATTCTGAACAATGGAAAAAAAATTATCATTCTAGTTGGTCAAGGTGCCTTGAATGCTTCAGAAGAAGTAATAACTGCAGCACAGAAACTGAATGCACCCATAATAAAAGCAATGCTGGGAAAAGCCGTCGTTCCAGACGACCATCCATACACTTTGGGCGGCATTGGTTTTTTGGGAACTGAGCCTTCTAGTGACGCTATGGCTGAAAGTGATACGTTATTTATGATAGGAACATCTTTTCCATATATTGAGTATCTACCTAGGCCAGGGCAAGCTGTAGGGATTCAAATTGACATAAAACCTGAAAAAATTGGTTTAAGATATCCGGTCAAAATCGGTCTAATAGGCGATTCCAAACAAGTCTTGTCACAGCTAATTCCGTTACTAAGAGATAGAAGAACTACGAACATAGATAATGATCCAAGTCTGGAATTTTTAAAATCAAAGCAACAAGCAATGAAAAAATGGAACGAGATATTAACCGAACAAAGCAATCGTGTAGATGAACCAGTAAAGCCTCAAGTTGTTGCTGCTGCATTATCAGAGGAATTAGACGATGACGCAATAATATCAGTAGATAGCGGAGTCAATACCTGTTGGGCGGCTAGATTTTTAAAAATAAAAAGCGGTATGAAGTTTTCAGGATCCGGATCTCTTGCAACGATGGGATGTGGAGTACCATATGCCATAGCCGCCCAGATTGCATATCCAGAGAGACAAAGTATTGCATTCGTCGGAGATGGTGGTTTTACTATGCTTATGAGCGAATTTGCAACTGCAGTTCAATATCAACTCCCAATTAAGGTCATAGTGTTGAATAACAAAATTTTAGGAATGATAAGATGGGAACAGATGGCATTTCTCGGAAATCCAGAATATGGAATAGAATTTTCACAAATAGATTTTGTAAAAATTGCTGAAGCATGTGGAGGTAAGGGATTTTCAGTAACTAAAATGAAAGAAGTAAAACCGGTTATTCACGAAGCCTTAATGGAAAAGAACGTGCCAGTTATAGTTGATGCACACGTAGATCCATTTGAAGCTCCATTACCTCCAAAAATAAGTATGGAATTTGTTAGAAACATTGCAAAAGCGTTTACAAAAGGACAACCCTATGCAAAAGAAATTGGACTCACATTATCAATAGATCAATTACATGAAAAGTTAAGGCATTTACATTCACATACACGAGAAAACGAAAAATGATTAATGTAAACCACTAATGCAATTCAATTTTGCAAAATGCGTATTATCAAGTTAGAATCCTACTTTGCAATCTGAATCCAAATACTGAAAATTACAGTAGTAGAATCCTTAGCCGGGAAATACCACATTAGTATTAACGAGCCTTGGCCGGGATTTGGACCCGGGACCTTTGCCTTACCAAGGCAACGCTCTACCAGGCTGAGCTACCAAGGCATATCAAAAACAAACATAGAACAAATCTAGGGTTTCATTAAGATATCTAATGCTAAGTATAGTATCTATAACGTTTAATTACCATCCATTTATCAAATCTGATTGGTTCATGCGGGGGTTGTAGAGCCTGGCCAAATAATACAGATTTGGAAACGCAGGACTTAAGATCTAATAAAATTGGGGATCCTGTCCTTCAGGGGTTCGTGGGTTCGAATCCCACCTCCCGCACTTACAAAACATCCATTGATTATCGTTTGCGGCAGTTTTAGTTTTATTCACTTATTGGACTAGTGTGCATCTATTGCAAATCTACGCTATTGAGGCGCATTATTTTTTTTGATATTCATAAAAAGAACACCAGTACAATATAACAAAATAAGACTCCTAGTATGTGTCTTATGATTAAGATAGGATTCACATTTCCAAATAGTCTGGTTACAGCTCACAGAAATAGTTAGCAGTCATAGACCAGTCGAGTTTGACAAATAAATTCAAAATCATGAAAAATTAAATATGAAAAAAAGTACCATTAAACCATGAGTATGAAAGGATCTTTTGACATCATATCTGAAACTTATGAGAAACTACAAGGCAATGTTAGCAAATACCAAAAAGTCGTTGGAAGACCATTTACAGCGTCGGAGAAAATTCTCACGGGTCATATTCATGATTCAAATATAGTTAGAGAAATTCGTTCCGGATCTGATTACATATTTCTAGATCCAGATAGAGTCGCATTGCAGGACGTAACAGGTCAGATGACACTATTACAATTCATGCAGTCGGGTCTCTCACGGGTTGTTGTACCAACCACCGTACACTGCGATCATTTAATTCAAGCAAGGACTGGTAGTGAGTCAGATACTAAGTTGGCCATTTATGAAAATAATGAGGTATACAACTTTTTAGAATCCGCTTCAAAAAAGTATGGAATTGGATTTTGGAAACCAGGTTCCGGAATTATTCATCAGGTAGTCCTTGAAAATTATGCCTTTCCAGGAGGATTGATGATAGGAACCGATTCACATACTCCTAACGCAGGTGGCCTCGGAATGATAGCCATAGGGGTAGGTGGTCTTGATGCTGCCGAAGTAATGGCAGGTATGTCATGGGAACTTTTGTGTCCGAGACGCATTGGTGTATATCTTACAGGGAAACTTAATGGATGGACATCGCCAAAGGATATTATTCTTTATGTAGCATCCAAGCTTACGGTCTACGGAGCGACTAACGCAATTGTAGAATACTTTGGTCCTGGTGCAAGGACCATCAGCTGTACTGGGAAGGCTACAATTACCAATATGGGAGCAGAAATTGGTGCTACCTGTTCCATATTCTCGTACGATGAAAAGATGGAAACCTATCTTCGTGCTACAAAACGGGAACACATCGCAGATCTAGCGGATAAGTATAAAGAATTATTTACATTGGATAAAGAAATTGAAGAAGAAATTTCAAATGACAGAAAAAATGCACATCGTTATTTTGATCAACTGATAGAGATGGATCTATCTAATCTTGAGCCGTATATAGTAGGTCCACATACACCCGATCTGGCTAGACCAATTTCAAAAATGGCAAGCGATGTGAAAAGCAATAACTATCTAGATGCAATTTCTGTTGCTTTAATTGGAAGCTGTACTAATTCATCATATGAGGATATGTCAAGAGCATCTGATATTGCTGAACAGGCCAAGTCAAAAGGAGTAAAAGTGAAGGTTCCTCTCCAAGTTACTCCAGGATCTGAGATGATTCGCGGAACAATTGAACGGGATGGACAGATGAAATCTCTAATAGATATTGGAGCAAACGTGCTAGCAAATGCATGTGGTCCGTGTATTGGACAATGGAATAGGCCCGAGCTTAAGAAAGGCGAACCTAATACTATTGTCACATCGTACAATAGGAATTTTCCCGGTCGTAATGACGGAAGTAGAGAAACTATGAACTTTATTGGGAGTCCAGAGATGGTGATAGCGTTAGCCTTAGGCGGAAAGCTTTCTTTCAATCCTTTAGTAGATGAATTGACTGCAAGTGACGGAACTAGATTCATACTTAGACCTCCAAAGGCAGCGCCAGAGATACCTTCTAATGGTTTCGTATATAATCAGGATGTCTACATCCCGCCTAGTGAAGACAACAAGGATCAGCAAGTTCAAATTGATCCAAATAGTTCTAGACTCCAGAAACTGGGGCCGTTTCCTAAGTGGGACGGAAAGGATTTTGAAAGGATACCGATTTTGGTAAAGATCAAAGGAAAATGTACGACCGATCATATTTCCCCTGCGGGTCCTTGGTTAATGTACAGAGGACATTTAGACAAAATAAGTGACAATCTACTCCTTGGCGCAGTTAATGCCTTCCACCAGGATCAGATTGGAAAAGGTAAGAACATCTTGAATAATGAAATAGAATTACTGTCCCACATCGCTCGACAATACAAATCAAAAAAGATTAGGTGGATAATAATTGGAGACACTAACTATGGTGAAGGTAGCAGTAGAGAGCATGCAGCAATGACGCCACGTTATTTGGGATGCTGTGCGGTAATAGCAAAGAGCTTTGCCAGGATTCACGAAACTAACCTAAAAAAACAAGGAATACTTGCTCTTACATTTGTAGAGCCCACAGACCATGAAAAGATATTAGAAGATGATAACCTAAGCATATTGGGCCTTAAGGATTTGCAGGAAGGAAGTCATGTTAAATGCATTATCCATCATAGTAATGATATTGATGAAGAAATATTATTAAAACACTCATACAACTCGTTACAGGTCGAATGGTTCAAGGCCGGTTCTGCACTTAACTTGATGCGTACTAAGTGACAAAGTGACTTGTGATTGGTTATGAAAATTTTATTGTTGGAAGCTTTGCTTCTTCCAATTGGTTACTAATTCAATAAACAATCTATGCATTCTATAATCACCAGATAATTCGGGATGAAAAGAAGTCCCAATGATATTTTCTTGCCTTACAGCCACTATTTTTCCGCCAAACTTGCTCAGGATTTGAACATTCGGGCCCACTGAAATTACAGATGGCGCACGTATAAAAACTCCTTTATAACCATCTTTAATTCCAGAAATTTCCAAGTCGGATTCAAACGAATCATGCTGTCTCCCAAATGAATTCCTCTCTATTTCGATATCTAAAATCCCTAGCAATAATTGCTTCTTGTCTCCAATGACCTTATCATATGACTTTTTGGCCAACACAATCATGCCTGCGCACGTTCCCATTATAGGTAAACCTCTTTGTATCATGCTCGTTATCGCATGTAATAATTCATCCTTCAGAGAAATCAGCAATCCCATCACTGTACTCTCACCTCCAGGAATAATCAACCCGTCAATTTTCATTATTTCTTCAGGATAGCGAACAGAAATAACTTTACCTTTCAGATTCATTTCTCTTAGTGCAATTGTTGTTGCTTTGATATTTTCTTCGATATCACCTTGAAGTCCTAATACACCAATTAGTAACTCATTACTCATACCGTAGGTCCTCTTTCTTGCATTCTTAAATCAAGGTTCTTAGTGTCAAGACCTAGCATCGATTTTTTTTCATCGACCATTTTCTGCGCCTCCAGAACTGTCTTGGGATCGTCAAAATAAGTGGTTGCGATAACAACTGCTTTAGCTCTTTCAAGTGGGTCCTCTGCTTTGAAAATTCCCGAACCAACAAATATCCCGTCACAACCAAGATTCATTAGAAGTGCAGCGTCAGCTGGTGTGGATATACCACCGGCAGCAAAATTAACAACTGGAAGTCTTCCAAGCCTTGCAGTTTCTTTAACAATTTCAAATGAAGATTGTAGCTCCCTTGAAATCTTGATTAGTTCTTGGTCGTCGTTATTGTCGTAAATACCCCTTATTTTTGTAATTTCATTATTTACTAATCTTATGTGAGTTACTGCGTGTGATACATCCCCTGTACCTGGTTCACCTTTTGTTCTCATCATTGAAGCACCCTCCTCTATTCTTCTAAGGGCCTCTCCCAGGTTTTTAGCCCCATTAACGAATGGTGTGGTGTAATTCCACTTCCAAATATGTCTACCTTGATCTGATGGACTGAGTACTTCACTTTCATCTATCATATCCACTCCTACTTCTTCAAGAATACTTGCCTCAGATGCATGACCTATTCTGCACTTGGCCATTATTGGTATACTGACAGCATCTAACACTGTTTCAATTATTTTTACACTTGCAGTTCTTGCTACTCCACCTGCACTTCTTACATCATAAGGGAGCTTGTCTAACACCATCACAGCTACCGCACCAGCATCTTCGGCTATCTGGGCTTGCTCTACGTTAGTTACATCCATTATTACACCATGTTTTTGCATGTGCGCAAATCCTCGCTTTATCAAGGTCGTCCCGGATGAAATCTCCTTTGTGTCAACTGTTGAAATCTTGACTCCAGCCGACAGCGGATGTGCGCCTACTTGGGATATTGTCATCTAATATTTTTTCTAATTTGCATTATTTAGGTATTAGTTTTCTCAGAAAATCACAACTCCAAAAAGATGTTTTACTCTCTTGTCACCCTTATAGCAACCATTCTTGCCATACCTACTATTTCAGCCCAATTGCACCTTTCTTGTGACAGCCCGTCGTTTATTGATAAATGCTGGATAAACTAAAAGCTAGTCTGAGAAGTTGATATCATTGTGCGCGGGTTTCTCATTTAAAGAACGAAATATCCGGAGAATAGAACTAAATAGACATTGTTGGTTAAATAATGTCAAATTTATGTTAGAGCCCTTGGACAAAGCTATTCTTACAGCCATCTATGTTTCTTCACTGGAACCAGAAACGCTGCCATTAGAATACTTAAAAGTACGAACACTAATTTCAGAAGATCAGTTCAACGTAAAAATTAAAGAAATGATAAAAAATGGCTTTGTAGAAAATTCTGAGCCTCTCAGATTAACTTTTCTTGGAAGAGGGTTATTAAAAATTGTATTAATCGGTGGCGTATTTGACATAGTACACCCGGGTCATATTCATACCCTAAAGGACGCAAAAACACAAGGAGATGTATTGGTGGTCGTCGTAGCCAGAAGTTCTACAGCACTCAAAATTAACAAACAGAGAAAAATATATCACGCTGAAAGCCTTAGGAGGGAGCTGGTTTCATCGATTAGATATGTAGATTATGCAATAATTGGAAGAGAGGGAACGCTGTATGAAACAGTCGAATTTGTAAAACCAGACATTATAGCCTTAGGGTACGACCAAATACATACCGAGAAGGAAATAGCGGTGAATTGTGCGAAACGGGGAATAAATACTCAGATAATTCGCTTGAATACGCCAATTCCTGGTTCGAAGAGTACGCAAATCAAGGAAGAATTGGGTCATTCAATTTATGATATATGATTCTGTCCTATTTTTTGAGGTCTCCAAAGTAACCTTGACATTATCACCATTCTTTAGTTGAAGTGCCTGCTTGATATTAACGGGGGCTATAATTTCCAACATATTTTTGTCGTGATGTGTTCGTTCAAGTAACAACAAGTCTGACCGAATATTGTCATTTCCGTTTATGATTGCAGGGTAACACTTGACCCAACCATAAGTTCGCTTGGAATCACTAAATCCGCCGATAAATTGATAACGGAAGCTTTCAATTTTTTCTCTGTTTTCTAGCGACAGTCGATCAACTAATTTGATATTCAGTGTTCCAGGATAGGGAATGTACCCGATCTTTTTTTCAAACTGTTTCTTATAGCCTCCAAGACTCATGTAGTACTTGCCCTCTCCCATCCCGGAGACCAAAGTTCCGTTAAAGTGAATTCTCATTGGAGATGGATTTAATGCCATGTTAAGAAACTCTGACATTTTTTTGACTGACAATAGACCTTCTTCTGTTACCCTGATCATATATCCATGCCCCTTCTTGACTCGTTCCACATATTTCATTTCTTGCAATTCCAAAATTATCTTTGAAGCTGCTTGCTGGCTCTTGTTGATCTCTATTCCAATATCGGTGCTGGTAAAATCAATAAAATTATCTTTTCCGCCCTTGAGTAGTAACTTTGCTAGTGTTATAATATATTCAGATTTTATTTCTTGCATCGTTCTCTAGTTGCCAATACCTATCTGATCAAAAGTTCTGACCGTAATTTCTGGTGGTTTCTTTAACTCGGCCATTCTGTGCCCAACGACATATTCAATTCCTGCTCTGTATGCAGCATCAATTAGTCGTTGAGTGATAATACCGTCCATTACTAGAAATCTAGCACCTTCTAGAGAATCCAGTCTTTTAATTATTTCCGATACTGGTACCTTCAACAATACCTGCATCGAATTATCCAATATCAACGCTTCCAAAGTTTCATTGATTTGTGGATATACTTTTTTGACTTCCGATGTTATTTGAGGGTCATCATTTACGTTTTCGCCATTATTAGTATTTGAATGAGAAACCACCTGATATGCCGAAGCCGAATTATTATTTCCATAGGTTCTTGGTTTTCTTGTACTCTTTTGTTGTTGTTGAACTGGAGCCTCAAGTTGTTCACTTCCAGTTTCAGCCACGTCCTTCAGTATCTCGGATATTTCAAGGGGGGTGCACTCTTCGACTTCTTTCCCTGTCGGCGCTCTCAGAACTTTGTCAATTTTAACTAGTCCTTGCAATTCCTTTAAAATCAAATCTGCTGCCCTGTCACCGTCTAGAAATGCAATAACCTTTTTTCCGGATGTTAGATTAGTAATTGTTTCATCAATTTTGGCCCCTTCTATGGCAATAGAGTTATCAAAACCTGCGCGTAGTAAGTTAATTACATCGGCCCTTCCTTCAACCAGAATGATATACGGAGATTCGAACACACCAGTACCACATGCAAGCTGAGCTTTTCCAAATGTTGTTAGTTTTCCCGGCTTGCTTGCATCATATACATCGCGCAACATCTCTTCCCCTTCACTTATTGTCTTTGTTGCCCATTCCTGAATTATTTTTTTAGCTCTATCTACAATCACTTTTTTCTTGATTGCTCTAATGTCATCTATACCGACCAACAGAAACTTGCCCTGAAAAGGCCCAACTTTATCTATGCTTTCAATAGCTGCAGATATCAACGCGGCTGTTGAAATATCAGTACTCATTGGAAGCAAAGCGTCTCCTTTAGTTGTGTTTGATTTGGTGTCAACATTTACTTCTATTCTTCCAACCTTGGAAACCTTCTGCAACTCATTCAGATTCATCTCGGGGCCTAGTAATCCCTCCGTCTGGCCGAATATTGCGCCAATAATGTCGGCCTTCTCTACTATCCCATCAACTTCAAATTTAAGTTTAACATGATATTTTACTATACCAGTATTAGGCATTTTTCACATCCTCATATTTGTAAATACGATGGTAAGCTTATCTTGCTTGAATATAAGTGCTTTGACATATTATTCGATAGATTTTGATATGATTTTTTTTCTAAGATCAAATTGAGATATCTGATATTATTTTCAAAGTACAGTTACTTGGAAAAAAAATTGAAAAATTTAGTGACAATCTAATAGCTCCGGCAAATCAATAGAACCAAAATTCTTGTCCGGTCACCTGATATCGCACAAATTCAAAACTTCAGATTCATCACAAGAAAAGATTAATTATGTGAGCTTGAGTTCACGTACTAAACTATGTCTGATTGGGACCTAATAACTCCAGGGATAGGACTTACCTGTATTGGTATAGTCGGGGTCGGAATTTCACTTTCAGGAATTGCGCATACATTTACTGAAGGAATGCACGCTGTCAGCCTACTCACAATGTTCATCGGATTAATATTTCTAGCAGCGGGAATTTTCAAGGATGGATTCCCGACTTCAGGAAGAGCAAAATCTGCAACTTTCATAACATTAGGTTTTCTAGTTACCTTTGGTTTTGCAGCAGCCATTACAATTGGCACCAGAATTCCAAGTATCTTTGCCTATATCGGACTTATGCTCATAATTTCAATACCTGCTACAGTACTTGCGGTTGCGTCTTATAAGAGGACACCTTACTTTAAGGCTATTACAGTAATATTCGTAAGTGCGGCAATTGTTGGTGCGGCTACATTCTATGTATTCGGTTTAGTCACGCCAAAAGCTCAACAAGAGAATATCGATGGAATTGAAGCAAGCCAGAATCAAAGTGCGCCGGTTAGAAATATTACAAATCCAGTGAAAACTACTATTCTTCCTGGTGCGTCGGCAGAGGGAAATCCCGGTTTTGATCCGGTTAATGTAAAAGTGCCAAAAGAGGGTGGAATAGAATGGACTAATAAGGACAATGTTCCACACACTGTAACAAGTCTAGCAGATGATGGCAAAACCTTCGATTCAAAGACCATTAAATCAAATGCCACATTCATTCTGGATGCCATGACCCTAAAAGAATCACAATATGACTATTTCTGCACTCTGCATCCGTATATGAAGGGAAAAATAACAGTAGGCTAATTTATTTAGGTCTTGCATATAGTAACATATAATATCATATCAAGTAAAATCACACAGTTGAACGCACATGTTATCGGTGTCATCAAATATTTGCCTGTAAAATTGAAAAAGAAATGCCTGAGATAAGCTTATCTGTTACANAAAACCAAATAGATTCCTTAATACGTTTAACTAAAGAGGATTTGCCTAATGAATCTTGTTGTCTTCTTTTAGGACNCATAGTAAACGATAATGANTACTGCGTCGAACAAGTGAAANTAATGNAGAACAAGACGCACTCTGAATATTCATTTGAAATGGACCCGGACGAATTGATGGAAGTATATCAGTGGGCGTCTAATAACTCACTAGACATCGTTGGAGTGTATCATTCGCATTTGGATGGATCAGCACCTTCGTCGACAGATTTAATTTTTATGAAATTAAATCCGGTAATATGGCTCATATACGAGGTATCTGGATCACGATTTCGAGCTTTTACTTTAGTACAAGATATCCTTAAAGAGGTAAAAGTCAAGATATCTAGGGAGTAAGCCTGTAAGTATCTCTTGGATAGAGAACAACTTCCCTAATGTTCGATGAATTAGTAAGGATCATCATCAACCTATCAAAACCTAGGCCACAGCCAGAGTGAGGAGGCATTCCCCATTCAAACGTCTTTAAATGATCAGAAAAACTTTTTGGATTCAGTCCTTTTTCAAGTAATTTATTTTTTAATTTTGCAGGATCGTGTTCTCTGGTTCCTCCAGAGACTATTTCCAAATATCCGTATTGCAAGTCAAAGGATTTTGAAAGTTCAGATTTGTTTTCTTGTCCTAATATGTAAAACGGTTTAAGTTTTGTGGGCCATTCAGTTATGAAATAAAATTTTGGGTAAATCTCTCCTAGTTTTTTTAGTGCAGGATCAGAAAGGTCATCACCAAATTCCAACTTTTCCCCTAAACCTCTTAAATCATCAAGACACTTTTGATAAGTAATTCGAGGAATCGTATCAACCATAATCGCGGGTTTGTTTTCAAAGTGTTTCATTTCTTCGTTGTGATGGACAAATAGATCGTTTATTGTAGCGATAACTAACTCTTGTACTATGTCCATTATATCGACATAGTCCAAGAATGCCGCTTCTAAATCCACGCTTATAAATTCTGAAAGATGTCTTACTGTATGTGATGGTTCAGCCCTGAAATAAGGTGATATTTCAAATACTCTTTCAAGGCCCAAAGTAAGTTGCTCCTTGTACAACTGGGGACTTTGTGCCAAGTATGCTTTCTTTGAGAAATACTCAAAATCAAAAAGATCTGCACCTCCCTCAGTCGCACTTCCTATTATCTTGGGCGTATTAACTTCTATGAACATTTTTGAATACAGGAATTTGCGAATCAAAGAAAGGACATATGATCTGATTCTGAAAATATTGGAAATCCTAAAGTTCCTCAAATCGAGGGCCCTGCAGTCCAGTCGATTATCCATTAATGATTTTACTCGTCCAGTTGGATCAATCGGAAGTGGATTCACTGCCTTTGACAAGATTTTTATTTTTTCTATCATTACCTCTACTTTAAAATTCTCCGCCCTAGTCTCTTGTATGGTTCCTTTTACCAGAATAATACTTTGCCTTTGTACTTCCCTAAACTCAGATATCATTTCTCCAACAACTACACCCTGAAAATTTCCAGTCATGTCTCTGATGGTAATGAAACCGATTTTACCCATGTCTCTAAAGTCTTCAAGCCATCCAACTAGGTTTACATTTTTTCCAATGTGGTCTTTGTTGATTGTTGAAGCAAATATTCTGTCCCTAATGTCGTCTTGTTGCATGGTATTACTTTCCTGCAATCTCTACAACAAGTTCTATCTTTCTTACGGCGTTCACAATTCTTTTTATCTTCTCGATTATGCTAATGAATTTTTCATAATCTTTACTCTCTATGGTAACTTGTGTTACCTGATTTCCGTCTGGCAGCCAAATCATGTTGGTTTTCAAGATTCTGATTGGAAAGAAGAGATTTTCAAGAAACCTTCTTATCGAGCTATTTGCTTCGACAAACCATACTTTTCCTTTAAATTCTTCTTCAACTGAACTTACAAGTTTATCATTTGAGTTTATGTGACCTACATTTGAGTCCTTCAAAATTAGTACATAATCTTCATCTATTTTTTGAGATCCAATTAAATTCAATTTATCAATATCTTGGTTTTTATGGGAGAGTTTGATAAGTTTGATAGAGCATTCTACATCAACATCAGATAGCTCCCCATTTTTCAATCGACTTTCACATTTTGGGCATAAAACACCCGTCTTGGCATCAAATGTGCAAATGGGTACTTTCAAATTTCGACAGTTTGTCTAATATTTTTACCATATATATGTCCAATAGTCTAATTAAGCGTAAAAGATTAGATAAAATAGATACTTATACGGTTAAGATCGATAATGAATTGTTTGGATTTTGCTCTTTCAGTAAATAGTTTAAGAGTCTACTATTTTTCACAGTTTGGTACGGTTAAGGCTGTTGATGACGTTTCATTTAGTGTTGGAAAAAATGAATCGATAGGAATCGTTGGTGAGTCCGGATGTGGGAAGAGTACTCTTGGAACAGCTCTTCTGCGATCGGTTCCGTACCCTGGTAGAATAGTCAGTGGTCAAATTATGCTTGGAGGACAGGACATTACAGGAATGGCAGAAGAGGAATTTGACAATAAAGTGAGGTGGAAGAAAATATCTATGATTTTTCAGGGAGCACTTAATTCCTTAGATCCTGTCTTTACAATAGGATCACAAATGAAAGAAATTTTGAAGCAGCACGGTTACTCTAGGGACCAATCTGAAACAATCCAAAATTCTTTGAGCAGTGTTCTATTAGATCCAAATGTCATGAAAAAATATCCACATGAATTGAGTGGTGGTATGAAGCAAAGAGTCTCCATCGCAATGGCTTTGTTACTGAACCCGGAGATATTGATTGCGGATGAACCAACTACTTCTCTGGATGTCATGGTTCAGTCTCAAATTATCAATTTATTAAAAAAACTAAAAACAGATCGAAATATGTCTATTGTATTCATATCTCATGATCTGGGTGTCATCTCGGAAGTCTCAGAAATTATTGCTATAATGTACAGAGGTCAAATAGTTGAATTAGGAAAAGCGCATGAAGTTTACAAGAATCCAAAACATCCATATACTGAAAAACTTGTTTCGTCAATTCCAAGCATAAAAAATAGAGAGAATAAATTACAAAATCCTAACGAAAAATCAGCAGATACCCTTGGGAGTGAAACAGGATGTAAATTCTATGACAGTTGTCCTTATGCAAAAGAGACTTGTCGAAAGGATCCTCCCGTGATAAATCATAAGAATGGGTTTGTTCGTTGCTGGTTATTTGAATAAGTCATTCCATAATTTTGGTGCATCGTTACTTAACTTGCTTTGCACTTTGTTACCTGAAGTTTCATGCTAAAACAAATCATAAGAATTTTAAACTACACCTATTTAATAGTCTACGGAATATGAAAATCACACTCTCAGCTATTAAGGCTGATATCGGAGCCATAGGTGGCCATACTAAACCCAGTGACGAACTAATAGAAGCAGTTAAGAAAGTGGTAAAGGAGAACTCGAAATTATTATTAGATTATTACATAGGTTATACCGGAGACGATATCCACATTATTATGACACATACCAAAGGAACGGATAACAAAGAAATTCATAAGATGGCATGGGATGCATTCACTGAAGGTACCAAAATTGCCAAAGAACAGGGCTTGTATGGTGCAGGACAAGACTTACTAAAAGATGCCTTTTCGGGGAATGTTAGAGGGATGGGTCCAGGAGTAGCTGAGTTGGATATAGAAGAGAGGCCTAGTGAAGTTTTCTGTGTGTTTGCCGCCGATAAGACAGAACCAGGTGCTTTTAATTTCCCCTTATGGAGAATGTTTGTAGATGCAAGAAGCAGTACCGGATTATTGATAAACGAAAAATTAGCTGAAGGAGTTAAGTTTAGAATAATGGATGTTATGACAGGAAAAATCGCAGGTCTGAAATTATGGCAAGACAAGCCAGAATTAGAAGCAGCCTTGATGTATCCCGGTCGATATGTTGTGCACTCAATTCTTACATCAGACGGTGAGCAGATTGTTTCTGCATCAACTGACAGATTACACAATATTGCTGGAACCTATGTGGGTAAAGACGATCCTATTGCCATAGTAAGAACTCAGAAAAACTTTCCTGCCACAGAAGAAGCTGGTAGTGCATTCAATGACCCTCATTACGTTGCTGGGAACACTAGAGGAAGTCATCATATGCCATTGATGCCGGTGAAGCTCAATTCTGCAGCAAGTTTAAACTACGCTATTCCAATCGTGTCATGCCTCGTATTTAGCATGCATAATGGACTTTTGACTGGACCCCATGACGGTTTCGGTACCGCCGATTGGGACCTTCAAAGACTTTGGGCGTCAGAAAGAGCAATGATTATGCGAAATCAAGGATTTATTCATCCCGCTACACTCGTACCAGAAGAACTTGAATATAACAAGGGTTATGAAGCTAGGATAAAAAACCTAAAGAGCAAGTTTGAAGACCTCACCTAAATTTTATTATGATAACTTTTGACAAGCCACTAATAATCAATCTCAAAAATTATAACGAGATATCTGGGGAGAATTCACTAAAGATAGTTGAAGATGCAAAGAAAGTCTGCCTATTGAATCACAAGAACATCATTATTGCTCCACCACCGTCAAGTTTATTGGCGTTATCTAAGCAAGGTGTGCCCATTGTAAGTCAGCACGTAGACGATTCGACCATCGGAGCAACTACAGGCTTTATTATACCTGAAATCTTGAAATCTTATGGCGCTGTTGGTTCTATTATTAACCATAGCGAGCATAAAATAGAACATTCACAAATCAAAAATCTAGTTAAACGCCTACGTGATCTGGATATGATTTCAATTGTATGCGCTGACGATATGGACGAAGTCGAGGCAATTTCACGATTTTCGCCGGATTACCTTGCAATAGAACCACCGGAACTTATAGGAAAGGGAATAGCAGTATCTAAAGCAAATCCATCAATTATAAAGGATTCTGTAGGACTAGTAAAGCAGATATCTTCTACAGTGAGAGTCCTTTGTGGAGCAGGTATCGTCGACAAGAATGATATAGAAACAGCCTTAGAGCTAGGTTCCGAAGGTATTTTAATTTCTAGCGGAGTGGTAAAAGCCCCTTCGTGGTATAACAAAATTCTAGAGTTATCTTCAGTTTTAAAATAAATTTAGGAAATAAAGGTTGGAGGAAATGTTCCTTTATACGCCTATTTCCTTTGCTATTTTTACAATTTTCTTGCCATCGGTAGTTAATTTGTTGAAGACTTTGTTTTTAACAGTCTTTCGATCAACTAATCCACGTTTTTGTGCCTTAAGCAGTAGTTTGTGTCCATAACCATAGGCACCCAACTTTGTTAAAAGTTCTCTAGTTGGATATTCTCTTCCTGAACCAATGGTCTTCAGTAACTTTACCAATGCCTTTTCCTCAACAAGGATTTTTAACAGTCTTGTGTCTTTCATCGCATACTAAGTTAGATAACTAATTATATAATTGTTACACTTTACTAGATAGAAATACCGTACCTAGGGCTTTTGAATCTGTAAACCAAGGCAAGGATTCGAAGAGTTTAGAGTTATCTGTGTCACTAAGTTATAAACGTTCTATTTAATCATACGTTTATATTGTAGGTAAAGTAATTTCAGGAGATATTCAAGGATTCAAATCTATTTAAATCCTAAAAACAATATTAAATTGATGAGATTTTGAAATCATGGCAGCACCAAAAATATGGCGGATCCCAAAAAGTAGTAATGGAAAAAACGGTACTCTATATCGACGCCATACAAATTTTGATCTTGAAGTAAAAACATCAGCTTTGCTTTTACTGGAATTTGAATGGATAATACAGTCATGTATATTTAGTAAGGAATTTGGCTAATCTGTACTAATCCTTAAAACTTAGTAGACATCTGCAAAATAGGCATGATTAATTGAGTCTTCTTACTAAACTAATGCTTTATAGATTCTTATTTAAGAAAGAAAAATAGGATTTTTCCACGGATTTCTATAATAATGCATAATTCCTTATGATTTTTCTAATTAAACTATATACTATACGTGTTCTCTGATTTCTAGAAAAACTATTGATAATAAAAGAATCGGCTTAATCTAAGATTAGAGATGGCTTTAGAAGATAGCAAGCAAATTCAAAATAGAAAAACTCCGGAAACTAATGCAACTGGTAGGATACAATGCAATCAGTGTCAAAATTACTCTTTAGTTTTAGATGTACTCTCAAGTGAATATGTTTGTAGTACATGCGGATGTGTATCTACCGAAAAAATTTACAATAATGAGATACCATATTTCGAAAAAGGGGAATATAAAGATAAATCTAGACTAGGTATGCCAGAATCACTAACGATAAGTCACAAAGGACTTTCTACCTTAATTGGACTGAATGACACCGATGGAAGAGGTAAAATGTTGGATCCGGTGCAAAAAGAAACGATACAGAGATTAAGAACATGGAATAACAGATCCCAGCTTAATGATTCGATTTCAAGAAACTTGGATAAAGCTTTAAAATATCTCAATAATTTCGGTGATAAACTTTATCTGAGTCCAGCTGTTATGGAAAATGCGGCATACATATATCGGAAAGCCGCTATCAAAAAGCTAGCAAAAGGTAGATCTACAGTTTCACTTGTTGCAGCCTCTATTTATGCAGCTTGCAGGGAGATATCAATACCAAAAACAATATCAGACATAGCCTTTGTATGCAATATTCCAAGTAAGGAAATCATGTCACACTACAAATTGATCCTCAAAGAACTATCGTTAAAGATTCCGGTTATTCAAGGCATCGATTATGTAACACTAATATCAAATAGATTAAGATTGGCTGAAAAAACAAAGAGGGAAGCGCTAAGAATTTTTTCTTTGGTGCAACACAGTAGAATTTCAATTGGAAAAAATCCACGTGCATTCGCCGGAGCTATAATATATATTGCTTCACAGGAATGTAATGAATTCTTGCGACAAGTTGAAGTATGCCAGGTTGCAGATATTTCTACAGTTTCTTTGAGGAAAAGGTGTAAGGAAATAAAATTCATCCTCGATAGTCAGCAATAGAATACCGTGAAAGGCGTCAATTTTTTTCAGTCTTATCTTAATTAGTTGAGCAAAGCAATATTTAACGAATAGCCATTTTAAATCGAATCAAAAGTGTTATAATATCTATCAAACAAAATTAATAATTAATAATGGTTCCTGAAAGGTGCTCCATATCGGTCAAAGGGCGAGCATGTACACTCCCGCCTTCTCTAATCGTTTCCATAATATCTGGAGATGAAGAGTATATGATAGGCTTAGTTTGCAGCGGACATGTTATGCTTATGAAGACTAAAGCCCTTTCAATGCAGAATTCGGGAGAATTAGGCATGGGAAAAATAAAATTTCAAAAAATAAAGCCTGTGATGACCGATTGTGTTCTTAATCAAAAAAATATAGACAACAATGGTAATTGTTTTCAAGAATAGTAATCGCGTAATTTTTTAGAGCAGAATTTAATCAAACAATCATTAAATTTATTTTATGGAACAAGAATTGAATGTAAAAGTACAATAGAGGGTTATTCTAATTTTTGTAGTCGAATCTTGACATTTATGTTTCTATTTAATAGTTTCACTCCAGTTATATTGTATACCTTCAGTTAATGGACAATGAAAAATAGAAGCAAATACGGAGTCATAGCAGCGATATTAAGATCTGCAATGAGAGAAGAGACACGAACTAAGATAATGTACAAGGCAATGCTAAGTAATGATCAATGTAGAAACTATATAGATTCCCTTTTGAATTTTGGGCTCATAATGGAACATGATAATGGAGCAAAGATGGTCTACAAGGTTACAAATAAAGGAACTACATTTCTAGATTACTACGAACAGATGATGCATTTGTTACCAATGTCACTGGAAGAGAACTCTGAGGAAGATCCTTACAATATGAAATTACAAAACTTGATTTAATTGGATCTGTGGAACTGAACTTGCGACGTTTGCCCCGAATAAAGCGGAGGACGGAATTGAACATTTTAAGAAAAGGGTTCCACCCTTTAGTATAAATCTTAAATAAATGTCTGACTCTGCATAATATTTTTCTAAATTAACATTTGAATTTAGAATTACGATTGATAGTTCAAACTTCTTTCTAATAAATCCACAAAGCTCTTCAATATCAGAACGTGTTGAAATGATATTATCTAAGGATTTTGTTTGAATTAAAGTGATTAATTTTTCATTTTCGGGAAGTCCTGAGATTAATTTGGAGAGATATTTGTAATAATTGTCTTTTTGTTTTATTCCATTTTGAGGATATTTTTCACTCGAGGCGTGTTTTTCTATGATATATAACTTGCCGTTGTTCTGAATATTTAGTCCGTACTTTTGCGTTAACTCATTTTTCATAATAATGTCTAAAAGTAAGCTGTAATGTCTGCTAAAAAAATTGTTTAACAAATCATTTACAAATAACAGTATTATGTCGTTTGACAAAATGGTGTCTTTTTCAATAGTTATCAATCCACTTCGAGGTAAAGTACCTCCAAAGTGATTATCGAGATCTTGATATCCTGTCTGCAATATGTGCTTGGGAGAATTTACCACGTTTGGTATCTTATCTTTCATATTATTAACCCTAAATTCTCTAGGGTCATAACTCCCAAAACATCGCAGAAACCTATCTTTTAGAGTAAAGTAATACATGGACCTCTTGACTGGAACACCTCTTAATTTTTTAAGAAATAAACTCCTAATTCGAGTTTCATCTATAAATTCGTAGTTTAATTCTACAACCCCGTCTACAATAGATTCCAAACTAGATTCCGGTGATTCCTCAGTTGTAAAAATCAACTTTGCCTTAGCTCTCTCTCTCCAAGTTTGGAGCACTCTTTCATTGTTTAGCCGCGCTTCTCTATCCATTAATGAAGCAACAGAATCCCAGCTGTCAATTATTATTACAGGATTCTTTACGTCCATCAATTGGTTGGTTACCCTTTCAAATAGCGATTCAGGTTCGTCCAGACGAGCATCCTCNAATGATGAAATATTCTGTCCAATTTCCTCGNTGTCAATATCCTTGTTCGATTGTTTGGTNAATTTTCGCAACCATGGATAATGTTCAAATAATTGTTTTGGGGACGACCTAGTAGAAATATAGAAAAAATTGTTCCTTGCCTTCAATGAACGGAGAATACTTAGAGAAAGAGTTGTTTTGCCTGTCCCCGATCGGCCCTTAATAAGTAACGAATAGCTATCGTTTCTCACAAATTCTCCAAGTTCAGGGAGTATGTCTAAAAAACTATAATTGGTTCTATTAACTATACTATCCATAGCTGTTCATCGATTTGACATTACTGACACTTATAGATATTTAATAAATCGCCTAGATTGTTATTCTTAATTCTTACACAATCATCACAAATACCCATATGTAACAATAATACTGCTTTCAAAAGTAACCACTATCCGTAGAACCTTAAAAATGCTTGAAGTATTCTCACATTTTTCTCGTATTCCTTCTTTTGGGTATTTTTTGTGACTATCGTGTCTACGCGTATACCAAAATAATGCTAAATTAATTCATGCCTGAGACTTCAATACTTTAAAATAAAGTATACTATTGATTTTGACCATGGTTATTATTGAGCCTGAAAATAATTTATCATCTTTGAAAACACAACTTTTGGTAAATTATGTCTTCACCAATGATGTTTCATCGTTATCATTCTCAAAAGTTACGCCAGATTTTGATCCTATTATTGGAGAAATTATTGAGTCTAAAGAATTCACTGCTAAAGATGGAACAATGTGCATTATTCATAACAAGGTAGGATCGGATATCAAACGTGTTTTACTGTTAGGAATGGGAAACAGAGAGAATTTGGATACTGAAAAAACTAGAAATTTGACCGGAAAAGTGGTCAATAAAGCAAAAGAATTGGCGATAAGCGAGTTTGTGTTAGCTCCCTTTGATGAAATGGATGAAGATCATCTATCAGCCATTGTGGAGGGAATCAAATTATCGGACTATTCATTTAGTAACTACAAGAAAGATGAAGACAAATTTGAGCTATATCAAATTAGGATCCTGACTAGAGGGGACTTGGCCAGCAATCAGAGAGTTATTCAACGTTCGTCGATCCTATCTGACGCGGTAATCCTCACCCGCGATATTAGCAATTTACCCCCCAATGATTGCTCGCCAAAAGACTTAGCAAATTTCGCAGGGAAATTGTCGGCAAACAAAAAGACAAAGGTGAGAGTCATCGACGAACAAGAATTAGAAGCAAATGGATTTGGTGGTATTATGGCCGTAGGTAAAGGAAGTACCAATTCTCCCAAACTAATAGTAATAGAATACTCTGGTTCCCCACAAGACGAAAAGTCTATAGTGATTGTAGGAAAAGCTGTAACATTTGATACTGGAGGTATTTCGATTAAACCATCTGATAAAATGGAAGAAATGAAATTTGACAAATGTGGCGGTTGCAATGTTATAGGGATTATGAAAGCTGTGTCGGATCTAGACCTCGACAAGAATGTAATAGGGTTAATACCTGCAGTTGAGAACATGCCATCTGGAAGCTCCTATAGACCAGGCGATATAATCAAGATGTATAACGCAAAAACGGTAGAAGTGTTAAACACCGATGCAGAGGGAAGAATAATCCTAGGAGATGCTCTCGCATTTGCAGTAAAAACCTTCTCACCTAGCGTCATAATTGATATGGCGACGTTGACAGGAGCTGCCATCATTGCACTTGGTTCAAACGTTGCTGCACTTGTAGGTAATAACGAAGAACTGGTAACGAAAATCCTTGAGTACTCAAACAAAACTGGTGAAAAAATTTGGGAACTGCCACTTTTTGAAGACCACAAAGAACAACTAAAGAGCTCAAATGCAGACATAAAGAATATCGGAGGTCGATCTGCAGGAGCCATTACTGCTGCAGCATTCTTGTCCCACTTTGTTGATGACACTCCTTGGGCGCACTTGGACATTGCTGGCACTGCTTGGAATCAAGAGGGTACTAGGGAAAAAACGTATAATCCTAAAGGTGCTACTGGTTTTGGGATAAGAACTATTGTAAAATACATTGCGAGCAACAATACGCATTAAATATCTACTGATATGCAGCCGTGTACCTAACAATGTTGGTTTATTTGCCAATTCTTCAAATTAAAGAAATAATTGATTTGTTAGGTCTAGACGAGATAAAGTGCAGAGTAGGAAAATTCGATTCTGATATACCTGCATTGTACAAGCCGTACTACGAAAAATGGTTAGCAAACAGAGATGGTTTTATTCTAATGCTTTCTGGAGGTATTGATTATATTGGTTCTGAAGACGTTGTAAGAATGGGCCCTTTCCACAATATCTACTGTCTTGTACAAAATCAGTATCTAGTTGAAAATGACCTTAACCACCAAAATTTATTGAATTGTAAACTCTGGTACAGTTTAGCTGATGGGATAGTAAAGCAGGCAGGATGGAGTGGAAGCATTTTGGCTGAAAGATTGACAAAAGATGAGCGTATCAGCAAATTCTTATTTCAAAACTTAAAGTCTGAGGTTACAAGAACTATCTCAGTTCGTGTCGTCAACCTTGCCTGTCTAATAGAATGTAGAATATGGCACCCTAGAGAATTTGTCTTTCTTTACGAAATTTTAGATAGCATTGCCCTGAATACACAAGATTTGCTTGGGGACGTGCATGTAGGGGAAAAAATTAACCGTTAATTTACATTTAATATTAAATCCCAAAAATGTTATAAAATGCCAGCACTGCTGCTTCCCAACCACTCACGTAGATCAGTAACACAGCAGCGATAACAGGTTTGACTTCCGGGTTCGGAATGGGACCGGGTCGCACCCTGCTACTATGGCCGGCTTAATAATGCTAAATATCAGGAGATAATTTAATGTTGCCTTGCTCATGCTTGCCAGTATTGACTTTCTTGGTTTACATATGTGGTAATTGCTATTTTATCGTGTTACGGGGTTTAATTCGATAGATGTACCACAACGTATAATTTCTCTGAAATAGTTGAGCCTTATATGCGCCGGACTGTCAATCATAAGGAATTGTTCCAGTGCGTGAACAGTTGTGCAGTAATTGTGATTGCCCTGTTTTTCATGTATGTTTTTTTGAATACGATACCTCAACTTGTTTTGACCACAGTTGTACGTAACATAGTATTTGCCGGAGGCAGTAAAGGACACTTCAATGAGGATGATTTCAAAATAAAAAAGTTCGGGATTGGGACTGACGGCAATCCGTTTTTGACCGTGGAAGGAAAGGCAGGCGAATCAACACCGCAGAAAGAAGATACTGGGCTTGCCTATGTATTTGTAACAAATACTGGAACTTATGCAGTTACATCAGACTGGATGTATACAAAGTGGCATGCTCACGAGTTAACACTAGATGAGAAGAACTGCGTGAAATCCATGAACATGAACTCAGGGGTAGGTGTTGGAATGGGAGATAACGTAGAAATCACCAACGCAAATGCAACAAAGCTCAAATATGTCATGACTGCCGAGTTTGGGCTTGATAATAAAGACGGATCGGTATGCGCTAATCAAATATTCGATTCGGCCCCAAAATAAAATAATTATTACAACATTGTTGTGAATCAAATTCGATTATTGTACGGGCGCTCGAACCTAATTCACAACCCAAATTGTTGTCCAAGTTTTTTCATCCTTTGAAACGCATTAATACAAAAGTAAGTCGACAATGCGGCAACTGCGATAGATAACGAAATTACCAATGGAGTAAGACCAGAAGTTGGCTTACATCGATCCTTAATTTCGGGGTGTTTAATTCATGTTCTGTATGCACACCAGTAGTTGCTGTCTTGTTTATCGTAAAACCAACTCGATAATTTAGATCATATAGATTTAACCTTTATTGTTACCCTTGCGTTCCAAAAACTGTAGTCTGTATATAATGCACCTTAACAATTATAATACATTCTTTTATAATCACTAGTACAGTTACATATGAAGTCAAGTTCTACTCACAGGGTAGCCGTTTTGGACGAAGAACTCTGTCAACCAAAGAAATGTGGATTGGAATGTATCATCTACTGTCCAGTTAACAAGACAGGTGGAGAGTGTATAGTACAGAGGCCCGAAGATGGGAAGGCGGTTATTTCTGAAGAATTATGCACGGGATGCGGGATTTGTATAAAAAAGTGCCCTTTTGATGCCATAGTAATCGTTAATCTAGCCAAGGAGATTGGAGACCACAAGATACATCAATATGGTATCAATTCTTTCAGACTTTACCACATTCCTTTACTTAAAAAAGGTTCAGTAGTAGGACTATTGGGGCGAAATGGAATTGGTAAATCAACACTTTTGAATATATTGTCAGGAAATATCAAACCGAATTTTGGAAATTATGATTCTGAGATACAATGGGATGATATTATAAAGAATTTTCAGGGTACTGAGTTAAAGCCTCATTTTGAAAAAATTTCATTAGGTAACTTACGAACCTCTATCAAGCCTCAAATGGTTCAACTAATTCCCAAGGCTTTTAAAGGAACAGCTAAAGAACTTTTGAAAAAGTATGATGGAAGGGGCATGATCGATACTTTAATAGACCAATTGTCTCTTGCCAACACTTTAGACCGTTCACTTTCTGAACTGAGTGGCGGAGAATTGCAACGATTAGCAGTTGCAGTTGCGGTCAACAAGGATGCTGATTATTATTTCTTTGACGAACCGTCTTCCTATAACGACATTTATCAACGTCTGGCTGTTGCAAGAACCATAAAACAACTTGCTAGCGATGGCAAAAGTGTGATGGTCGTTGAACATGATTTAACACTACTTGACTACCTGTCAGACTATATTCATATCTTGTATGGTGAATCAGCGGCATATGGCATTGTTGCACCCATACAGGGAACAAGAGTAGGCATAAACGCCTTTTTGGATGGTTTTATACCTACAGAAAATATCAGATTCCGAGAAAAATCATTCAAATTTGAGAGTTCGAGCATAAATGAAGAATTGATTGTTGATAGACCGATGACAAAGTTTTCCCAATTGACTAAATCATTTTCTTCATTTGAGCTAAATGTTTCTCCTGGAGAGATAAGAGAGGGCGAGATAGTCGGGCTGGTAGGAGCAAATGCTTTGGGGAAAACTACATTTATGAAAATGATCGCTGGCATGGAGAAAGCAGATAGTGGCCAAATAGATATTCATGCCAGTTTATCGTACAAACCACAATACTTGCAAAACGAATATGATGGTAATATTCAATCTCTTTTGAATGTTGCTCATCAAGGACCAATAGAAGGTTCTACTATGGAACAGCAAATTATAGTACCAATGGGGATCAAGAAACTTTATGATAAGCGAGTAGATACATTGAGTGGCGGTGAGCTTCAGAAGGTCGCGGTTTGTTGTTCGCTTATTAGACCAGCTGATATTTATGCACTGGATGAACCATCCGCATTTTTGGATGTAGAGGACAGAATCAACATTGCTAAATTTTTGCATCGATTTGTAAAATCACAGGGAAAATCGGCGATAATTGTAGATCATGATATGCAACTGATTGATTTGGTCTCCGATTCACTAATGATTTTTTCAGGAGTACCAGGCGAGAAAGGATTTGTAGGGTCCCCTATCAAGAAGGATCTTGGAATGAACAAGTTCCTTGAGAACTTGTCAATAACCTATAGACGAGATGAAAGTACAGGACGTCCAAGAATCAATAAATTTGGCGGAAGATTAGACAGGGCTCAAAAAAACTCCGGAGATTATTACCAGCGGACTTGATCAATAAACAAAAACATGACAAGAATGCTAAAAGAGGTTTTACAAGAAAAACTTGATGTTACCGAGATTGACAGGCTGTCTTCCTCCTTTGACATAATCGGCAGTATCGCCATTATTAAAATTCCCGAAACATTGTCATCAAAAAAAACACTTATTGCAGACACATTAATCGAAGAAATCAAATCAGTAAAAACGGTATTCTCTCAAGTATCAGCAATTGAGGGAGATTACAGATTGCGTAAGTTGGAATTTCTATCAGGAGAAAATACTCCAATTACCCACTACAAGGAACATGGAAGTACGTTTAAGGTGGATGTTATCAATACATATTTCTCTCCGAGGCTTTCAACCGAACGACTCAGGATATCAAATTTGGTAAGCCATGATGAAGTCATCGTAAATATGTTTGGAGGCGTAGGAACATTCTCCATGGTAATAGCACGTAATAACAGGTCATCGAAAATCTATTCTATAGATTCAAATCCAATTGCTTATGATTTATGTAAAGAGAATACAGAGATAAACAAATTATCGAATAATGTTTTTCCAATTCTAGGTGATGCTAAGGAGATAATACCTAAAAAGCTTAGAGGAATCGCTACCAGAGTTCTTATGCCATTACCTGAGAAAGCAAAAGAGTTCGTTGACTCTGCGGTAAGTTCACTTGTAAATAGTAAGGGCATTGTACATTATTTTGCTCACGTAGGAGCAGAGAATAAGAAGAATGCTATCCAAAGCGCATTATTAGACACAACAGCATCATTCGGTAATTTCAGCCACATTATTAGAAATATTAGAGTTGTAAGAGAGGTTGGTCCGCGATTTTATCAAATCGTTTCTGACGTACAAGTAATCTGATCTGCTAGTCATTTATCCCGTGGAGCGGTAGCCATTGTATAGCCCATCCATACAAGAACTGTCATAATAATCCCGACGATGATTATCAAAGTTAATTTTATTACAAAAATGTCCCAATGTGTAAATAACATCAAATATGAAAATACAATGAAAAAAAATGATGGANCGACAAGTAATATTAGTCCAATAATCCTATTNTCTCTCATGCCTGTAGGGGTNTTNGCTTCANTCATGATAATTCCAATGCCATCAAGTACGCATCTTCACCGTCTCTATAATACGATTTCAGCTTTGACCTCACTTTAAAATTTAGTTTTTCATACATTTTTATTGCTGCCGAATTGCTAACCCTCACTTCCAAGTAGACTTCTTCAGTTCTTCTTGAAACAAGACCATTTATTGCTTCTCCCATAAGTATAGTCCCTACTTTCCTACCTCGATGTTCTTCCAATATTGCGATGGAAACAACATGTCCCTTTTTTACGAAACCTAATTTTCTGAAGTTTGAAAATCCAAATTCTATCTTGCACATTACATAACCAATTATCTTTCCATCATGTTCGGCAAGAATAAATGATTCTGGCAACTCTTTGAGAATTGACTCGAAAAAATACTCAGTGTAGTGTTCAGGAAGTGAATTTAAATTAATTTCAATAACAGAATGTAAGTTGTCTTGTTCACATCTATAAAAGACATAGTCTCCATTTTTTCGTAGGCAGCTCTGCAAATTATCAAATTAATGATAATTAATTATTTTAACTTTGGCTTTTCAAACCTCTCTGGACTCAATTAGCGACTTCGTTTTTGAATATAGCAATGTTTGGATCAATAGCTATTGAAATCTTATGGCTCTTACCATTCATTTCAAGTATTTTATCTGCTGCCTCTTGAATATTAGAAAATATTTTAAATCCAAACGTTCCTTTTAGATAATACTTGGGTAAAGAAGAAAGAATTGAGATAGTGAATTTTTCCTTCAACTCATTGATAAACATGATATGTTCCAGGCCGTCGATGTAGTTGGAATTTTTGTAATCATCTAATTTTATTTGTCCGTATGCGAATTTCTCTATTGCAGAGCTTCCAAAACCTTTGTTATTTTCTGAAACAATTACTGCAATAGAATTTTTTCTTAGAATACGAATTGAGTTCCATAGTAAGTCTAATGAACTTGATAAAGTCGAACTTGAATTGGTATCAATATTTGTACCGATTATCAGGGATTTTTGTCCATGTTCATTTTCAATTGACAGCTCATTTAGTTTCTCAATCCCTCTGTGGAAAGAATGAGCTAATTCACCATAAAAAAAATTGTTAATGCCGGAATTATTTGACACTATCTCAATGGACATAGCACCCATATCCTGACAGAACTTTTCTGCAATTTCAATCGGCGGTCCTTTATTGCCCGGGTGAGGCAGATCGTCTACTCTTGAACTGAAGGCTTCATTCATTTTGTCCTGCCCAAATTCTCGGAGGAGTTTGGTAGGAGTACCGCTATAACCAAAAAAGGGATCAATGTTTGTTTTTGAAATGAAAATAGTGTCCTTATTATTTGTGCGTTCCAGGAAATGATCGCTTTTATTTTCAAACAGGGCAATATTTTGATTCTGTATTTTACTTGTTAATTTCTTGCGTGCTTTTAGGATTGATTCAATAGACAACTTAATTCCTTTAGTTTCTGCAAACGAAACCAAATTAGAAGTGAGTTGAATCGTTGAATTTGAGGCATCTAGAGGAATGAGTATTGTGTTATCATTCATGTCAATAGATTCGATTTTTTGATGTAGGCTCTCAAGGGCCAATGTATCAAATTTTGAATTTTCAATAAGTGAAAGATTCTCTACTTTGAGGTCTACTATGATATCCGTGCTACCGTAATTTAGCCATAATTCAGGCATGTTCGAATCGAAGTCTAGGAGAATTCAATTGATGAAAAGATAGGTTAACCTTCATAGATCATTAGATTCTTCTCTTCAAGTAAGTCATGCAAATTGTGGACAGCCCTGTAGACTTCCGATTCCTTCTTAGCCCCTGTGCACACCAATTTTCCACTCGCGAAAAGAAGAATGACCGTTTTTGGGTCAAGCATCCTGTGAATCAGACCAGGAAATTGTTCAGGTTCATACATACTACGGGGCAATACTCTCGCAGCTAATTCTAAATGAATTTTACCACCCAGACTTGCAGACGCAACAATATTTTGTATTTCTATTTGAGGTTCATTTTCAATAGGGATACTGCCTTTTCTCAATTTTTGGACCACATTTTTTACTGCCTTTATTGCCTGTTCTTCAGATTTTGCACCTGTACAGACCATTTTACCGGAACTAAAAATCAATGTTGCAGTCTTTGGAGTTTTTAGTCTAAAGACAAGCCCTGGAAACTGATCTGGATGATATTCGACATCGGGAAATATTTGAGTAATTAAATTAAGATTTACAGTCTGATTGACAGTCGCCGAAGCAACAACATTTTCGATGCTAACAATGGGCTTAGTTTCAGGCATACTAGGTTGGCTTTATAAATGGAAGTATATATACATGTTTGGAACCGGGCTCAAATCATATAAAATATTTAGCTCAAAACTAAATAATTTGAAAATAAGTCCACTCTTGACTAAAGTAATTTAAGTTCTGAAGTTACTTTATCTATAATATCCGATGGAGCAGGACCAATTCCAATACATGTGATAGTTCCTGATGGAATTTGTGTCAGGCCCCTGTCTTGAACTATTACTAGTGGCATCATGAATTTTTCTGCCTTGCTCTTTATTTGAAGTAACTCTTCCAAGCTATTTACCTTTACAACTATCTTTGGTTGTCCTTCATTTAACCATCTTCGTACCCATACATTGTCGAATTTTTTGGATTCATCAACGCCTAGTACCGCTGCGTGTCCGACTTGGGCCGCTATTTTTCCAACGCCCATGCGAAGGTCTTTTCTTACAACGATGACTTGTTTGAACTCCACTTCAGGTTAGTTAATAAAATGATGAAATAATTGTTTTCCTTGTAGGTTATGGAATACTATGATGTATTAATCGCAGGAGGGAGTGTAGCGGGGCTCACAACCGCAAGAGAATGTTCCTCCAATGGTAATTCAACGATTGTGATAGAAGAGGATCACGAAATTGGAACTCCAGAACATTGTGGTGGAATGGTTAGCCTGAGTGGACTACAGAAATTGGGTCTTATGCTCGATTCAAACAATTTTCAAAATGTTGTACCAATGGCCAAGATTAGGTCCACATCAGCTAGTTTCGAAGTATCTGCTGTAAAACAAAATGTTATTGTGGTAGATAGGAGGGGTTTGGACAAACAAATTGCTAAACAAGCAGAGGACGCAGGAGCCCAAATTAGAACACGATGTACATTCAAGTCTATTGCCAAAAATGAATCAAAATATACCATAAAGACTTCTGATGGGGAAATAGAATGCAAATACTTTGTCGATGCCAAAGGATTAGGCTCACTAAAAGATGCAAGTCAAAATGGCATTCTAGCTTCTGCTCAATTCGAAGTTTACGCAAAATGGATTGAAGGTAAAACCGTAGAGATTTTTTTTGACTCTGATAAATATCCCGGATTTTTCATGTGGATAATACCAATGGGCGATGGTAGAGGCAAGATCGGAGTTGCGGGAAAGGGAATAAACACTTCAGTGGCACTGCATGAATTCATAAGATCAAAGGGAGAGAAATATTCGATAATTAGAAAGATCTTTGCGCCGATTTGGATCGGAGGGCCGAGGTCTCAGTTCGTTTTTGATAGAACCTTAATAGTAGGGGATGCTGCTGGGCAGACAAAACCAACAACAGCTGGAGGAATTTTTAGCTGCGGAATGGGAGGGGTTCTTGCCGGTCAAGCAATTTCTAATGCGATTGAAAAAAATGACGATTCCCTTCTTTATGAATATGAGAAAAATTGGAAGTCTATGTTTCAAAAGGAATTTCAGTCCATGTTACTTGCAAGAAAAGTACTAGAAAGGTTGGATAATAAGGCTATAGATGATATTTTCTCTTCACTCTCAAAAAAAGCGATTACAGATGTCTCGAATTTTTCAGATTTTGATTTTCACTCTAGCGCGCTGGCCCTCTTTCTTAAAACAAAAATTGCTACTAATCTGACAAAAATATTAATCGGAAATGAATTTCGAAGGGTATTTGGCAGTAGGAAAGATGATGAAAATTCAATTCCTCAATAATGACTAATTTATTGTTGCAAAAACCCCCAGCAAAGATATTAGGATAATTTTTCACTAATTCAAGCAAGATATAAATTCGGATTAATTGAATGTGCATTTTGTGTCAAAATCCTTACAATTGCCAGTTTGTACCTCTTGTAACAGACCGATTATAGCAAATGACGAATGTGTGAAATACTATTGTCCAAATTGTGGTTATGTTTTGATTTGGAGATGTCAAAGTTGCAGACAATTTGCCAGATCCTACAGATGCATCGGATGCGGATTTGAAGGGCCATAAACATGTCCAAACTAGTTGCCAGGGTAAAGATCCTTCCCTCTGAATCAGAAGCAGATATTGATTCAATTCCCAATATTTTGAAGCAGACACTCCCAGAAGGATTCAAACTATTAGCACATGCAAAGGAACCAATTGCATTCGGACTCTATTCCATCTTGGCTGATTTCACATTAGACGATTCAGAAGGCCAAATGGACTTATTAGAAGAAACCATAAGGAAAATAGATGCAGTTGGAGAAATAGAAGTAATAAACGTAAGTCGACAATCTGTCAACATAGAATAAAGAGTTTAAATTATTTTTTGAAATCGATACTCATTACAGTAATGTCTAAGCAGACAATTTAACTAGAATCTATAGTAGAATAAGGAATCAAATGCAAGCGAAACAAATATGATGACTAGATAAGGCGCTGTAATCTTGTACGCCTTCCATGCAAAATCAGGGTTGGGATATTTTGTTAGTTTATAATGATATACGAGCATCAACGATCCTGAAATTGCTGCAGTAATGAAGTACACCACACCTAAGCCGAATAGATATAAAGATAGTGAATATGGTAACAAAATTGCAGTGTTTGCAAATATGTATCCTGCGGTCTTTTCGTTACCTATAAGTACTGGTAGCATAGGAACTTTTACCGATTCGTACTCCTCCCTTGACTTTATTGCAAAAGACCAAAAATGAGGTGGTGTCCATAAAAAGACCAACAACCCAATCAGGAAACCTAGGACATCCATAGACCCTGTTGTGGTCGCCCACCCTGCCATTGATGCCGCACTACCAGCAAATCCACCAACAACAATATTCGAAACATTTGAGCGTTTGAGCCATAGTGTGTACACGAATACGTAAAAGAATATCCCCAAAGCAATCATACCGGTTGCTACTAGATTTAAGGTTAAGAGAGATATTACAACAGAGCTGATACAAAGTATGATACCATAAACAAGTACGTTTTTAGGACTTAATCTGCCCGATGGGATCGGTCTTTTTATTGTTCTGGACATTATCTTGTCAATATCTCGATCAAAATAATGGTTTAGCGCACTGGATCCCATTGATGCTAAGCAGCCACAAATTCCGAGAAATACAAGATGGTATGCGGAAATGTCCCACGCTGTTAATGGAGTGGAATCAAATCTGGTAGCAGCTAAAGAACTTGTTATCGCTGTAATAGCTAACACAACCACTATCCTTGGCTTTGATACCTCAATGTAATCGGATAACATTCACAGATAATTTAATCTCTTAATTGTAACATTTAACTTATTCGCTAAGTCATTCAGACGCCAATATCAAAACCAAATAATAGACTTCAATATTTCCTTATTGTGTATCAAACCAGGGGCCAATATCCACGGACGATTAATTCTTTTATACTCAAGTTTTCAACTCCGAGTTAGGTTGATAGATTGGCAAACTTTCACCTGAACTGTGTTTTCAAACAAAGCGCCACAATAGAATATTCAATGTGATTTATAAGCCAGTTAATTAATATCCAATTTGAATCATGGGAAGAAGAAAGAGTACCTCAAGACCACATAAGAGTAGAAGAACAGTTGAAGGCCGTTGTCCAAAGTGCACCACAATTGTTAGATTTAATGTAAGTGGGCCTGTTGGTAGTGAAATTTACGAATGTATAGGTTGCAGATCCAAATTCCCCATTGACGAATTATAATGCAAACAAAATTAAGATAAGGAACTATACATAGACGATTCAGTAGATAGAAATGGATGCTAAGATAGAGTACGTAGATAAAGTGTATCTTTACAGTAGTGGAATGTCCACCGAGCTTGTAGAAAGGAGCAAGGTAGTACTGAATGAACATGGTGTTAACCCCAATGACATTGTACTAATTGAATCTCCCGAAGGAGTTCCCGAAGGTTCTATAATTATTACCATATGGCCGCATTACCTATCTGTTGCGAAAGTAAAAAGGGTAAGAGAAGGTTCGATATACGCGCCACAATTATTCAATATTGACATATAGTAATTATTTCAAGAAAAAATCCAACATAGATATATTGCCAACATATAAGATGTGGAACTATGCTAACCAAGTTGTTTTATCCATCCTAGAAATTACTAAAATGAGTAACAAGAGTGCAGGTTCTAGTCTAAATACATTGCAATCATTTCCGCTATTTTATTTTTAGAAACTGATCCGATAATTTTGTTTACCGCTTGGCCTCTCTTGAACAATAACAGAGTGGGAATACTTGAAATGCCGAACTGTCCTGCTACCAATGGATTTTCATCAACGTTTATTTTACCCACGATCAATTTGCCCAAGTAGTCTTTACCAATTTCGTCGATGATTGGTGACATCATCCTGCAAGGCCCGCACCACGGTGCCCAAAAGTCTACCAATGTCAATGGAAATTTGCCGATAGTCTGAGAAAACGTAGAGTCATCCAGAACGAGTGGCTCCTTAATATTTTCTAATTGTTCTTTTTCATTAATCAGTTCTTGTAACTTTTTCATTTTTTTCTCATTTAATATCTTTAGTTCTTCGTCTTCCAATTTATGTAATGACACTAACAGCGCTTGAATTGGTTTATTATGTTTTTTGATCTTACAGTCTATTCAGCGATAGATAATTATCTAAGAGAACTCAAAACATTTTCGATCTTGCTCGATATAGCGAAAAATGATGAAGATAATTCGAACTCTGAGATTGCAGATAGCGAATCATTAAAAAAACAGGTAAATAGTGATGGGCTCGAAGATGAGGAGAACTCTGAGATTGCAGATAGCGAGGTACTGAAAAGAGAAATAGAGTTCTTGAAAAGTGAGCTTGAAAAAGAAAAAGAAGTTTCCGAAAAAAACCTGTCTAAACTAAGATACCTTATAGCAGATTTCGATAATTATAGGAAACAAATAGGGAGGCAGATGGAATCAAAAATTGAAGAGAATAAGGGCCAACTTTTTCTTAAACTACTCAAAGTTTATGACGATTGTGTATTGGCACTTGAAACCATTAAGAATGGCCAATATGATCCCACATTGGTAGGTGGAATCGGTGCTATTATGATAAACTTTGAGAGCTTGATGAAAGAAGAAGGCTTGGTCGAAATTGAAACTTTAGGCACACCCTTTGATCCTAATGTACATGACGCGATTGGTTCTGTAACAAACGAATTGGCTCCAGACAACACAATAATGGAGGTCGTAAGGAAAGGATATCTATTAAACAATAAAGTTTTAAGACCTTCTTCAGTCATTTTATCTAAAAGAACAGTTACAAATAAAGATATTAATGAAAAAGATAAGGAGTAGTGAAAAGAAATTATGGGTAAAATAATTGGAATAGATCTTGGAACAAGTAATTCTGCAGCTTCGGTTATGATTGGAGGAAAGCCCACAATAATACAAGCTGCTGAGGGAACTTCAGTAGGTGGAAAAGCATTCCCCTCATATGTAGCATTTACTAAAGATGGTCAATTACTGGTGGGCGAACCTGCAAGAAGGCAGATGGTTACAAACCCTGAAGGTACCGTAATTGCAGCCAAACGCAAGATGGGAACTGATTTTAAATTTAAAGTATATGGGAAGGAGTACACTCCCCAACAGATATCCTCCTTTATTTTGCAAAAGATAAAAAGAGATTCTGAAGCCTATGTAGGGGAAACTGTGGACAAAGCTGTAATAACAGTCCCGGCGTATTTTAATGACAATCAACGACAGGCAACTAAAGACGCGGGAGAAATTGCAGGCCTGGAAGTAGTAAGAATTATCAATGAACCTACCGCTGCCTCACTTGCATACGGTCTGGATAAAGTAAACAAAGACTTGAAGATAATGGTATTCGATCTCGGTGGTGGAACCCTAGATGTTACCATAATGGAAATGGGAGGAGGTGTATTTCAAGTAAAGAGTACGTCTGGGGATACCCAATTGGGTGGAACAGACATGGATAATCTTGTTGTTGAATACATTATCCACGAATTTCAAAATCAAAATTCTATAGATGTTCATAATGACAAAGCAGCAATGATGAGAATAAAAGAGGCGGCAGAAAAAGCAAAAATTGAACTCTCTAATGTTATGACAACGGAAGTAAATCTGCCATTCTTATCATATGATCAATCTACGGGTCCCAAAAATTTGGTTATGACACTTTCTAGGTCAAAGTTGGAGGAATTGCTGAGACCAATAATTGAAAAATGTAAGGGACCCATGCTTCAAGCAATTGAGGATGCAAAGATTAAACCTACAGACATCGACAAGATTATTTTGATTGGTGGACCGACAAGAATGCCTATAGTAAGACAATTCATTTCAAATGTAATGGGTAAGGAACCTGAAAGAGGAATTGATCCAATGGAAGCAGTAGCGATGGGAGCTGCCATTCAAGGAGCAATCATAGCAGGGGATGTAACTACAGATATTCTGCTTGTAGACGTGACACCACTAACTTTAGGAGTTGAAGTACTCGGAGGACTAAAAGAGCCACTTATCGAAAGAAACACTACGATCCCTACGAAGAAAAGCAAAGTCTTTACTACTGCTGCGGACTACCAAAATGCAGTAACTGTACATGTTGTTCAAGGGGAAAGGTCAATGGCGTCCGATTGTGTCTCTCTAGGCATGTTTAATCTATCAGGAATACCGCCGGCACCCAGAGGAATTCCCCAAGTAGAAGTTACCTTTGACATCGACGCAAATGGGATTCTTAACGTTACCGCAAAGGACCTAGCCACTTCAAAGGAATCAAAAATAACAATTTCTGCAAATACGAAGTTATCTAAGGATGATATTGAAAGACTCAAGAAAGAATCAGAGCAATTTGCAGAACAAGATAAACAAAAGAAGGAACAAGCAGAAGTGAAAAACGAAGCAGATAATTTAATTTATACTGCAGAAAAATTAGCTCAGCAAGACCTAAAAGATAAAATTAAACCTGAACAAGTTGAAAAAGTGAATAACGCAGTCAAGGATTTGAGAGAAGCTGTCTCATCAAACAATATTGAAGAAATTAAGAAGAAAACAGAAGGTCTAAAAAATATTTTAGGTGAAATAAGTACCGAAGCATATAGAGCCGCTGGTGCAGCTGCATCTCAACAGGCGACCTCTCAAAATTCAGATAGTGCCAATCCGACTTCAGATAGTGCCAATCCGACTTCAGATAGTGCCAATCCGACTTCAGATAGTGCCAATCCGACTTCAGATAGTGCCAATCCGACTTCAGATAGTGCTAACCAATCTAATACCCAGCAATAACAAGATGCTATAAAGGCCAACTTGACATGTATCCATTATTTTTAATCAATGGTTTCTTACCATGAGTACAAAGCGTGACTATTACGAGGTCTTGAATGTTGATCGGAATGCTACTAAAGAAGAAATCAAAAGCAAGTATAGGAAGTTAGCTCTCCAATATCATCCTGACAGGAATAAAAGCTCAGATGCCGAAGAAAAGTTTAAAGAAATTTCAGAAGCTTATGCCGTTTTGTCCGATGACGACAAGAGAAGAAAATATGATAAATATGGTCATGTAGGATCGGAGGAAGTTTTCAGAGGATCAGAATCTAATTTTGATGAAATCTTCAGAGATATCGGATTTGGTGGGATCAAAGATATTTTTGAGCAATTGTTCGGAAGAGGATTTTCAGCCAGAAATAGAGGTGATCCATTTGGATTTGGTTTTAACTTTGGAAGAAGCAATAGAGGTGAGGACACAGTTATTGATTTATCCCTCACACTGGAAGAAGTAGTAACCGGAAAGAAGGAAACGATTGAAGTCCCATCATTGGAAAAGTGTTCAGAGTGCAATGGAAGTGGTTGTTATCCTGGTACGAAACGTAAAAAATGTATGGCGTGCAATGGACTTGGTCAAACAAAAAGGGTCTTTAATGAAAATAGGTTTTCAACTTTTGTTACCGTGGAAACTTGCAGAACATGTAGAGGTATGGGAGAAATAATTGAAAAACCATGTAAAAATTGTAAAGCATCAGGCAATGTTCAAGCTAGAAAAAAAATTCAGGTAGAGATTCCNCCGGGTGTTGANGATGGTATGACACTACAACTAAGNGGTAGAGGTATTTCTTACGAAAACGGAGCTCCNGGAGACCTCTTCATTCGAATCCATATCAAACCACATCAAANTTTTGAAAGACTTGAAGACGGCCATTTACTCTATACTTTGAAACTGAAATACACAGAACTGGTATTGGGCACAGAAATTATAATACCTACGCTACATGGAGGCGAAAAGTTGAAAATCCCTGCAGGCTCCCAAGTAGATTCAATTTTTAATCTAAGAGGAAAAGGGATACCTGTACATGGTCGACGATCTAGAGGAGACCAAATTGTAAAAATTAAACTTGATATACCCACTAAACTTAGTGAAAGACAAAAGTGGCTAATCAAAGAACTGGATGATACAAAGAATACTTGACTTGAGTTATTTGTAATATTTATATCTAATAAATCAAGATAATAGTTATGTCTAGTCCGTTTGATGAGTGGTTTGGGCGAAGAAGATCCAATTCTTGGTTTCCAGATGTGGATTCCATGATGAAGGAAATGGAAAAGTTAATGCAAGAAGCTGTCAAGAACATGGATCAAAATGTTCCAAAGAATCTGATAAGGGAACGGAAGCTTGATGACGGATCTGTTGTGCGTGAAATGGGTCCAATTGTTTATGGGTACTCATTTAAGATTGGCGAAGACGGTAAACCGATCGTCAGAAAATTTGGAAACCTGAACACTTTCCCAAGTTCTCTAACTGGTAGATTTTCGGTCAGTGATCAAAGGGAGCCTGTTGTGGACATCATAAAGGATGTTGACAAATTGAAAATTATTGCCGAACTTCCAGGGGTAACTAAAGGCGATTTGAGGATAACTGCTAATGAAACTTCATTGACAATAGAGTCTCTTTCAGGAGAACGTAGATACAACAAGAAAATAGAACTTCCGAATGAAATCGAACCATCTTCAGGAAAGTCATCTTATAAAAATGGAATATTAGAGGTAACATTCAAGTTAAAAGATTCAAAAGACCACGGAGTTTCTATTAACGTGGAGTAAATGAAAGAGGATTTATATTCAAGGTCATCACACCGTCTTGTCGTATTAACTTTTTAAAACCAGTTATTTATCTACAGAATAATATGAGCGCAGTACAGGCTGTTGAAGTTACAAAAAGATATAAAGGATCAAAATCGATTGCCATAGACAACATTTCCTTAAATATAGAACCGGGAAGAATCTTCACCCTTCTTGGAAGAAATGGTGCAGGAAAGACTACATTCGTCAGAATTTGTGCAACACAGCTATTACCAACTTCTGGAACTGTGAAGATATTTGAAAACGACCTTGTTAGAGATACGGAAAAAATAAGAAATCAAATTTCTATTGTACCGCAGGAGGGAAGACCATTACGCGCTCTCACACCATGGGATCATGTTTATTTTTGGCTAAGGATTAGAGGAGTGAATAAACATGAAGCTTCACTAAGAACCAAAAAGATCCTTCAAGATTTTGAATTATACGATGTGAGAAGTAAACTTGCGATGTATTTGTCGGGAGGAATGAAGCAAAAAATATTAGTGGCAATGGCTATGGCGGTTGATTCGAAATTGCTTTTTCTAGATGAGCCGACTATCGGACTTGATCCCGTGTCCAGACGTCAAATCTGGAAAGCTATCAAGGAAAAAAAGGAAAATGGAACAACAATCCTTCTTACAACCCATTATATGGACGAAGCAGAAGTTTTGTCAGATGATATGGTCATTATAGACAAAGGGACCGTTATTTCAAAAGGAACACTCTCAGACATCAGGAAGAATATTAAAGAAAACATCAAAATTGAAATTCCAAAATCGGCAATAGACAGTGATATTTTAAAATCATACGGAACTGTAATTGAGACCGGGACCGATATATTAAGACTATTTACTTTTGAATCGAATATACAGGAGCTGTCCACAATTGCAATAAAGAAGAATTTCTTTTTCAGGGTATCCCCTATTACCCTGGATGATGTGTTTGTTGCTATGGTGGGAACCGAGGGCAATAGTGCCTATCAGGATTAGGATTAGTTCGCGGGGTTGAGGTTAGGGTAAATTTTAGCTACCGAGTTCTTGAGATAAGTGTAATATTCTGTTGGAGTTAGCGTTGAATTTTGATCTGCTGGAGTCTGCGTTGCATTTTGATCTGCTGGAGCCTGCGTTGCATTATGTAATATTAAATTGAAGCTGGCAATAGGAGCATCTTGGTAATCCCATTTCCAGAAGGATGAAGCAGTGATATTTGAATCCTTGAAGGTTTCCAGCATAGTATCTGTCGTTTGCTGGTCAAGTCCGCTCTTTGCAGGATCAAGCTGAAATACTCCATTAACTTGTGTTCGTACAACGTTGTTCCATTCACCAATATAGAGTGGATCACCAGTTAATTCGCGAGTTTTTAAGAACATGTCCCATCGTTCTTTTTGATATTTATCTCTGTCTGGAATTCCATATACACTTATCTTAAACCATACATTATCTTTATTTGAAGGAGCCATTTTTGCAAGATTTTCTGGCGTTAATTCAATCGGTCCGCCAAGATCTACAGGAACATTCATACTATAAACTATAGTCTTGTTAGTTAAGGTTCGTAGTTCATCAGTGATGAATGAATTAAAGTTCCCAATTTTTTCCCATTGATCTGAGCTTTCTACATGGGGCTCGCTCAAGATTTCATATCCGAAAGTGCTAGGATGCCCATCCACCTTTGTAACAACCTTTTTCCAAAAGTCAGCAAGCAAAGTCCATGCGTCCTTTCCTTGGCCATCCTTTACTGAACCATCCCAAAAGTTACTCCACCACAGCTTTGCAACAGGTTCTCCTTCTTTACCCCCGCTATTCATCGGATACAGTTGTGAATTATTCTCAAAAAGTGCTGATGGAAAACCTGTTCCTCTCTTTTCAAGCCACGAGGATGTATGCCACTGATGATTATCATAAATAACCTTAATGCCATATTTGTCTGCAATATTTGCAACCTGTTCTATTTCATTCATGAATGCTTGTGGGTTTTTTTCATATGCTTCCCAATAAAACAAGAACCTAGCATGATTCAGTCCTGCGGCTTTTAACAACTTGAAGCTTTCATCGAAATAAGTAGCAGGAGGCAGTGCGGTATCGGGCCTGTTTTGTTTTTGATCCACGTATGCGCCCTTCATCGCTACACCAACTAAAGTATCGTCGGCTGCAGATGGCTGGGCAGAAGCGGCGATAATTCCATTTGTCATGAACAAAGACATTACAAGACTTAAACCAAACAAGACAGGCGTGTTTTGCCTAAAACTACTCATGGTAAATATATCGAAATTTAGTTTATATATATATTATGAATTAGGCGTCCATTATCTGATTTTGAGTTCAAAATAGGCATTGTAATACTAGTTCCAAAATTATTATTTGGGGATATAATTATATCTCTATAAATAAACATCACTAATCGTCTGTGGAGATAAGTTATAGAATGAGATTTACGATAGGTGAAAACTAGTGAAGCGAATTGTTCTAGCCGCAGGATTAATATCCATATTAATTGGAGTAACGATAATTTCTATTTCTTCCATTCGTGTTCCTGACCCTCTTCATACTTCAAGTTCAGTGTATAACGGAAAAATAAATAATGATACCAGAGCTGTCATGGTGCTGAAAGACATCCAAAAAGGAAAAAACATCTCATTATCTGTTACCCCACAAAATACTGTAAACGTATTTAACATTAAAATCATAAATTCAAAAGGAACTGTGTTGTTTGATTTGAATTCATCACAACCATTGTTTACCACAATTACCCCACCCATAAGCGGAAATTATTCAGCGGTTTTAACTAATCTCAAGAATGAGGATATTTATACCCAGAGTATTTTTGCTAGCTCAGTTCTCTTTGACAGTAATAAAAATTCAAAAATAGAAATTAACACAATTTTGATAGGAGTAATTATTTTGCTAATAGCAATTGTGATATGCATTATTTGGATACTTTTGGAATTCTTTGAAAGACTAAAGGAAAGGACGAGGTACAAACAGTTGTCTTGAGATATTTTTCATTCAAGTTCAACAATAATCTAATTTAATCATAATTATAAAATTCAAACACCGATACAATAGCAGGATAGTAGATCAAACGATTCTTTCAAAAGGACTTAATATTATAGTTGCTTCTAAGTATGTGATCACATGTAAATTGATTGAAATAAGTTTAAATGTCCTATCCCTTTGATTTTTGGAGGTACTCGGTCAATTTTGCTATAAGTTTTTTATTAACTTTCTCACCTTCAATCTTTCCTCTTAATACTTCCATGCACCTGCCCATCAAAAGGCCCACTGAATCTAAACCTTTTTGAGAAATTATAGTTGCATTTTCATGTATTATTTTACTTATAGTCTCGTCTACATATTCTTCGCTAATGCTTTCAATCCCAAATGAACTTATTATTTCATCAACATCCATAGACTCATTTTTTAGAAGCTTCTCGATTACCAATGGAATAGATTCTTTAGTTATTCGTGAATTGTCAAGTTCTGTAAATAGACAAAACATCACATCTTCAGAAAGAATAGAACTGTCATAACCCTCTCTTTCCATGCTCACTAGGTCCTCCGTAAGCTTAGATATTACAAAAGAGGGGCTAATTGACGTGTGTGAAACTATCTTTTCGAAAAGTGGAAAATATTTAGAATCAAAAATATTTTCTGCTAATGTCTTATTAATATTATATTTCTTGCAGATTTGATCAATGATTTCGTTCCACGGCTGAGGTATATCTTGAGATAATTGTTTTAGCTTCCTTTTGTCTATTGAGATGTATGGAATATCGGTTTCCGGGTACATTCTTGATGATCCAGGTTTAGGTCTAGTAAATACCGTAACTCCATCCAATCTTGCTGAACGTGTTTCAGGAACAACTCCACTAAAAGCTTTTTTGATTCTAGTAAATAATTCAAATAATACTGTGTTCACTAATTTTGTCGGTCCACCTATTAATACAAAAGCGTCATTCTTATCCATTCTTAGAACGGCGGATATAGAGTCAACGTCTTCCGGCGTAATTCCATAGTTCGGTAATTCATCTGAATGAAATATTCCACCAATTCCGTAAACTTTTACCAGATCACCTAATTCTTTCCCCAATCTAATTGCGGGATAGGATTCAAAAGACAATAGTCCTTTAAATCCCCGCAGAACAAATGCCGTAAATCTAGAATCACCAGTGAGAATCTTCTTTACTACTTTAGAGGATGATTTACTTAATAGCTGAGTTACGTCTGTAACATGGTCTATGAAACTTGATTCGTCAATTTTACGTTTTTTTAGTTCATTTGCAATTTGATTTAATGCGTCTTGTCTCTTTCTTTCATATTCAATTACAAGAGGCAGCTGTGACAATTGCTGAACACCTTTCACCTCTACTACAGGTCCATCCTCTGTTGAAATGTTAACATCCTGTCTTATACTTCCTAACCCACGAGTAACTTTTTTAGTAGATCTTAGTAATCGTCCTACTGTTTGAGCAACGTTTGTAACAAAAATTGGAGAGTCAGAAATAGGTTCAAGGGCAATTTCAATAAGTGGTATTCCTAATCTATCCAAAGAATAACCCTTGTTCTCATCTTCTATTTTGTCTTCATTAATTATTCTCGCAGCATCCTCTTCTAAGCATACACTTTGGATTCCTACCCTGACACCCTCAACCTCCAAAAATCCGTTTCTGCCAACAAGTATTGTTCTTTGAAATCCAGTGGTATTCGAACCGTCTATTACTATCTTTCTCATTACGTGTAATTCATCTTCAATGGTGCAATTGAGCGCCAGAGATATTGTCAGTACGAATTCGAGTGCTTCATTATTTACCATCTTAGGAGGTTCTTCGTCAGATTCAATGAGGCAGTTTGCATTTTTAGAAGATTGATATTTTACCGTCTTAATTTTTTTTGATTCGAATAAAGCAGCTTGGTCGTAAGATCCCATCTCGCTTTGAGTCGGACGCAGGTTCCTTTTGAAGGTAAAATCATATTCATTAGAATCATTTATTTTGCAATCACAAAACAATTTATTTTTTGAACCCAATTGTTGATGGATTTCAAGTCCAACATTTAGCTTATCATGAGCAATAGTTTCGCTTTTAACCAATATAGGGATAATAATTATAGCCTTCTTATTATTATTTACAATTTCGAGAAATCTTTAATTTCCTGACCCCAACAATATTTGTCACCGAAAATGCTAGGCAATATTTTCTGGATGTTAAATGCTATTTTACCAAAGGGTACGGTAAAAGATGAAAGTACTTTTTTCATACTGGTTTCCATTTTGCTTGGATTAATTGCAACGGCATACATAATGAGATGGAGAAGAAATAAAGAAACTCAATAAATTTTGCCTGTTCTGAAAAGTTTTGGTCTTAATTTTTAAAAAATCATATCCAAATCATCCGAATATCTTAAATTGTAAATCTAGAAAATTTAATTGATTTAACTATACTTGTAATTTCACTTTTTAATGAGTCGATATTTATGTCGTTATATCTCCCATGGGATTTATTCAATTTAGCAAGGGCCCTATTCATAATAGAAATGCAAATTCCTTGTTCACCTTTTTGGTAATGTACTAATGCAGCTGCAACTAGTATGAGCCCATTTAATAAATCTCTTTCATCACCATAGGTGTGTTTCCATACAGCTTCAAGAACTTCATGTGTTTTCCAATATTTTTCATTGTTGAAAAGTACACGAGCCATTTTTATTGATTCATCTTTATCAAGTTCCTTCTCGGCAATTCTGTCGAGTTCTATTAATGGACCTATATTGGAGAGTTTTGACCTCATAACATCTAATGTCGATTCGGAAGATACACTGATATCAAGCTCAAGAAAATTGCTTGCCACCCTTACATCTCTAATTATGATATTTAAGTCACGTAAAACATTTCTAGACGTGGTAAGGATATGAGTTGCGTCTTGAGGTGAGTATTTCTCGTTTTTGAGATAAATCATATACCTTAGCAATTCCTTTGCCAAATCTCTTCTATATGGTTATGTGGCACATACCAAAATAAGTTATTGCATCATTCGCAACGCATTCTCAATTTGTTTAAACAATCTGTAGAAATTTAAAATTGCGGTGAATTTGAAATTACATGTATTTTGTTTTGATAAGTAAGCAATTTCCTAATATTTGAGGAGCGTAAATATGTATGGAGTCTCTTTTTTTTCATCAAGTGTCCAAGAACTCGGTAGACTTAAACTTGCCAATATTTTCAATTCGGAGTCAGCTATGAATTTACCCCATCCGTACATAGATTTATCTCTGGAATATTTCCTATACGTGTGACTTCCCATTAGAGTGATACCTACGTTATGTAATTTACCCCTATACATTTTAAGTTGATTTAATACGCCATATGCTATCATTTCTCCTAATTCAGGTAGAGCCGAAATAAAGATCATGGTATTTTCCAGATTGAATTGTGAGTAGTCTATTGAATTCGAATCACCCTGAATCACATTGTATTTTACTTTACTACAAGTAGAAATTTTATTTTGTAGCTCGCAAAGATCTTTATCAATCTCTACTCCCGCTGAATCAAGACCGAGTATACTGCCACAATATAACAATCTTCCATCACCTGACCCCATATCTAAAATGCTTTGGAATCCAAGATTTTTTACTACAAGACACATAACAAGAGCAGATAATCCCCATGTCGGAAGAAATGGTTGATAATTAGTGTCATATTTTTTGGAACTTAGCCAAAATTGATTAACATCTCCTTCATAAGACGTACAAGGAATATCAGATAGTGTGACAGCCTGTTCCTTGTAATAAATACTGTTATGTTTGAAAAATGTGTGTAGTTTTTCTAAATGCGATTTGTCTATCATATTTTGTTTGTTAGGTACAGGAACAAACTCTCTTATAGGATTGTATGAATGAAATTCCTCAAGATATTCATTTTTTAGGTTTGCTAAATTCTTTGCCAAGCAGTTAAGATCCAACTATTCTCACAATGTTATGTATTAATTGAAATTAGATGTACCATATTAGTATATTTGATATAATTACTGTGGGGATACAAATACAGGTACTTCATAACCATACTAACTCTTCATTATCCAGGTCGTTATAAATTGAATTAAAATGATCCACTTATTGTTACTAGATTAATGTACATATTTTGATGTGTATAAGACACAAAGTGGCGTTGTATGCACGTTAGTCAAATAGTCATTTCATTAATTTCATAAGTATGCTTGGAACTTCTGCAGGTCTTTTTGCTACTGGGATATTAACTCTGGAGAAACTGGAAATTTTTGATTCTGCTGAACCATAATTTCCATAGACAATCGCACCTGCATGGCCCATTCTTTTTTCCTTCGGTGCAGATCGACCGGCGACATAAGCTACAACAGGTTTAGTGAAACCGGTTTTTTCGATATACTGCACGAGGGATTCTTCAGCATCGCCTCCGATCTCACCTACTACTACCACTGATTCAATGTCGTCTCTGTCACTTATTAGATCAAATGCTTCAATCAGATTTGTCCCGTTTATTGGATCTCCGCCTATTCCCAGAGCTATCTTTTGACCTATCCCTGCCTTTGACAAATAAAATGAAACTTCATACATGAGAGTTCCACTTCGAGAAAAGACTGCAGTATTCCCCTTTTTGAATGGTTGAGAAGGCATTATTCCGATTTTATTCACGGAAGGGACAATTACTCCAGGTGTATTTGGACCAATTATTCTTGCACCGTTGGTCTGTGCATACTCCAAGGATTCCATTGCGTCACGTACCGGAACATGTTCAGGAATTGCTACAAGTAATTTAATCCCATTATTCACTGCGTCTTTCACTGCAGAAAGAAAAAATTGAGCAGGAACAAATATTGCGGATATTTTTGCTTTATAGGTCTTGCTAGCATCTTTTACAGAATCGAAAACAGGTATCCCTTCAAAAGATTGACCGCCTTTATTGGGAGTTACACCTGCTACAATGTTTGTGCCATATTCTCTCATCAATCTGGTGTGAACGGAGCCGAAATTTCCTGTTATTCCCTGAATTATTACGGGCTTATTACCATAATCAGGATCCTCTGGTTTACCTACTAGAATATCAAAAATGTCAAATTTATTGTCCATTCTATTTGCTCATCCTCATAAATTGCACTAACGATGAAATCGCTTCTTCTACTGTGTCATATAATTTTGCATTACTGTTAGAAAGCATTTTTTTAGATTTCTCCGATTCTGCACCTGAAATTCTGGCATATATGGGGACACTTATCATACCGTCCTCGTACGCGTTAAGTATAGCTTGAGCCACCAAGTCGGTCCTAACAATGCCACCGAACAAATTTACCAAGATTGCCTTTACTTTAGATAATTTGCTTATCACTTCTAAGGCCTTGTAAATTGTTTCTGTAGTGGCTCGTCCACCAAAATCTAAAAATGCACCGGGTCTTCCACCTGCGTCATTAACGATATCCAATGTTGACATGACAAGACCTGCTCCATTACCTATTATTGCTATATCTCCATCTAATTCGACGAAAGAAAAACCACTCTTTTCCGCCTGCTCTTGCAACTCAGAAATTTGTATATACTTTCTTAGCTCAGGATGTCTGAATATTGAATTATCATCTATGATAACCTTCGAATCCAATGCCAGACAAGTACCGTCTTTTAGTATAGCTAAAGGATTTATTTCAGCCAACTCTGCTTCTTTTTCTCTTACAAGTTTGGCAAGCTTTATGACTATATTGGAGAATGACTCGATAGTTACACCACTTAAACCTAGTTTTTTTGCAATGGTTACTGCATTTGATTGCGTTAATCCGGAAATAGAAATGTCCTGGATTACCTTATTCTCCACGGCTTCAATGTCCATGCCTCCCTCAGAAGAGCAGATCAACGAGTATATCCTTTTTCCACGATTTAGGAACAATGAGAGATAAAGTTCCTTATCTATATCCACAGCCTGTTCAATTAGTATTACCTTTGGGAGTTCTCCCTTTACTTCTTTATTCAATAACTCCGTAAACTTTGGTACTAGCTCTTCTTTATTTGGGCATTTCAAAATTGCGCCAGCCTTTCCTCTTCCACCAGTTGTTAATTGCGATTTAAGTACAACAGGATATTCAAGTTTGTCTTTAATTTGACTCAATTCAGATTGGTTCCTTGCTAAATATGATTTTGGAACCGCAATATCATACTCTGTAAATAATTCTTTACCTTGGTATTCTAATAACTTCATTCAGCAAGAATTTGAAGCCTATGTGGTGACTTATAATCCTATTTAAGTGAGGGAATTTGAAAATTTATATATCTACAACTAAATCCGTATCCTATGGCTGAAAAAATGACTGCAGTATGGCTTATAATATTGACGATAATTGCATGTGCTGCAATACCTGCTGTCATGATATGGTTGACAACAACTCCCACAGCGTCTAAGCCCCATCTTCTATTAGGAATCACTGAATTTCTACCTTCAGGAATTAGTCTCTTAAACTAGAGACCATTTACACTAGTATAATCCTTCCACTATCCTGATTCTTTATTGATACTGAGTAGTAGATATCGAGAATTAGTCTTGCGAGATGTTAGAAAATACGAACGAGTAATAGATAAAGGTGAGGGATGAAAACATAGTAATCATGACAATTGCCTTAAAGGTGCATCCATCTTTTTTCAAGGAATTTGCAACAAAGACATGGGTTTCTCCTGCGGACGTTATTAAGGAGTTGATCGAAAACGCCTTTGATGAAGACGCTACCCGAGTTCTCATAACCATTCTCAATGATAATTCTATTTCAATAGAGGATAATGCTGGAATGGATGAAAGCGAAATTCAAAAGTTTTTGTTGCTTGGTTCACCGCATAAGAAACTTGATTCTATATCGCCGAAGTTTAAAAGAATTAGAACAGGTAGATATGGAACGGGTAGACTTTCATTTCTCACATCATTTGAAAAAATGAAAATCAGAACTCGAAAAGGTAACTATCATAAATCATTTTTGATAGATACAAGTTCTCTTGATGCATTATTTACCGGTAAATCTAATCTGCGCGAGATAAGGGAAACACGCTTATCTAGAGATGGAACTGAGATAATGGTAAGCGATGCAAAATCATTCGTGGATGAATTAAGGTTGATAAAGGAAATTAGAAAATTAGCAGTACTTCGGCATCCACTTTTTGAAGTATACATTAAAAAGTCAGGGAAATTCAAAGAATGGAACTTTACAAATTCTGATCTGATAAGGGTACCTGATATCCAGGGTCATAAGATACCGTTAAATCTTGACAAAGGAAACATTGTTGGTGAAATTACAGTAGCTCGTAGACCTTTAACAGAAGATGAGCGAGGAATTGCTGTAATGGTAGGTGGTCATATTGTTATGAGAACATTGTTCGGTTATGATACCAAGATACCCAGGGTAACAGGATTCATAAGATGTGATTCACTAACGTCCAGATTTGCGGATAAATCTGCCATAATAGAAGATAAAGAATTTGAAAGGTTTTCAAGCGAGATGAAAAAATTCATAATTGATACGGTCATACCCAGTTTAACTCTTTATGAAGACGTTCTTGTAACTAGAGAAGAATCTAAAATTTATAAGCAAATTGATAAGGTCTTGGGCCAGGCGGTAATTGAGACTCTCGAACCCTTTGAGGAGATAGAGGGATACGAGATAGTGGAAACCAAAAAAGTAGTATCAAGACCCAGCAAAAAAACATCAGCGATACCAGCGGAGGATAATTTGTTTGATGAATCGGTTGAAGAGGAGTATAAGGACTTGACAAAGAAGGAAATGAAAAGATCTAGGGACACGCTGGGTGAAGAAGGAGGAATTCAGCAGACTCCAGGAATTGAGGACAACACCTTGCCCAATTATCTTTACAGTAATCAAAACATGAATAGTAATAATTATGAAAACGTAACAGTAACAACGCAGATAAAAAAACCGCTGATAAAGAAAACATTTGCATTGAAAAAAATTGGATACAAGATTATCCCTTATGAAGATGAAACAGATTCAAGATATAGCTTCATAAACGAAAATGTCGTATTCGTAAATAAGGCAAATCCAACATACAAGGCTGAATCATCCCGAGGGGATGAATTCCTTTTAAGACATATTATGAATATAGTTGCACAGGCTGTAGCTGAGTCAAGGCATCCTGAGGGCAAGGAGGCACTTGAGCTACAAAACAGGCTAGTTTCTGAGGCAATAAGGATTCATGATACATTCGTATCTAAAACGCCTTGATTGCCCGCTGAGTCTTTAGGTGAATCGACGAAACGACTAAATCTAACTATATTCACTACTAACCAATCATATGGCCTTTCAATTTATGCCAGGCGCGACTGCGATAGGACTAACTTGCCAGGATGGTATTGTCCTTGCAGCTGAGAAGCGTATATCTTATGGAAATTTTGTAGTAAACAAGAATACCAAGAAAATATTCTCTATAACGGATCAGGTTGCCAGTGCGTGTGCTGGAATGGTCGCCGATATGCAAGTTCTGACAAGACAAGTAGGTGCACTTGCGAAAATTAGAAAATTAGAAACAAGGAGAGAGATGGCTACCAATTCTGTAGCGAAATTAATGTCAGTCATAATGTTCGAAAGACGATATTTTCCTTTACTCACCCAGGTAATTGTTGGAGGCGTACACGATGTGCCTGAAATCTATACACTAGATCCATTAGGTTCACTTCTTCCTGATAATTACGCAGCCGTCGGTACAGGTGCAGAATTAGCACTAGGATTAATTGATTCTGAGTACAAGAAAAACATGTCAGAAGACGCATCAAAGAAACTTGCTATCAAGGCAATAAAGTCGTCAATACAAAGAGATTCAGCAAGTGGAGACGGTATCGATATCTTGACGATAACCAAAAAAGGGATTGAAGAAGAATCTCTCAATCTATGATTTGAAAATCAATTCAGAATTATTTATTTCAAAATTATCAAACCCGGATAGTTTTTTTCATTTCCCAGTATATATCGCCAACATGATGTATATTGTTCAAGATAACCCCCTTCTCCATATTTCTTGCACTGACATCATCAACTAATGACATACATACAGCAAGTTCCTTTTTGTGNGTCTGGTCTTTTACTAGCACAATTTCAGATTCTTTAAAGCGTGTAAAGTCAGTTATACCAGGCCTCATAATATTGGCTCCNTTGCATACAAATTTCACTGCGTTCATATCAACTTGTACTGATGAAAAATAATTCAATAACTCGTGTTGACTTAAATGNGGAATAATAATGTCCGGTGCTAATTGTATAGCAATGAAATTATTTCCAACTAGCAGTCGTTTATTTTCATCGACTACGTAGGCCTGTAGATTCTTAACGGGTACATTAGAATTTGCTGGCCATGTCCTGCCAATACAATCATTGATATCATGTATTTCTCTCTTTGATAAAGAATGCACCTTCAATTATTTTGTTCTTGTTTTTCAGATATTTATCGATATCCATACGCCATTTCCTGAAAATACACTAAAAAGCTAACTCAAATGTAAAAGGTTTGGAATTTTAGATTTTTTTATGGTGAAAAGAATTTGATATTTTTTTCACTCGATCCACCCCATTGATCTTTTCGATTATTTTAAGAGTCTGCTCCGGAACAAGCTGAGTCCATTTAATATTTTTTAACATTCTCCGTCTAATCTCAGTTCCAGAAAAATGTAGGCGATTAACGAGTTTTGGTTCTATTACCATGATATTTCTTTGGAAAAAAAGGTACCCAGTAAATGCGTTATTTGTAAAAACAGCGTCGTATTGGGGAACTAACATGTCAACTGTGTGAGTCCAAGTTGAGTGGATATTTGTATCCGGAATAGGAATTATCAGGGTTTTTTTGCAATCAATTTTCGGGTCAGAATTTAGCGAATCTTTTATCATAGATAATCTTTCTCCAGCGGTAAATGGGTTGTCTGGTTCGTAGCTTGCCTGAGAACTACCAATTACAATTATAAGTTCATCAACCTTTGTGAATGCAAATCTAATCGCTGCAATATGACCCAAATGAAATGGTTGAAACCGACCAATGAATAACGCTCTTGACAAACTGGTACAAAATATAAGACGAATAATTTAAATTTTGAAAACTAACTCAATATTTATATTATGTTTGAAAAACAAGAGATTTGTGGTTTTTTTACAAATACATGACTTATCTGCGAATATTAATGGTAAAGAAATTCTTAATGAACTTTGTTTTGAATTAGATAGAGGTCAAGTGCACGCCATAATGGGTCCAAACGGTTCTGGCAAAAGCACTCTTGCAAATGTAATCATGGGACATCCAAAGTATACCGTTACATCCGGAAGTATTTTGGTTGATGGCGAAAACATACTTGACATGAGTACAGAAGAAAGAGCAAAGAGAGGTCTTTTCTTGGGATTTCAATATCCTACTGAAATTCCAGGAGTTGGCTATAGTCATTTTTTGAGGAACGCATACAATATACTAAACAAAAGTCTGAGTGGAAAGCAAAAAGATAGAGAAGTATTCCTAACTGTAAAGGAATTCCACGAGTATCTCAAAAAGAACCTAGATAGCGTGGGACTTCAGAGCACATTTTTAAGTAGATATCTGAACGAAGGTTTTTCTGGAGGGGAGAAAAAAAGATCCGAGGTTATGCAAATGCTGGTCCTCAAGCCATTAATCGCCATTCTCGATGAACCAGACTCTGGTTTAGATATTGACGCAATCCAAGCAGTCGCTGAGGCCATAAATATTTTGATATCAACTGGGGCAGGAGTGCTAATCATCACTCATTATGCTAGAATTCTAAGATATCTGTCAAAACTCGATAAAGTACACGTCATGTCAAAAGGGCAGATCATCAAATCCGGAGGAAAAGAGCTTTCCGAGGAATTAGAAGTAAAGGGATATGGCTGGATAGGATTAGCTGACGATACTAGCACTAGCACAACCCAATAGCACTGAATTATAGATTAGTCTCGTTCGTTGTCTGAGATTTCATTTTCTGGACGTACGATCTAGAAAATACTGGGGCCATTATTGTAGTGATCCAGCCAATTGTTACCGTAATAGAGAATAGGGTAGAATCAATAATACCTGAAGAAAATCCAATGGCTGCTATGACCAGTTCCACCATTCCTCTACCATTCATGATAAAGGCAATTGCAAAACTTTCGTCTTTTGTGAATTTAATTAATCTAGAACCGATGTATCCTCCAGCTACCTTGGACAGAACGGCAGCGATTCCTAGAATTATGAATAACGGAAGGTTGTGTACGATTGAATCCATATTGATATTTATTCCAATTGTGGCAAAAAATATGGGAGCAAAAAAACCGAAGGTGATAGCCGAAATTATTCCGTAAACTCTCTCGAAATTTTCCTTTCTGATAATTTCCTTGTATACTATCAAGCCTGAAAAAAAGGTACCTATGATAAAATGTAACCCAATAACTTCTTGTGCGATAACAGATACCAAAATGGTAGATATAAGTAATATTCCAAATGCTGCTTCTTGTGTTTGTAATTTATTAAANAAATATGCTCCACGACGTTGCAGCCAAACNTTTGTCTTCCTAAATAAAATATCAACAAGAAATATACCNCCAATAAACAATGATATCTTTATTACTGAAATAGTTAGCTCCTCTNCAATATTCACAGGTGTTCCGCCTGCTTCATTCAGCTGTAGAACAAGTGACAGAACAACAAGTGAAAAAATATCGTTTATTACAGCCGCTGTAATTACAGTATTGCCCAGTTTGGTTTCCAATATTCCAAGTTGCATCAGGACAATTGTAGTCACTGGAACAGCAGTTATTGACAACAGCAATGCAACAAACAATGATTGAATCATGGGAAGGCTGAAGAAATAGGCTACTGCAAATCCACTTGCAAAAGGTATTGAAAACGCTATTACAGATAAAACTGCTGCATGTAGTCCAGCCTTTCTTATTTCCCTTGGATCCATCTGTAATCCTGCCAATAACATAAGAAAGAATACTGCCAAGTCTGAAAGTACACCTAGACTCTCATTTGGAGTGATTAATTTCAAAATATATGGGCCAATTATTATTCCAGCTGCCAGCTCCCCTACAAGAGGAGGCATTTTGAGCCTTTGGAAGAACTCACCTAGTAAGCGTGCAGCTACCAAGATTATAACTACACTGATGAACAGCAGCTCTGTGGCCATGATTTATCAAATTTATCCTAACTAGATTTATCCTTATCCATTTGGAACTGCCAACTTATTCATATTAGATGGTATGCGATACTTTTTCGGTTTTATTGTCATATTTGAATAAAGATGTCAACTTAACATATCAATCAATTCTATTCATCCAGTCATAGCAAGATATTGTCATAAAGTAATCACTAGAAATTAAGTCAAATTTTTATCCATGTTTCTTTAAAATGGTAACTACATTTTTAGATAGTACAATCCAAATCACCATTTGGAATATGCCCCTTCTAATATTTGTAAGAAATAACAATTACTACTTTTGGTATCTACACGAATATATCGATCGACAAGTATTTCTTGATCAGTATTGGTCACCAGTAAGTACTTGCTAAAAAATATTGGCCATTTATGGTTCCCGCCATAAAGCCTTTACTTTAGCCAAAAACACAAAACCTATCAGGTATAATACTTGAACCAACAATCCAAGCTCAATTGACCACTCCTTTGGAGTAGAAATTCCCATTGTACTTTGAATTATCAGGGATGCATGTGTCGTTGGTACAAAGTAAGAAGCGTATTGAAGTTGAATGGGTAATCTTTCAATACTGTAAAAAACTGGTGGCATTATAGAAAGGATCACGTTAACAAACGAAATTATCTGTGACACGTTACGCATGTGTAGCATATGTGAGGATAGAAAAAATCCCATTGATGACATCGATGCCCATACGAGAAATACAGTTACTAGCAGTAGAGGAATGTAAATGGAAGAGGATAAGAAGAAAGTAGCTAATGTTATCAATACCAATAATGCAGGTAATCCGAAAAGTATCTGAGAAATCGCCAAGCCAACCATGTAAGTAATTGGAGACACGGGTGACGCAACAAAGACATCCTGAATCTTGTACTCGTTCTTGTAAAAAGAGATATCTTGGCCCAACGATAAGCCATATCCAACTAACGCCATTACCAGACTGCCGGCAATAGAGAGTGGTAAATACCTGCCTTCACTAATAATAAACAAAATAAACAATAAAGAGAACGGACTTATTGCAGAGAAAATCAATGATAATGGATTCCTTTTTAACCAAAGAATACCCGTCAAGTAGGCAATGAGAAAGGTTTGCATTAATGCATTCCTGATTTTTGTGATAATCATGCCAAGCAAATCATGTATTCCAGATATATAGGATTTTGTGCAGCTGAATATCAAATGCCAAAGGAAAGAAAATCGTCAAGCAGGAAGAGATCAGGTAGGAGTACGGCATTATCCACAAGAACTAAAAAACAAATTGATACTTTACCTAAGCATGCGCAGCATATTTTTACCAAGGTACATGCCAATGCGGTAGAACAATACAAAAATCCCGCCAAAAGACGAGGAGGGAAACGTCAGAGTGCTGAAGAAGTCGCCCACAAGGCAGCATGGGCAGCTGTTAAAAATAAATACAGAAAATAAGGCGATAAATGGGTAAGTAAAGAATGAAAAGTTTGATGACTTGATTATTAGTTTGTGTTCGTATGATAATAGAGTGAAGGTTCTAATCAAATTTATTAGTGTTTTTGATTATAAATGATATCGAAATGTTCAGAATGTGGTTGTAGTCACGATGACTGCAAAGCAAGTGTATCTCCCCTTGAATGTACTGGGTGTTTTTTGGATGAATGTTGTTGCTGGTTGACAGTCAATTATAACAATCAAGTATTACTTAAATTGGAAGAAAAATCGTTGAAAAATTAAACAATATAATTGAAAAGTTGATATTGAAAAACAGCAAATTATCAACGAAATTACCGTTTGGTTGGTTTTACATGTTGGCATGAAATTGCTCAAAACTGTGTGAATAGATTTCAATAATATTTCCAAAAGGATCTGAGCAAAATACGAGTTTATGGTGTTTTTTAGGATTCAACTCGCAAATATCACTTAGTTGTCTTCCTCCAGTTTCAACAATCCTTTTAGTCAAATCCTCAATATTTCTTTCAGTGATTGCTACATGGATAATCCCGCCAGCCCAGTATTGAATTTGTATATTTTTGATCTCTTGTTTGGGTTCAATAAACTGAAAAATTTCAAAACCTATGTTATTTCCTGATGACATCCATGCAATCCTTAATCTCCTAAATTTAGATCCGAAAATATTCTGAAGAACGTTACCTACCCGCTTATCATTAATGTCTAGTTCGGCGGGACCCCTAACCACTGTGAAACCCATTACTTCTTGATACCATTTCATACCTTTCTCTAAATCTGAAACGCTAATGGCGATGTGATTGATTATTTTTGGAGAATGAATTGGACGCATGGATATTGATTATTGATAACACTCTGTCTTTTAATTTTATTGAGTTTTAATTCAGATTAGCTAAGTCTTGTCGTGCCGTATAACAAAATCACTGTATTCCTCACCTTGTTCACCATATTCAATTTTTACCTCATCAACTCTGGAATTCTCAGGACCTATTTTGCTCCATTCCACAACGTTGTTAACATCAATTTTATTTCCGCTCAACAAAGCCTCCACCCGCCCATCGGGTAGATTTCGTACCCAGCCTACTACAGAATTTTTCTTTGCAATTTGTTGCATATTAAATCTAAAATAAACTCCTTGAACTTTACCCGTAATCAACAATCGAGCAGAAATAATCTCTTTATTGTCTCTCGCTGTATTCTTAGAGTCTCGGTAAACCACAATATTTTTTGCTCAATGCTATTTTATATATATTCAATGAAAAGTTTTGGTTAGGGAATTTAGATCTTCTATTAGATTTCTTTAGGATGTAACTTATCCAAACCTTATATACTCAAATGATATGCATAATTCCATTATAAAATGAGGACTAAATTCGGCTTTACTCAAGGATTAAATATTGCCAGACTGGGTCTGGATGAAATACAAATTATGACAGCTTGTCAAATTGCCGACAGAATTGATTTTGATTCAATCTGGTCAATGGATCATTCAAATGTACCTCAGTGGAAAAATGCAGTTGTTAATGATGCATGGTTGTTGCTTGCGGCAATTGGTGCAGTAACAAGAAATGTGGAATTAGGGACTTGCGTAACTGATGCAATTAGGCGACATCCATCTACCATTGCTCTTTCATCAATTACATTGGATAGATTAACTAATGGTAGAGCTATTTTGGGTATCGGCGCAGGAGAAGCGCAAAATGTAGTCGATTTTGGTATAGAGTTTAAAAAGCCGGTAACTAAATTTAAAGAGCAACTGGAAGTTATTGAGGCCCTTTTTGATTCCGATCCTGACAATAGAGTAAACTATGATGGCGAATACTACAAATTGATTAACGCATGTTTGCAGGCAAAGAGCATTAGAAAACCGAGACCTCCCATATACATCGCAGCAGGGGCCCCAAAGACCCTAGAACTGTGTGCGATTTATGGAGATGGTTGGATACCAATAGGTTATACTCCTGCATTGTTCCAACACCATGCAAATGTTATCAGAGATCATGCAAAAAGAAATGGAAGAGATATAAGTGATTTTCAATTCGCAAATGACGTAGACGTCTATTTTACTGATGATGGCGAAGAAGCGTGGAATAAGATGAAGAATGCAGTCAAGGTTAGTTTATACAAACCAGAGCTGCTGAAAGTCCACAATATACAACAGGATTCAGAATTTGATTTCCGTAGGTACTTTACTGAGTATGCAATGAATAAACCAGAACTAATGGAACAAATGAAAAGAGCTGCAATGCAAATCCCAGACGACGTAGCGAGAAGTGCAATAGGCGTTGGCAAACCGGATGACGTGATAGAAATGCTAGAAAGATTTATCGAGGCTGGAACAAATCACTTTATAATTAGATTCTGGGGCGATGGATATTTCAAAAACATAGAAATGTTTGGTAAAAAGGTAATTCCCTATTTCAGAGAACAGGAAAAATAACTGTAGACATGTATAGTAAAGATAGAAAATGAACGCTCGAATAATTAGATGGCAATAAATTCAAGGATTTGATTTAGTAAAAAAAGTGTCTAGTTTAACCATAGTTTTATTTCTTTTCCCCCTCTTACGAATAAGTGGCTCTGCATCAAATCCCAATAGATTTAGGTTTTCGGCAAAACTTTCAGCAAACCCGTGAAAAGTATAGATCTTTTCCGGGTTGCACTTCTTCACTACGGATATTAGATCATTGTAATCACAATGGTCACTGAGTGGTAAACAATGATCCAATCCTAATGCATACTTGTAATTTGACTTTACGGCCCATCCACTAAATCCGATGGATATGGCACCATATTTCTTCTTAATATATTTTAGAAAGCCATTTTTGCATGATGTAATTGGAGCTATCAATAACCACGGTTGGTGAGAAGAAAGCATGTCGGATCTTTCTGCGTCAGAGAAAGTAACATAATTGTCTATACTAACCCCAAACTCTGAATAAAGTTTATTCATCTCATCTATAGAATCATGCACGATTAACGGTTTCCAATGTCTGAATACATTTGTTAGAATTTGTGCTTTCCCTAGAGTGTACCCTAACAAAATAACTGGAATACCCCGGTGATACATTTCTGAAATTATCAAATTAGCCTTGTGTATAGTGCTTTCAAAATTTGGAAAAACGTAATCAGGATGGCCAAAGGTAGATTCTATTATGAGAATTTTTGCTTTGGGCACTACCGCCGCATCCATAAATGCTCTTTTTGTTATTGATATATCCCCAGTGTAATACATTTGATCTTCTATGAGCAGTCCATTTGATCCGAGAATATGTCCTGAATTTAGTAATTCAAATCCATGTTCTTCAAACGTTTCCCCATATTTGTATCCGCGATGCATTGCAATTTTGTGAGTTATCTTTGAGGTGATAATCTTATTACCGTTTTCCTTAACGCATTTATATAGATGATCGGTATGTGCGTGAGAAATGAAAATGAGATCAGAATTTGGCTGCCTATTTGGATCAAGGTACAACTTTTTACCCTTGTTGTCGACTGTTATACCATAGTTATCCACACAAACATCAAGCATCAGTTTCTTTGAATTTTGCTGAGTATATTAATTTTAGTACATGAATTTCCATAAAAAATTGTTAACTTTTTTTAGGTTGGTCTTAACCGATAATAAACAATGGCTGCTGAAGTAAAATTTAAGTTATATTAAATTTCTAGTTTTGAGTAATGATATCGACTCGATATTGGTTAATTATTTCTGTTATAAGTTTGAGTGCAGTACTTGGTATTTTTGAGATTTTTATTTTTTATCCGCATAATGATTTTGATTCTTATGTCTATGGACAGACTTCCGTTACTGAACCTCCTAATTCGGATGTCGAGCGAACAAACTCCTCTTTCAATGCTGAGGGAACAATAAACACTATCTTGTTTTTGAGAGGTAAATCCAATGACACACAACCAGTAGTTAATGATATCAATACAAACCTTTCTACAAAGTATCTTCTTGGAGGGAAGTGGAGAGTCGATGTATTAAAGGACAATGTAACATATTTTAAAACCAACTTTACTATGATTGAAACTGATGGCCGCAATATTCATTATCACACGATTGTCTATAAGCAAGTTTCAAATCAATCAGTAAGTCAAGACATGCAAGGTAAACTAGGGACATTTTTTAATAATAAGGGTAGCAACTCTTCAGGGTTTAATTGCAATGTGGATGTATATACAAATGGGGTATTAGAATGGGAAAACGTTCCTATAACAGTATCATTCATAAATTCAAAAGTAATAATGATTGATATAAAAGATGAAAAAACTGTTCAACATTTTTTGAAAAGTCCTATTTATGGATTGATAAATTCGATCGATCTTATTCAGCAATAGAATTTATTTTATGAATGTCACGTCAATTCATGACCACTGAGTTATTCGAGTGATGTGTATTTCGAGCTATAAAGTCCGTATTCAATACTATGTGATTACCCTGTTTAGTTTTCTTTTATTAATTGCGTTTTTAATTTCAAAGGCAATTCTCCTACCCATACTCATGTCATGTTGGAAAAGGAAATCGGAATATTGAGAACCAGAAACGTAGAGATTTGTCCCAGCAACTATTCTAGCAGAGAACTCAAAGGCAATAAATTTTGCATCCTTAGTATATACCCCTTCCAAACAAAATGGTCCAGGAATACCTGGAGGTATTAGCCTTGCAGAAGCTCGCACAAAATTTTCGCCCATTTTATACACATCGTCGAGAAGTGATTCTCTGAGAACTAGAGGAATATTTCCAATTACGTTATAGGTAGGCTCAATGGGAACATTAAGCTGATGCTTTGAAGGAATTCGAGAAATTCCATCAATATCAGATTCATATCTTCTATCTACACCCATGAATTCTATATCTCCGGATATTGGAGAATAAAAGTAGTGTAGGAATACTGGAACTCCCTTAACATATTCTTGAATATATAGATCACTTTCATCTTTTATGACGTTTTCATTCAAGAGCTTGTTGTACCCTTCATCAAAACCATTCCGATCTGATGCAAGAAAATATCCTTTGCCTCCGGCAGCTCCATGTAATTTTACAATGCAAAGGTCCTTGATTTCAGTCTTAGATCTTATCGTTGCGGGTATACTTAATTTTGATTCTAACATCAGTTTTTCTTTAAGGTTTCTATCTGCCTCCCACCTTAAAATGAGTTTATTACCAAAAAAAGGTACATCAATATTTTCTATTTCTTCGGAGCTTAAGGATGATATGAGAGTACCGTGAGGGATAAGGATACATTCCAATTTATTCAATCTTTTTTGGAAATCTGATTCTAGTATATCCCTAAATTTATCTACCAGCATTACATGATCAATAAAATTAAATCTTTTGTACACATGATAACGCTTTTTTTCCGTTATCAGAAGCGTCCTAAATCCTTCATCCTTTGCGCCTTTTAGTACCTGAAGTGAACAATGAGATCCTAGAGTTCCAATGATCTTTGTCAAACTAACTATCGTATGGGATTACTAAGACTAGGAAATTAATATTATTCGAAATTTTGTTAATTTGGCCGAAACTTTCTAGTTATTTGCCCGAGGCTGTTAGAAATTCTGCAATTAGTTTTATGACAAAAGCAATACCGCCCACGAAGCCTATACCCAATAGCACTAGCCTTAGGTGAGTCACATAGTCGTCCTTGCTAGTTTTTTTTGCTAGTTTCAATGTCTGAATTATTTCTACTACTTTATGTTGTACGAAAGACAAAAATTCTACATTTTATCGCATTATTGCAATATTTGAATCTATCGAAATTCAAAAAACGCTAGGCTAGTGGAGGATGAATTGATGATAAGTTGTCTTATAAATAGTGAGAGTAAAAATTACTAATAGGCCAAATAACGATTTAACATTTAGGAGCAAATAAGGCATTCTCAATTTTCTTGACTGCAAATGGCGTTCGAATTCACATCTTTATCTCAGATGCAGTCTGGGGACAGACCTCATTACCAAATATGGATTTTAGCACCATATTGTGTTACTGCATTCGGGTATATCACGTTTCGTTAAATCTGTTTGCGCTTCTCAGGCGTGAATGACAGAATTATGAAGTGAATACGCGATCTTTTTCCGTTCTTTGCATCTCAACGAACGTTTCAGTATTTTGAACTCCTTCTATCTTGCCAATTTGTTTTATAACAACATTGTGGAGTTCTTCGAGAGTGGTAGCACTGATAGATACCAAGATATCGAACCTACCTGTCACCTCAGAAATTGATATTATTTGAAATATTTTCAAAAGTGCAGTATGTATTTCTCTTTTTAATTTGGGATCTCTATTTATTCCAACGACAGCCTTGACGTTTATTCCTAAAAGAGGTTCGTTCACGATTATAGTCGATTTTTGGATCAAATTTCTTTTATAAAGACGCTTAATTCTGCTATACAGGACTGAAGAATTAGTTGATAATAGTTTACTTAATCGAGGCACCGAAATATTAGCATTCTTACACAGTTCCGACAATATTTTCATGTCTAAATCGTCGAATTTTTGCAATATCTAGTCAATAATAATCCGAGTATTAATAAATGTAGTTTTTAGCAAGATTTTGTTAACTATAAAACCTGTAAAGGACACACTGCAATAAGTACACCCATTTCTTAAATAGAAATCAAAATATCACTCAATTTGATAGTGAATTTTCATGATTGAGTTGAATATCAAAAAATATCTTGAAACTGTATGCCTACTTTTTGCGCTGTGCCTAGTTATTGAAAAAACTATATATATTTAAGATGCTATATTTAGGCTCACCTAATGCTACTTCCGTCAGAAATTGAATCTAAATTATTAATACCTGCAGTAAGAGCAATATTATCGAAAGAGCTTGTGATCGAAAAAGGATTAAAGGAAGAGGAGGTAGCCAGATTGCTTGGGATAACTCAAGCTGCAGTAAGCAATTATCTGAGAGGCACGCGTGGTGATAATGAATTAATAGCAAAACTATTATCATTAAGCGAAATCATGAGTATGATAAAAGAAATTCGCGATGATCTTTCTACAAATAGGGCATACACTGCAAAGACATTGTCTAAATTTATTGCCCTATGCAATTATATGCGCTACTCACTCATCATATGCGACGCACATCATAGCCTTGAAAGAAACATTGATGAAAAGGTATGTGAACAATGTAAAGTTACCCTGACTGGTACCAAACAGTAAATAACTGCTGCAAACAGTAGAAATTTTATTTCGGTTTTTCGGTACGAATCATATTCAAGACATTTGGGATAACTTCCGACCCTTTTAGGGTTCCAATCGATCCCTTATTTGCCCATGATTCGGTAAAGCGCTGACTTCCATCACCTTTGATACCATCTCCAGATACCAATAATGGAATTGGGTCATCCGTGTGTGATTTTTTAACGCAAGGTGTAGAGTGATCACCAGAGATTACTACGACATGTTGTCTTGTCACGTATTTCAAAAACATGCCAAAGAAATTTTCATCGATTGACTCAATGTTAGATTTCTTTCCAAATGCGTCTCCATCATGTCCAAATTCGTCTGGTCCTTTAATGTGAACATAAACAAGATTATAAGAGTTAAGAATTTCTGCGACTTCTTTTGCCTTTTGTTGATAATCATCTATTTTTTGTGAGCGAAAAAGATCCATTCCTATTATTTTAGCTATACCAATCTCTACAGGCATATCGACTAGGCAGGAGGTTGAAATTCCAAACCTCTCGTTAATCGGCTGGAGATGCGGTACACTATTTCCTGCATCTCGTAGCAATATTACGTTCATCGATTTCTTACTGTTCGAAATTCTAGCTAGATTTACTGGATGTTCCTTCATCAAGACAATGGATTTGCAAGTAAATTCATTGACAATTCTTGCGGACAGCTTGGAGGATTCAGAATCTTCTTCTGACTGAGATTCTTGAACTTCCATATTCTCAACGTTAGTATTGGCAATTCCAATTCCATTCAATTTACCGTAGGCAGGATCGGTGTTAGTTATTTTATCAGAGAGAAATCTCTTGTTATGTCTAAATTTAATAATTACACGGTGAGAAATAGTTGGATTTATTTTAACTGACACATCTGGATCGTCAAATTTTAAATTTTGTTCTAGAAATGAACAGATATTGCTGGCTTCTTGCCTTGTGATATCCCGACCCGCACGCCTATCAATTATTTTATTGTCATCTAAAGTGGCAAAGTTTCCTCTTAATGCAAGGTCTCCATCGCGGAAATCAATGTCAGATCCTACTATTTCCACAATTCCTCTTCCAGCATACTTTTTTCCCTCAAAATTATAACCTAGCATATTAAATACTGCAATATCTGATTGAGGTGATATTCCTTTTCCTACGCTTATCACTTGACCCATTTTTCCCTTTCTTGCCAGAGAATCAATGTTCGGAGTCGTTGCTGCCTCAAGTGGAGTTTGACCACCCAGTTGAGGATTCGGAAGATCACCTATTCCATCAAGTAGAACATACAATACTCTCAAATCCGGATTGTCAGACAATGTTTGAAGAGAAAAGATACCAGGATTTATCTGTAATGTCATTGTCGAGAAATCTTTTTTTTGCGAAATTGTGTACACAAAGAATTAAAAAGAACTGAGGCAATAGGTGTTTAAGACAAATTGAGAATCATGGCTATTGGGAGTAGAATTTTTGTAACAAGCTTTCAATTAGCAGGTGTCGAAGGTATTAAGGTTGAATCTGCAACCGAGGCTCTTCATCATATCAATGCCTTAGATAACGTTAGTGATGTTGGCCTTGTTCTAATAAGCGAAGACATTGGCAAAGAAGTTCGAAGTCAACTAACAAATATTAGAGCCAAACGTCCAATTCCACTAATTTTTGAATTACCTGCACCTGGCGGCAGTAGGGAAAATGTAGATTATAGAGCATTACTAAAGCAGATTTTGGGTGTGTAATTTAATTTCTATTTTAACTTGACTGTGGATGCTAAACTGAAATTTTAAAAAATCAATCTATCAGATCATTAATTATTATGAACTTGTTTTTTTTTTTTTGAAAGCGTATAGTCTATATTTTCCAATTAATTAACGATAGTAATTGCTAGAATTAGTGCTGCTTGCAGTCCTGATACCAATTAATGTTGGAATTCTTGCTTGTTGGACTTATTTTCTTATTTTTATCATCTGGTCAATTTCCAGGTCACCAAAACTGGAATGGTCCGCACGATTTCGAATAGATTCAAAACCCAAGGTTAGTATTATAGTTCCTGCGAGGAACGAAGAAAGTACAATATTAAAATGTCTACAATCGCTGTTATCGCAAGACTATGACAACTATGAAGTAATTGCGATCGATGATTCATCGACCGACAGGACCTTGTCAATCATCTCAAAATTGTCTGAAAAAAATAATAGATTGATAACAGTGAAATCACCACCAAGACCTAATGATTGGGTTGGAAAGAATTGGGCATGTTTCCAGGGATATAAAAAATCGACAGGAGAAATCCTATTGTTTACTGATGCTGATAGTGTCCATAAACCTGATGCACTATCATCTGCAATTAATACAATGATGCATGATGATCTGGATGCGGTCACACTCGTCCCTAAATTATTATGCTATGATTTGATTACGAAATTTACTTTACCCGTACTATCTGTGTTTCTACATTCCAGATACTCACCACTTCGGGTAAATAATCCAAAAAACAAAATTGGCTATTTTTTTGGCAGTTTTTATCTTATATCTAAAAAGAATTATGAGAAAATCGGTACACATGAACAAGTGCGTCAGGAATTAGTCGAAGATGGAGCTCTTGGACGTAGAGTGAAAGAGCAAGGAATGAAATTAAGATTAGTTAGAGGTGAAAATTTTGTTGAAGCAACCTGGGCTCGTGATCCCCGTTCTCTCTGGCATGCCTTGCGTCGTATAATTATCCCGTTGCGAACACAAAAAAGAATATCTGCACTAATGGCTACAGTTTTTATCTTCTTTATCTTATTGGAGCCAGTTCTAATTCTACCGCTTTCCTTGTTTTATTTTCCAGATAGTCAGTTTAGAGGACTTTTACTAACTGTCAATTTGTTAATAATTTTCCTGCTGCTT